>Ga0209828_1002713_pt1 | contig 14269 bp, 15 predicted proteins | sample MaitaG_FD_187429 | JGI IMG/M metagenome (GOLD analysis project Ga0209828, IMG submission 187429) | Marine algal microbial communities from Maine, USA - Maine_Asex2 metaG (SPAdes) (version 2) | ecosystem: Host-associated > Algae > Red algae > Unclassified | place: Maine, USA | collected 2015-01-05 | reverse complement strand
TGCTGACACTGCCGTGATTGACAGAGCGAGCACGCTGCAATCGGACGACACCGTGCCGATCGTGCCAGTGGCTCCGGTCGGCAAGACCAAGACCGGCTTCGGTCTCCTCATCCGCAAGAAGGCGCCGGCAGTGAGCGATGGCTCCTATCCGGGGTTGCTCGTCGATGAGTCACCCGTCAATGAGCGTCCGGACTTCGACAACGATGCGCCAGCGCAGATGCTGTTTACGTCGGGTACGACCTCCCAGCCCAAGGGCGTGGTACTCAGCCGCAAGAACCTTGCTGCCCAACTGTTGACCTTCGAAAGCCAGTATGGCTACGACGCCAACAGCCGAGTCGGTAACCACCTGCCACTGCACCACACCGACGGCATCAACCAGGGGCCGTTGCTGGCCATGGCGCTGGGTTCAACCTGGATTCGTCCGGGTGCTGTTGATCTGCAAACGCTCGGTGACATGCTCGACATGCTGCAACGAGAACGCGCAACGCACCTGATCACGGTGCCCACGGTAATTGCCATGTTCACGCGCCTACCCGAGGTCTACGACGACAGCTTCAGCCATAGCGAGTTCAAGTTTGTTTCCTCGACCGCTGCGTATCTCGATGAGCAGATCTGGCGCACCGTCGAAGCGCGGTTCAACACATTGATTGTCAACTCCTACGGCCTCACCGAGACGGTCATGGAGGCGTTGTATTGCGGTCCCGACGATGACACCCGCCGCCATGGAACGATCGGCAAGCCGGTCGATTGCCAGGCTCGTCTTGTTGGCGACGACGGTGTCGATGTTCCTGTGGGTGCCGTGGGCGAACTGTGGCTGCGCGGCGACAACATCATGACCGGTTACTTCGAATTGCCCGATGCCACCGCCGAGGTGCTCACCGCCGACGGTTGGCTCAAGACAGGTGACCTCGCCACTGCTGTCGACGGGTACTACACGATCGCTGGCCGCAAGAAGAACGTGATCATTCGTGGCGGCATCAACGTGTACCCCGAAGATGTGAACTCCGTGCTCGTGTCCTCGCCCGCGGTTGCTCAGGCGGCAACGGTTGGCATTCCCGATGCCTTCTTGGGGGAACTGGTGGTGAGTTGTGTTGCGCCTGCGAACTTGCCGGCCAACGATTCGCTGGTCAATGAACTCATGGCTCTGGCTCGGGTCGAACTCGCCGACGAAAAAGTGCCGAATCGTGTGCTCGTTATGGATGCGCTGCCCCATGGCCCGTCGGGAAAGATCGAATTAGCCAAGGTCATACAGGCCGCAACCGATGCTCTTGGTGGTGCGGTCGAAGGGGGATCAGCCCGTGACCAAGTGCTTGCGGTAGCCGGCAAAGTCTTTGGCCAGCCGGTCGACGTTCTGTCGGAGTCGTCGTCTTCGGACAGTACCGAGGGCTGGGACTCGTTGTCGTTTCTGGAACTGATCATGGGCCTTGAACGCCAGTTCGACATGGCCATCGCTCCTCGAGACGTCATGACACTAAAAACGCTTAACGACGCTATTGGATTGGTCGAGAACCGATGAGCGTTTCGAAACGCACGATCGTTCTCGGACATCCGCGCTCCGGGACCACTCTGCTTCGTCGGCTGCTTGCTGGTCACGAGAACATCGTGGCGCCACCCGAGACTCACCTGTTTGGAGCCTGCGCGCGGTTCCTTTCGAGCGAAGAAACCGCCGACGGTGTCGATATGGGTGTGCTCGCGGGGCTGCACTTCTCCGGTTTCGACGACGAGGTCGTGATTGGCCGGCTTCGGGATCTTGCTTTTGGGTTCATGGACGAAATCGCGACGCGAGACGGCGCCAGCCACTGGATCGAAAAAACTGCGTTCGATATCTTCCACTTGGATGGCATCGAGGCACTCTGCGACGATCAGGTCCGATACCTCGGCATCATCCGCCATCCGCTCGATGTTGCCGTGAGCTGCACGGATTTTTGTTCGGCCGCAGGTCTGTACCCCGACACGTTGCATCCCTACATCGTGCGCTACTCGCAGCCGATCGAAGCGTTCGTTCGCTCGTGGATCGACAGTGTCGAAGCGCTTATGTCGCTGGGTGAGCGTCGCCCGAATCAAGTCATGATCTGTCGGTACGAGGACCTCGTGGCAGAGCCAAACGAAACGATCGCCGATCTGCTTGCTTTTCTAGGTGAGCCCAACGACACAGCGTTCCTCGCCACGGCACTCTCGGGCATGGACAACCTGGGCTTCAGCGACCATAAGAGTTACCAAGTCGACGAGGTCCATCAGTCGAGCATCCATCGCTGGAGCGCTATCCCAACTGCGCAGGTTGGGCGCTTGGCCACGTTGCTCAACCCGTATTTGGAACTCACCGGTTACGACGTGCTCGACGAGACACAAGCCCTGACCGCAGCTGAGGGCCGCAATCGCTACGCCCGGTCATTGGCGGTGCACGCTGCACAACGCAACGTTGCTGCGCCAGACACCGAATAGTCAGAAGAAGTCCCGAGTCGTCTCATGGATCTGATCTCCTTTACTTGGCTGGTGTGGATTGGCGCCACCACGCTGCTGTTCTGGATCCTTCCGGCCAAACTCCGCTTCGGCTGGCTACTAGCTGTTACCTGTCTTTTTCTGCTCACGTTTGAGCCGACGAGCTTGGGCCTGCTCGCGGTGCTGACAGGCACTACCTATTTCTTGACCAAAGGTCCACGACCAGATGGCAAGCGGGTTGCCCTAGCCATCGTGCCGGTCGCCGCGCTGCTGTTCGGGTACAAGATCTTCAGCGCGTCTCAGGGAGATGACCTGGTGACAACCGGGGTCATCCCGCTTGGCCTGTCGTACTACACACTTCGCTGCATCCACTACGCCATGGAGCGATACAAGGGGGCGATCCGCGACCTCGGTCCATGGGATCTGCTCGGCTACCTGTTCTTCATACCCACGATCTTTATTGGCCCGATCCACCGATTCCCAGAGTGGCGTCGCGACAAAAGTCGCCATCGCTGGGACTCTGAGATGTTCAGCGAAGGCCTCGAACGGATACTGCACGGGTATGTAAAGGTTGCCTTCTTCGGCAACTTCCTGGTGTCGGATCAGTTCGCGAGCTGGTCCGAAGACGCAACTACTCCCGGCTCCGCCCAAGAGCTGTACCTGGAGATGATCCGCATCGGCTTGAACCTGTGGTTCCAGTTCTCTGGCTTCTCTGACCTGGCCATTGGGTTTGCCCGGCTCCTTGGCTTTCGGGTCATGGAGAACTTCAACTGGCCCTTCTTCCAACGCAATATCAGCGACTTTTGGGCTAACTGGCACATCTCGCTCACGAGTTGGAGCCGCGAGTACGTGTTCAACCCGACCATCGCAGTCACTCGTAGCCCGGCCGCCGGTGCGCTCGCCAGCCTGATTGCTATTGCGCTGTGGCACGAGGTATCGGTGCGCTACCTCGTCTGGGGTTTGTACCACGGCCTTGGCATCGTGGTCTGGCAGAAGTGTCGCCCGCTGTGGGGCAAACTCCCGCAGGTCGCCAACCGTTTTGGTCAGCACGCACTGCATGGGCTCAGCGTGCTGGTCACGGCACACTTTGTGCTGCTTGGCTTCTTGCTCGTGCGCCAAGAAGGCTTCGGCGAAATCATCGATGCCCTGCAAATCTTTGGGACTGGATGGACATGAAGCTCTACCTCTTTTTGCAATCCCGAGTGCCCAAGCCTCTTGCTGTGGTTCTGACAGGCCTGTGGTTTGCGCTGCTGATCGTGTTGGCGTTCTTCTTCGCCAACGAACCCCAAGCCGTGTTCCGCTACGGCAACATCTAACCGGCAACCCAAGCCTGGGTCAGACCTGGACTCGTTTTTGCAACTCTGGTGGCTAGTTCTGCTAGCGGTCGAGGCTGCCAAGGTCGAACGTAGAATCTGGATCCTGGTTGGCCCAGTTGGTTCGCCAGACTTCGGCAGAAAGTTCTCCGACCGGCATGGCCGTCGGCACATAGTCTGGCTGGCATCGGCCCAATGGCTCCACGATCACATCGTGTCTCGGAACGAGGAACCAGGGAAACGAGTACCGGTGGGCACCGCTGCGGTTCACGACCCGATGCGGGGTGGCAACGAACTCACCGCCCGACCACAATTCGAGCATCTCGCCGATGTTGACGAGGATCGCAGTGTCGGGAGGAGCGGCCTCGATCCAACTGCCATCTCGGTCGCGAATCTGGAGCCCGCCGACCGGATCAGGATGCAAGAACGTGAGCACATTCGTGTCCTTGTGGGCGTGGATGCCGCTGGTCTCGGCCCCGGGGTCTTGGGGTGGATAGTGCAGCAACGTCATATTGGTGAGCGGAGCCTCGAACCACGACTGCAGGTGAGCCCGGTCAACCCCGAGATGGTCGGCAAGAGGGAAGAGCAATTGGTCGGCGAGCGAGTCGCAACGACTCCAGTACTCCAAAACGGTCGCCGCCATGCCTGGGACTTCGGTGACCCAACGGTTCGCTCCATAGAGCATGCAGTCGCTGCGCTCGGGCTGGTTTGGCGGACACTCCCAGTGCAACTTGAAGCCTTCGTAAAGGTCTGGCATATTGCCGTTGACTTCGCTCCGGTTTGGAGTGAAGAATCCGAGCGGGATGAAGCCTCGGTAGTTCGTTGGCGTGATTCTGAGCTCGTTCTTGCGTTGGTCGCTGAGCCCGAAGAGCTCTCGCTGCATGGCGCGCATCGCAGCGACGAGCTCGGGTTCAATCTCATGTCCTTCGATTGCTACAAAGCCAACGGTTCGGCACGCTTGCAGGAAGCGCACATCAAAGTCGGCATCCCCAAGATCGAGCAGCGGAATCGTGTTGGTCACGGCTGGTCGAGTTGTGTCTGGATGTGCGCCAGCAGGGCGGCTCGTTGTTCAGTCGTTGGGGGAGCAAGGCCAAACAGATCGATGAGCCACAGCCCATCGCCCACGACTCGAGCGAGAAGTGCTGTTGTCTCGTCGAGTCCGTCGTTGTTGACCAGTCGCTCCTGCCACTTGGCGAACATGGCTCGGGCTGGTGCGAGGTCGCCATCGTCGAGGGCGGCAGCGGCGAACACACCGGTTGCGGCACCGGATTCGTGTTGGCCAGTACTCACGTAGTCCAGGTACGCCTGCGCGAATGACCCGGGTTTTCGGTCGTTGCTGTCGGCAAGCAGGTTGAGCTGATCGTCGGCTGTCTCAAGGGTGTGCGCCAGCAACGCGAGCACGAGCTCTTGTTTTGTGCCGAAGTGGTAGAGCAAACCGCCTTTGCTGATCCCGGCCGCCGCTGCAACTCGGTCAAGCGTCAAGTTCGTGACTCCGTCGTCGCGCACGACCTGGCCCGCGGCATCCAGAATTGTTGCCCGAGTTCGGGCTGACTTCGCTGCCTGCTTTCCGGCTCGTTGCGTCACGACTTCACTGTAGGGAAGTGGTGACCTCGCCGCCGCCATGCGAGAGCGTCACGAAGCGTGGGAGGTCAGGCTGCTGTGGGGTGCCATTGTTTGATGTCGTTGTCGAGTTGGTGGTCGAGGACGCGGGTTCGGATTTGTAGGAGGTGGTGTGCGCCGGTTGGGGTCCATCGCATTTGTTGTTTCTGGGTCTGCCCCCGGTTTAGTTGATGTTCCTATTTCGAGGCTTTGGTCTCGGCAAGGATGTACATCATGGGAAAGCAGTATCCGAAAGAGTTCCGCGATGACGTGGTCAGGGTCGCCCGGCAGGGCGATGCGACGTTTGCGCAGCTGGCGATCGACTTTGGTATCTCCGAAGCATCGATCTACAACTGGATCAAGCAGGCTGATATCGATGATGGCGTGAGACCTGGGTTAACCGAGAAAGAGGCTCAGGAGTTGCGTGATGTGAAGCGCCGCAACCGCGTGTTGGAACAAGAGAACGAGATTTTGCGGCGCGCTGCGGCGTTCTTCGCGAAAGACATCTCCCCAAAATGACGTACCCGCTGGTTCGTGAACTCGCCGCTGACGGCATTGCCGTCGCGACGACTTGCCGGGTACTCAAGTTCACACCCCAAGGCTTCTACAAATGGTTGTCGCGGCCGTACTCAGATCGCGATTGGGACGACGTACACCTGATCAACGCGATCTTGGACATCCACAACGATGACCCTGAGTTTGGCTACCGCTTCATCACCGACGAGCTGGAACGCGCTGGCTGGAAGGTGTCAGAGAACCGGGTGCAACGCCTGTGCCAGAACAACAAGATCTGTTCTGTGACCGCCAAAAAGAAGGGCAAGGCCGGCAAACCAGGTCCTGCGGTGCACGACGATCTGTTGCAACGAGACTTCACTGCTGAGCATGCGAACCAAAGATGGGTCGGCGACATCACCGAGCACCGCACCGATGAGGGCAAGCTCTATCTGTGCACGTTCAAAGACCTGTGGTCAAACCGAATCGTCGGATACTCAATCGCCGATCGGATGACCGCCGAGCTTGCAGTCGCTGCGATCTCTAACGCCGCAGCGTTACGAGACATGGCCTTTGCCGGGGTAATTGTTCACACCGACCGCGGCAGCCAATTCCGATCCCGAAAATTCGTCGTCAAACTCAAAGAGCAGAAGATGGTCGGCTCGATGGGCCGCGTCGGCGCAGCCGGCGACAACGCCGCTGCGGAGTCGTTCTTCTCGCTGCTGCAAAAGAACGTGCTCGACCGCCAACGCTGGGCCACACGCGAAGAGTTGCGTCTTGCGATCGTGACCTGGATCGAAGCCACCTACCACCGCCGACGCCGCCAACGCGGCCTCGGCAAACTCACCCCAATAGAGTTCGAAACAATCCACCAACCCGCCAAGCTGGCGGCCTGACATTTCTAAACCCGAACATCAACCAAAGTCTGGGCAGACCCCCCGATGCAACGCGTTGGCCTCGAGGACTAGATCCACGAAGCGCTGACCCTCATCACCTCCGGGTGTTCCTTGATCAAAGCTCACCCCAGCCAGATCAAGCATCACATCTGATGACTGGGCCCACTCATCGAGCAGTCCAGGCCAACCCGAGCGATCATGTTCAGCCAGACGCATCGGGTTTTGGATCGTCATGACGACCTCTTCACCAGCTTGGGTACCCGCACCGAATTCATGTCTTGTCCGGAATGGAATTGCCGGGCCACCTCGGCTGCCACTGATGGCTCCATGACAAACTCTTCCGCGACCCACACACCACTCTCGGGGCCCAGCTCCACAAAGGTGAACTCAGAACCAGCCACACCCGCAGGCGAGAAGAACTCGTTGGTCTCAACATCAACAAAGCGATACAGCCACACGCCTCGTTCATCGCCAACCACAAACAACGGCGTCGAAGAATTCGGCATGTCAAATTTCGCGTTCACCTCATTGATAGTGCCGACCCAGGCCGGGCCACGCTGCAACGCAGTCAAGAACTCGCCAACCTCAGACCAACCCGTCGCTGCTGCGTGCCATTCACGCTGACCCAGCTCTTCAACCTTGATCAGGCCCTGAGCACTCTCTATTACTTCAGCGCTGGTATCTCTTAACTTGGTCAACTTGGTATCGCACGTGCGCAGCTTCTTACGCAACTGCTCGACAATCCTCTTGTCTCGACACCCAAACACTGCGTCAGAACCGGCCAAACGAACCGTAAAGGGCCGCTTCGGATCTCGATAGCCAAACGCAAGAAAAGGCGTCGCCAACTGCGCCACCTCAGCCGGCTCACACTCCTCAACCCTAATCGCACCCGGCTGCGCCAGATTCTCCAACCGCAAACCGCCCACAAACTCAGCGCCTCGCAACCAAAGCACCGCACCCTCAGCAATCACAGCCCCATCGAAATCGACAACCCCCTCAAAGATCATCGCCGAGTACCGACTCCGACCTCCGACCACGATTTGGCCGCCCAAGACCGTGTCACGCAACGAAACATCACCCGCAATACCGTGTGCGGCCGCATCACCTGAGGCGCTCAATGACAACCCCAACGCAAACCTTGCACCCGTCAGATCAATTCCGCCCCCGACACTTGAGAACGACAACTTCACACCAGCTTCAGCGAAGTCCGCCCCAGCAACATCAACATCACCGCGACATGACACCTCGTCGAGCTGGAAAGACGCCCCTTCAGCAACAGTCACGCCTGCGAAGCTCACCGAATCATGAAACACTGATTTGTGAATCACCGAACCCCTAAAACGCCTAGGTCGCTGATAGTGGGCGCCTGCAAAATCGATCGGCCCAACAAACTGGGCCCGATCGAAACGCACCCGACTCATATCAACCGCAATCAAATCATCAACCAACGCCTGATCAACCACCAACCCCTCCAAGGTGAGCACCTCATCGCCTTGGACCCAAGCTGAGAACTCTTTACTCAACGCCGACCGAACAGGCGGCGCCGACACCGCACTTGTGTACCCAAACGCACCCGGCTCCGTCGCTAACTGCGCCACCTCAGCAGGCTCAGAATCCACAACATCAATCGCTCCGGGTTTCGCTAAATTCTCAACGCGCACCCCAGACCCAAACGACACCTGCCTGAACTCCAGCACCGAATCCTCAGGAATCACCGCCCCATCAAAATCAACCACACCCTCAAACGACGCTCCCACCAACTCGGTTCGCTCAGACCCCAACACCGCATCACGCAAAATCACATCACCCGCAAATACCGACCTCGCGTACTCATGCTCACCACCAATCCACGCCACCGGCGGCAACTTCGCACCAGTCAAATCAAGCGAACCACCAACGTGAGAGAAGCTCAAACGCGCACTTCCCTGCGCACCAAAGTCGACACCCGACAAATCAACATCACCCCGACACCAAAGCCGTTTGAGATTGAAGTTGCGTCGTGCTGACAAGTTACTGCCCACAAAGCTCACTGAATGGTCAAAGACTGCTTGGAAAAGCGACATGCCTATCGAACCATGAAGGTGTACACCACCAAAATCGATAGGCCCCACAAAACGAGCGTCGCCAAAGGACACCCGCTCGATATCAACCGCAATCAACTCATCAAGCAAGGCTTGATCGACCTCAAGGCCCGCAAGGTCCAACCGACCATTACCCGGGCCACTAGCCCACGCCGCAAGCAGCGACTCATCAAGCCTCATTACGGCAGTGCTGTTGCTGGCAGATCGGCACGGGCAATGATCCTGTCGTAAGCAGCGCCGGAGAGCTCCACAACACCACCATCGCGTGTGATTTGTTGCACTCGAACTCCCCCGTTCCCATCTGGACTAATCACGTTTAGGGTCTGACCGGGCCCTAAATCTGAGGGCACACCATTTTGGCAGGTAGGGCAAGTTCCACCTGCGTGATCAATAGAAATAGTCAATTCTTGAATGTTATTCTGTTGCATGATGGCGGCCGCGTGGCCTTCAACATGTGATCGATGACTATTGATGTCCGGTGTGGGGTTGTTGAGGCCGACGTCGGTCATCGCAGGGCCACCAGCGCCTGACTGAAGTTCAAACAGCGTGCCATCAGGCAGGCGGCCCACACCAGTTGTTGGTGCCCCCGTTTCGCGTACCGCGGGGTCTGACGGAACCCCTGGTGCTGGGAGTTATAACCGAAACCTGTGGATGCCGGGTTTGAGTTGGAGCGCGGCGTACCTTCCTCTTTGAAGAAAGAGATCAATCGCCGATCTTGCAGGATCGGTGAGGAAGGAACGCCGATGTTGAGCGTAATCAATGGAGAAGAAGAGCGGACGGAAATGGCCGTGTCGCTTGATGAGCTGTGTCGTCAAGGTGCCCAGCAGATGCTGGCGGCGGCGTTGGAGGCTGAGGTCGCCGACTATGTCGACGCCATGGCTGGCGAAGTCGATGAGAACGGTCACCGACTCGTTCGTCGCAACGGCCGTCACGAGCCGCGGACGATCACGACTGCAGCGGGCAGGGTTGAGATCCACCAGCCGCGGGTCGATGACCGCCGCACCGACCCGACCACCGGGGAGAAGCTGCGGTTTGCGTCGTCGTTGATCCCGCCGTGGGCTCGGAAGTCGCCGAAAGTGTCCGCGGTGTTGCCGCTGCTTTATCTGCATGGCATGTCATCGGGTGACTTCTCACCGGCTTTGACCGAGTTCTTCGGTCACGATGCCGGGCTGTCGGCGTCGTCGATCACTCGGTTGACCACCGATTGGCAGACCGAGCAACGCGAGTTCATGAACCGTGACCTCACCAACCATGACTACGTCTATGTGTGGGTTGACGGCGTGCATTTCAATGTCCGCCTTGAAGAAGCACGCCTGTGCTGCCTCGTGATCGTCGGCGTCACCCTCGACGGCACCAAAGAACTCGTCGCTATCGTCGACGGCTACCGAGAATCGACTGAGTCATGGCTCGATCTGCTCCGCGATCTGGACCGGCGGGGCATGAAAGCGCCGACGTTGGCGGTTGGTGATGGTGCGCTCGGGTTCTGGAACGCGCTCGAACAGATCTGGCCCACCACGACATGTCAGCGTGATTGGGTGCACAAGGTCGCCAACATCTTGGACGCAATGCCCAAGACAGCGCAGCGAACCGCGAAGAAGATGCTCGACGAAATCCGCAACGCCGAAGACGGCGAACTGGCACGAGCAGCCGCAGCCAAGTTCGACGCGACGTACCGGGCCAAGTTCCCCAAAGCCGCCGACAAACTCGCCAACGACCTCGACCGGCTCCTCGCGTTCTATGACTACCCAGCCGATCACTGGGTCCACTTGAAGACCTCGAACCCGATCGAGTCCACCTTCGCTACCGTCCGCCAACGCACCAAAGTCACCAAAGGCCCCGGCTCGCGAGCCGCCGGTCTCGCAATGGCCTACAAACTCATCGGCACCGCCGAAGACGGCTGGCGCCGCATCAACTCACCCCACCTCGCCGCACTCGTCCGAGCCGGCGCAAAGTTCGAGAAAGGACAACACGTAACCACCAACCCCGAGGACCAGGTCGCCGCGTAACCAACAAACCACATCCACAGGTCTTGACTATTTCTCTGGTGCTGGCGAAGCTGGCCTGTAGTTGCTGGGATCTACCGATCCGTCTGGGTCGATCGTTGTGGTTGTGGGCGGATTGCCGACGGTGATATCGCGAGCATCGAGCGCGTTTTCGGTTGCTTCCTCGATCCACTTCTCGGCATCGGGATGAATGACTTGCACGCTCCCGAGATACGCAACGTCGCGCTCAGTTTCTGAGGTCGTATATCCCGGCGAGCAGGTCTCGGGAACGAACGTCGTGGTGATGATTTCGGTGTAGCAGTACGAAACCTGCCACCGGTAGCCAGGGTCGGTCAAACCTGTGAACGACACGAGGAAGTCGCCGCCGTGTTCGCTGCGAGCACTCACAGAGCCGGTTCGAACCAGATCATCTCCACCAAGAACGACCGTCTCGCCGCCACAGGACGGTTGAAAGAGTGCGAGGGCTTGTGCGGACATGACTTGGGACGAGGCGCGCGTGCCGAATGAAAATCGGTCTGACTGGTTTGCGGCAATACCAATCGCCGCTGGCATCTCGGCGCTACCTACACCACTTGGCGGGACTCACCCCTCGTGGACCGACCGTCAACAGTGACGCAACCATGGCGATCACTACCAGCAGCAGGACAGGCAGCCGTGATCGCAGTGTGAAACGTCGTGCATCGTAGGGCGCTTGGTACCTCGCCATCTCAGAACTCCTACCCGTTGCAGCCGGTTGCGACAAAACAGTCGAATCCCACAGTCTAGCGGGACAGAGGGTACCAAATCCAGGTGAAATCGCGCTGGCACTCGGGGGAGGCGCACGGTCTACGATAAGGAACCGTTGCTACCAGGAGATTGACATGACAAAACAATGGCTCCGACACGCACTTGTTGTTTGTGCCATGTGTCTGGTTGCTGCCAGCTGCAGTGATTCGTCACCAACCGAGCCGAGTCAAGGCGCAACAGCTCCCGATTCCTCAAGCAGCACCGACGCGACCAACGCGCCGACCGAAACCGGTTCCAATCCAGTCAGTGACCTCGACCCAGACTCCGACGATCCACACTGCGACTCCCGCTCCCGCTGCCCCCGGCAACTCACCCCCACTTCCTGGACGGGCTACCACGGCTTCGTCAGTTTCATGGCCAGCCTGGGTGACGGCAAGGTGATCTCGAACGTTGGTCAAGACTTCCAACTGTGGGATACCACCGACTTCGAGTGGGGCCGCCATGTCGAAATCGACCCCGCGGACTTACAGATCGACCTGAACGGGGTGTGGCATCTCGAGGGCACCCGCTTTATCGGCCAACAAAACGCCGATCCCTCCAAGCCCTCGTTGGTGATCATGGATGTCGCTCTCGATGATCCTGGTGCCTCGATGACGTTCACCGGCCCTGTTGGCGAGCGCTCGGGCGAGCCCTTTCTGGTTGGTGAGGACCGCATCCTGACAAGGCTGGCCCCTGGTGGCAATGGCAATTTTGCCGTGTTTCCCATCGCAGGAGGCGACCCGCTCTTCGAACTCGATCTCGACGCGTTTACTGCGCGCGACTCGCTGCCGAGGGCCGCGGCGACGTCACCCACTGGCGACATCTACTTCGTCGCAGAAAGCAGCAACTTGTATCGGTGGGATCCGCCAGCCTCTCCCCAAGCTGTCACCGGCGGCTTCATCGGAAATGCCAGCAACCTCGTGGTCACACGAAATGGTCTGGTTCTTGCCTCACGCCTCGATGATGTCAGCATCTGGGACCCCGAAAGCGGTGTCGTCACCGAACTCACAGGCCTTCCCCCGGGCGAAGACGTCGTGCGGATGCGCGTTCTCGCCAGCGACGAACTACCAGACGGTCGGATCGCAGTGGCCTACTCCGACGGAAGAGTGGCGTTCTGGGACCGAGCACAGCCATCCAACCCAACCATCATGACCTACGACGACATCAGAGACCTCGATGCTGCAATAGTCATGCCCGATGGCCAACTACTGCTGTTCTTCACCACGCCAATGAGTGTCACATTCGACGAAGAACCTCTCTGGTCTGTTTTTCGGCTGATCACTCCGCCGCCCGCAAGCTAGCGCTACCAGCAGCCGGTGCCCACGATCTCGACCGCCAAGATCTGGTCGACGGGATCTAGCCACACTCCTGTGCGGTGAAATTGTCGACTGTCTCGAAGGCCGACACATTGGTTTCGCTCAGTTCCACAATCTGATCAATCGGCAGCGCTCTCAGATCCCATCCCGCATCTTCGTGGATAGTGATCATGCGATCCCAGACCCATCGTTCCGTTTCAGCTTCAGTGGCGATCTCAGATGGCGCGATCTGCACTGCGATTTCGAGCGAATCGTAAATCTGACGGAATGCTGCTTCGAAGATCCCGGGATCAGTGCGGTCAAGACCATTAAGCGTCAGATAGTTGTCGTTCACTTTCGTGGCTGCGACACACCATTCGTCGGTTGCCACGACATCGACCAGGCCGAGCTCGAGATCCGTCTCGTCTTCAACTTCTTCATCGATACCAGGGTCGACTTCCTCGTCTGGTCCATCGTCTTCTACGGCCGGGGCATTGTCTTGTTCACCGGGATCGGTTTCGTCATCGAGGCTGTCTGCGGCGGGCTCGACGGGTTCGACGGTGGGCTCGGCCTCAGGCGTTGTTGTTGCAACCTCAGTCGGGGCGACAATTGCGGTCGGAGTCTCTTCGACCGATGGCGGCGCATCGCCAACCGACGGCCGCGGGCTCGCTGGGGCGGAGGCTTGAGCACTCTCGGGATTCTCTACCTCGACCAGCTCGACATCACCGGTGCTGCACGCCGCCAGTAGGCCGAGAAGCATGACCAAGGTAATTAGTGATTTCACGAACCTGAGACTACCAAGCTCACTAGTACGCACGAACGCAGTGTTCTACAAGTCCAGTAGATCTAAAGGTGCACTACGGTGGTTGCATGCTGATCTGGAAGCTCGTTTTCTACACGATGACCATCCGCTACTTCAAAGCGGTTACCAACAGTGAGACTCGTTTGGCCTACGGGATACCGGGTCCGTTTTTGCTCATCGCGGCGTTTATCTCGATTTTCGCTGGCAGGACCTCACCGGCAGTTCCGATCACACTGTTCATCGCGGGAACATCGTCGATGCGGATCCAAGCGTCGATGATCGAACCCTGCCCGTGGAAGTCGCTCCGTAACGGCGCGTTGTTGATCATTGGCTTCATGGTCGCATTCATTTTCTGGTCGGATGAGAACCTCGTGTGGTCAATCGCCGGTCTCGTTGTTGCCGCTGGCTTGCTGGTGCTTCATCGCCAGCATGAACAGATGCTGAAACAACGCAATGGCATGCAACGGCTCGTCGACTTTGCCGCCACGCAACGCAGCCAGCCCGGCTCTCAGTGACCGGGTGGTCTGCACAACTGGCTACACCACGAGTTAGGCCTGTGCGTCTACGCTGTTTGACAATGATCG
>Ga0209828_1002707_pt1 | contig 14280 bp, 10 predicted proteins | sample MaitaG_FD_187429 | JGI IMG/M metagenome (GOLD analysis project Ga0209828, IMG submission 187429) | Marine algal microbial communities from Maine, USA - Maine_Asex2 metaG (SPAdes) (version 2) | ecosystem: Host-associated > Algae > Red algae > Unclassified | place: Maine, USA | collected 2015-01-05 | reverse complement strand
ATTTTTATCCCTGTAAGATTGAGCGACGACCGAGCTGCTGAGCTTAGGGCGTGGCTTCTGTACTGGCATTGGTGGGGGGGCTTGCATCATAGGTTCGGCCGCGTCATTCATTTCCATTGAAGCGGTTTCAACCACAATATTACTTTCACGACGACTGCCGGCTTGGTTGCGATCAAATTCAACGCGTGGCTGGAAGCGATTTTCAAGCTGTGGGTAGAGGCCACTGCGGATGGTGTCGATCATATAGGGCAACATCAGTAGCGCAAGCGCTAATACACTGATTAATCGATACATGGATAGGCTCCGCTTGAACCAGCTTTCAGGTAGCACCCGTAATAGTGCGATGACAGCCAGCAAGTTTAGCCAAATATAGCGTGGCGCATTTGGCTCATGCCAAGTTAATACCAGTGTTAGCAGTGCAAACCCAGCCCACAACGGATTGAATAGGTAGGCGACCGATAGCGCGATAATTAATACCAAAAAGAAATCTAATAGCGACCATTTTTGCACCCAGCTGTTGGGTAAGTTGTCCGTGCCTGATGCGGTAAATAGACGCCAGCCAGGTGGTAAATGTAGTGTGGTGTTGACGTTTTTTAGGTCATGTTCCCAACCACTTACTGGCGGTTGTGAGCGATTACCTGTAAAGCGGCTTTCTGCGGTTAAACTAATGGCCTCACGTCGAATCTCAACGCCTGCCTTGCCTCTCTGATCGGCTTGCTTTTCGGTTGTAATAAATTGATCCTTGCCATCAATGTTGACACGACCTAGCGCTAATTCTGAAGTCACGTTGAGTCGTGACTGCTGGCGAATAACGCCGTTTAGCCTGTCTTTGATGGTATAACCTTTGCCATCATAGTCCAGCCACATTTCACGCTGTAAGTTGAGTTCATTTTGGCCTACCTGACTGACACCGCGGTGCATGACTTCCAGAGCCAATGTTTTTGTCGGTGACAGTAAATAGGCTGGAAGCGATTTCCATTTGGCTGGCAAACGGGTTTGATTAGGGTCAATACTGTTGACGCCGCGTACTTCAACCTGACGTATTTTATTATCAGCTGAAAATACCCAGACTTCTTGTTGAGGCCATGGGGCTTTGCTGGTTGGCAAAGTAAAACTTCTCGTATCTGAAAAAGCACGACCCGTAACTTCGATAGTCCACTCGCCGGGACGCAATTGCACTTGTAACAATTTGTCCATTTTATTGGCGCTTGACTCGAACCGGGCGGGTAAAGGGCTATTTATGTTTAGTGGGATAAAATTTTGCAACAGCACCGGTGATAAGTTGGTATTGCGCTGCTTGCCAGAGACGCGCAGTTTAATTGAAGTCACGACCTGAATCGGATGGCTATCAATAATTTTACGGAAAACCTGAATGTCGAGATTATCTTCACTAACCGCTTCGCTTAAGGTCTGAGCCAGCCAGAGCTGACCCTGTTGATTAAATTCTGGACGTTCAATGTTTTTATTGTTTATTTGTAGCTTGACTAGGCCAGACTCTGGTGTGACTTTAAGAGATTTTGGGAGTTTGCTCCAGCGAAATAAACCCTGTAGCGTATGACTGCCAGCGCTTAAGCGAACGTGTGGAATGCCATTTTTAGACTCGACTAATAGCTCGCCCTGTTCGGATCGCACGTTTTGTGGCCAGTGCTCAGTATCGCCTGGCAAGCGAATCAGCGCTTCGTCAAATACCTGCCATTGTTGGCTAAAGGTTCCGCCGCTGTCGCTTAGTTGCAAGTCCAGTTGAGACGGCCAACTGCAGGCGCGTTGCTGACTATTATATTGATAAGGACAGTTGAGGTTCTTTGTATCATGCAATGTCCAATCGACCCACTCTTTAAGAGGCTCTGGAACTTGTTCAACAGTTATTGGAGCAGAAGAGGCTGTACCACACAGCAGTAACAAGCTTAGTAAAATGAACTGACCTATTCGCATAGTGAACTCGCTTATTGTGTTTATTGATAGCGTTAGTTTATGGCATTTTCAGAAATGGTATGTAAAGAGTTTGTAAAAAAGCCGCATTGATTAGATGCGGCCTTGGTTTAACGGTTGCTTAACAGGATTACCCTTAACTGAGATGTGCTAAGGTGATTTTCAACATTCGGCGTACAGGTTCGGCAGCACCCCACAGCAACTGATCGCCTACCGTAAATGCTGTCAGGTACTCAGGACCAAGATTCATCTTACGAATGCGACCAACCGGAATGGTTAAAGTGCCCGATGTTTTCATTGGCGTCAGGTCTTGCATAGTCGACGCTTTGTCATTTGGCACAATCTTCACCCACTCATTGTGCTCGGCAAGGATTGACTCAATTTCTGCAAGCGGAATATCTTTTTTCAGCTTGATGGTAAATGCCTGTGAATGGCAACGCATTGAACCGATACGCACACATTGCCCGTCAATAGGCACGCTAGTTGATGCTGTATTGCCCAGGATTTTGTTGGTCTCAACCAAGCCTTTCCATTCTTCTTTAGTTTGACCGTCTGCAACAGCCTTATCAATCCAAGGGATCAAGCTACCGGCCAGTGGCACGCCCCAATGGTCTTTACTCAAGTCATCCGAATTCATTTTAGCGGTGACTTTAGTGTCGATATCCAAAATAGCAGAGTACGGATCAGCCAGTAAATCGCTCACCTCAGTTTCAAGCTCGCCCATTTGCGTCAGCAGCTCACGCATGTTTTTCGCGCCAGAGCCACTAGCCGCCTGATACGTCATCGATGTAACCCACTCGATGAGGTCTTTCTCAAACAAGCCACCAAGCGCCATCAACATAAGTGAAACTGTGCAGTTGCCGCCGATGTAGTTCTTAACGCCGTTTTCAAGTCCAGCATTAATCACATCGCGATTAACAGGGTCTAGCACGATAATACTGTCATCGGTCATGCGCAGGGTAGAAGCGGCATCTATCCAGTAACCATGCCAACGTTCACGTAATGACTCATAGACTGAGGAAGTGTAGTCACCACCTTGGCAAGATAAAATGATGTCCATCTCAGCGAGTTTGTCGATATTGGTCGCATCTTCAAGCGGTCTTGGTCCCGTACCGACGTCTGGACCGGGTTTACCTGCTTGTGAGGTGGTAAAAAATACAGGTTCAAAACCCTGAAAATCGTTTTCAGAATGCATCCGATCCATAAGAACGGAACCTACCATGCCGCGCCAACCGACGAAACCTACTTTGCGCATTACAAACTCCTAGTGTGCTGCACGTTAAAAAAGCAGGAATTGTAGCATCGATTTTCTAGCGGTATAGTTTTAGAAAGCGTTAAAAACAACGAGTTCTCTTTTTGTTTCATATTTAACTTTATTTGTGAAACAAAAGGAGTTAAGGTACGCTCCGGATGAACGGTAGCTTAAACAGCGCGAACTGCTAACATTATATTCGAGGGGAGTTATGAGTAAGGATTTAACCACTTCCAGTATTCACAGACAGAATATATTAAACAACCCTTATGCGCTGGAAAAAATCAGTGAATATTTCGCCTTTAAAGGCACCGAATTTGAAGAGGAACAGGTCTACACCAAGGCTGAGGTAGCGCATTTATTAGGGATCGATTCTCGAACAATTGAGCGATATATCCGCAATCATAAAGATGAGTTGGGGACAAATGGTTATCGGGTTTTGAAAGGAAAGTCCTTAAAAATCTTCAAGTTACAGTATGTCTCCGACACGAGTGTCGGAGACAAGACGCCGAGCATTGGTGTTTTTAATTTCCGCGCGATTCTCAATCTGGCGATGGTGCTAACAGAAAGTGAGCGGGCTCGCGAGATTCGCTCTCGCACCCTTGATATTGTACTAGACGTTATTGCCAAGAAAAGTGGCGGGCATACCCGTTTCATTAATCAGCGAGATCAAGAATACCTGCCATCATCTTATCAAGAATATAGCTACCGAAAGTTGTTCACCGATGCTCTGCGTGACTGTGTGGATATGGGCGGTGGCAAATATCGTTACTTCACTAATAAGATCTATCAGGCGATTTTTAAAGAAGATGCAGCTGAATATCGGCGTATTCTCAATATTACCGATAAAAGCCGCACACGTGACACAATGTACAGTGAGGTGTTAGAGCTTATTTCAAGTTTTGAGAATGGTATTGCAGATCACTTACATAAACGCAAAGCAGAGCTAGGCAGAAAGCTCACAGAAGCAGAAACGGAGGAAGTGTTTGATGCGTCTGAGTCCAATCCCTTTATTCAAACTTATGTCGAGACCGCAAGAGTGAAAATGGCGAGTCGAGATCTATGCTTCAGAGATGCTCTACACGATAAAATTGAAGGCTACATTCAGTCCGTGCCAACCGCCGATTTTAAAAAATTCCTTGGTAAAACCAGTAAAAGCTTATCAGAGCGACTAGACGACCTTGAAACCTTGGCGGTGTTTCAGCGCTTAAAGGATCGCTAAGTGGATGATCTGCAAATTTATTATTTTGACGTTGAAACGGCCATTCAGGAGCATGATTTAATTATTGATCGCAGCGGTGGTTTAGATGGGCTACGTGAGATTGGTTTACTTGAAAGTGTGCTGGAGCACATCCAAAACGATTTCTATTATCCAGAGTTTGAAGACAAGTTGACTCATCTAGTGTTTGCCGTAAATAAATTTCATGCTTTTAATGACGGCAATAAGCGCGCGAGCCTGTATTTAGGCGCTTATTTTATGGAACTCAATGGTTATGATTATTGCATTCAGCGTTTTTGGCATGAGTTCGAAAACTATGCTGTCAGTCTGGCTGAAGGGTATCTGGACAAGCCTGTTCTACAACAGATGATTCGAGCTTATATATACGAAGAAGATTTTAGTGAAGCGCTTAAAATAACACTTATCGAGTCATTGACGGAAGTTTAAAACCATTCAGTGCTGATAGGGTAGAGCATGGTTTAATTTTAATCAGCATTATTTACACCGTTTGGTAAGATACGCCGATCTTAATTTGGGCTGGTCATAATGCGAATAAACGTTTTTTTTCACAAAGTAGTTTTTCTGACTTTTATTACATGGGCGACTATGTGGGCAGTTCCCGCACTTGCAAAGCAAGAGCTGATCTTTATTTTGGCGGGACAATCTAATATGGCCGGGCAGGGTGAGCGCTCCAAGCTACCTGCTGCGTATCGTCGTAATCCTACTAACGTAAGTTTCTATCACAATGGTTATAAAACGTCGCTAAACCACTTTGCTTATTTTGGGCCAGAAATTAGCTTTGCGCATGCGATATCTAGGCGTTTTCCTCGGCATAAAATTAAACTTATAAAGTTTGCCGTTGGGGGCACTTCAATGTTGGCATGGGCACCAAATTGGTCTGCCCAACGGGCAAATTTGACTAGAAACGCTAGCGCTGGGCCATTGTTCAAAAAACTGATGCAGACGGCTAATGCAAGCTACGATTCCAATACCTCCCGCATTAGCGGTGTTTTATGGGTGCAGGGTGAAGCGGATGCAAAATACCCAGCTGTTGCCCGTCAATATATGACTAATCTACGTAACTTTGTCATTACGCTGAGGCGTCAGCTAGATAACCGTGCGACGCAATTTATGGTCGCTGGTGTCAATCCACCAGTGAGACTGTTCGCTGCTTCGGAAGCGGTAAATCGAGCTCAGAAGCAAGTCGTTGCAAGCTTGCCCAATATGACTTTCATCAGAACGTCAGACCTGTCAAAACGAGCCGACCAACTACATTACGATACAGTTGGCCAGCTGAAATTGGGCCGGCGATTTGCCAGAGCGGTTAGCCCGTAATTATTTATCAGCCTTAACAACATCGTCGGCCTCAGCGTCCGCTAAGGTCGTTGTTGGATCTCTGGCCTCAGCAGTATTTTCTTCAGTTGGTTTGAAATACTCGAGGTGGCTAATATCAATCTCATCACCCAGTCGCTCCTTGAGATCCCAAATTGCCCGAATCCGTTTGCCGTAGAAATTCTTCTCGCCAATAATCTCGTATAGGCCAGAGCGTTTTAGTGCATCAGTAAGCTTGAACTTAGGTCGGCTAATACAGAATGTTATTCCGGCCTCTTTGAGGCCTTCAGCCATATGTTTAAGCATTTCCTCACCGGTTGAGTCAATTTGGTCGACGGCTTCGAGATCCAAAATAATGGCCCTGAGTCCGGGCTTATCGGCGATTGCATTGAGTAAGCGTTTCTCCAAGTAACCAGCATTGGCAAAATACAAATCACCATCGAAGCGATACATGGCAAAGCTGTCACTAGTTTCCATTCCAAATACTTTAGCGTCTCTAAACTCACCATTCTGATCTTTAGACAGCTCAGCAAAATGTGGCTTCATGGTGCGGTAGAGATAGAAGATTAGTGATAAAAGCACACCAATAAATATCCCGTTCTCAAGGTGGGGCGCAAAAGCTAGGGTTGCTAAAAAGACTACGATGGCGATTACCCCGTCATGTTGCGAGACGTTCCAAGCGTGACGGATTGGTTTGAATTGAACCATGCCATAAACGGCAACGATTATAATGGCTGCGAGTGTTGCGTTAGGTAGGTGAAATAACAGCGGTGTTAAAAACAGTAGGGTGATACCCACCAAAATGCCTGAGAAAATAGCGGCAAAACCGGTTCTGGCACCTGCATCGAATGCTACTGCCGTTCGTGAGAATGATCCGGATACGGCATAACCTTGGGTAAATCCTGCGGCTATGTTAGCTAAACCTTTTCCAACCATTTCTTGATCTGCTGAGATGCGTTGTCGGGTTTTTGAAGCCACGGCTTTGGCGATAGAAAATGCCTCAACGAAACTTAATAAGGCAATAATAATAGCCGGCATAATCAGCGCTTGAAAATGCAAATCTTCAGCAACAGGAATAACAAATGCTGGCAGTCCGGGCGTAATCTCGCCGACAACGGCACCGCCCTTGTCATCGTAGCCAACTAACCAAGAGACGAGAATAGTTAAAACCACCGTAATCAAAATGCCTGGTAGTTTTGGAAAGTTACGGCGGAAAAATATGAGTAGGAAGAGAGAGAATACGGCCATCAATACCGTGGCAAAGTTGGTCTCTGTTGGGACCTGACTCAGAAAAGTACTGAATGTAGTGAATAAGTTCTGGCCGCTTACCATATCAATGCCAAACAACTTACCAACCTGTAAACTACCGATAACAATAGCTGCGGCGTTGGTAAAGCCAATCACCACAGGATGCGATAGGAAGTCAACTAATACGCCAAGTCGCAAGAAGCCAAGCACTAACTGGAATATGCCCACCATCAGCGCAAGTATCGCTGCGTGAATGATGTACTCCTCAACGCTCAAATTGAGCGATACCAAGGCAGCGGCTGTCATCAATGAAATAATGGCGACTGGGCCGTTCTGTAATTGCTTGGATGATCCAAAGATAGCAGCAATGATAGGCACTAAAAATGAGGCATATAGACCGATATGCGGTGGTAAACCTGCCAACTGTGCATAGGCCATGGCCTGAGGAATTAGCACCAGTGCGACCGTCGCACCGGCGATAATATCGGCCTTTAATATCTCAGGGTTACGTAATTCTCCAATCCATTGTTTGAATGGAGTCAGTCTTAGCAGAGCATCCTGCAGCATTTCATAAAGGTAGGCTTTTATCATTGTTATCAATTATTAGTCTTTGTCTTCAAAAACAAATATTGTAACAGCCATCTCTTTTAGCTTCGACTGCTAATCTTTCACGCTACATCAAGAACGGATGTTGGTCTATTCCTTCGCGTTGAACGCGGTCTGTATCAATTTTCAGCATTGCTCGGTAGCAAGCGTTAGCTGTTCTCATCTCATTACGACCTTCTTCGAAACAATCCAGAAATTGATCCAATACGTAATCAAATGACTCATCACTCTTAATTGAGCTGACTGCTTCAGCCATAGGTATCATGATGGCTTCAGAGCTAAGAACTTTACTGACCTTGGTGACGTCTTCCAGATGTTCTTGGCTTAGTTTTCCATTAAGTTGTTTGAGCGTGGTCGCAATTTCTTTTTCTGTTGCCACGTATTCTTGCGCTGAATAATCAGTGTTCATGATCACATTAACAAGGCCATTATATTGTTCGAGTAGGGGGGTAATCTCATTCATAATTATTAGTCATTATTATTATTAGGGGTTTTGTGACAGACTTTCGAACGCATTGGGGTATGTGCTTAAGTCGTTGGATGTAGTTTATTAAGGCTAACCTTGTTGGTGGCTTAACTCAGTTTATGTGGCGTATAAAGCCGATAGTTGGTTGAGAATGACGGCGTAAGGGATGAAAAACAATACATTTTAATCTGGCGTTAAGATAAAAATGTTAATGTGCATTAATTGTACTAAGGCATTTAGTTAATAAACATCTTGTGAAGTGCTGGTAGATGTTGATATATAGAACAAAAAATTATTTTTAATGAACTTCGGGGATAACATGCTCAAACTAAACGCGTATAAGATTTTCTTATGTGTAACGTTAATACTAAATGGAATAATGTTGCTGGGGGGGGGTACGGCTCACGCCGATGAAGCGACCAAGAAGACGCCAAAAGAAACACTGTCAGCACTAGAAGATGCTAAGGAAGCAGTTATCAAGCTGTTTGTTGTTTCGCACATCGTCGATACGCTTAAACCATGGAACTCTTATATAAGTCGTACCACAGGTTCTGGATTCATCGTTGACGGTGACCAGATTATGACGAACGCGCATGTAGTGGCTAATGCGACCTTTATCGAAGTGAGAAAGCATGGTGAAACAACGCGTTATGAAGCTAAAGTTGCGCATATTTCACATGACTCTGATCTGGCGATTGTTAAGTTAAAAACTAAGGTTCCAGCTTTCTTCAAAACTAAATCACTAACATTTGGTGATCTTCCGCAGGCACATCAGGAAGTAACAGCTTATGGTTATCCTGTGGGTGGTGATAGCTTGAGCGTGACGCGTGGTGTGGTGTCTCGTATCGAACGCTCGGTCTATGTGCATAAAAATAGAAGTCTGATTTCTGTGCAGGTCGACGCGGCGATCAATCCAGGCAATAGCGGTGGCCCAGTGATGTCAGATGGCAAGGTTATCGGTGTGGTGATGCAGTCGATGAATGCTTCTGAAAACGTGGGCTATATGATCCCGACTCAGGTGGTGAAGCATTTCTTGGTGGATCTTGAGGATAAGCGTTATGACGGTTTCCCGACGCTAGGTATAGCGCATCAGGAAATTGAAAGCCCGGCGCTGCGTGAGAAGTATGGCGTGTCTAAAGATCAAAGCGGGGTACTCGTTTCGATGGTATATCCTGGTTCACCTGCTGAAGATGTATTAAAGAAAAGCGACATTATCACGCATATTGACGGTCACAAGATCGCAAATAACGGCATGGTTGAGTTTCGTCACAAAGAAACTATTGCCTATGAGCATTTTGTCGATATGCACCAACTGGGAGATGAGATTAAGATCAAAGTCATCCGAGATGCGAAGCCTCAAGAGCTGACAGTGAAACTGACCAAAACTCAGGATACTTTCGAACTGGTGACTGCACCAAGTTTTGAGAAGAAGCCGAGTTATTTTATCTTTGGTGGATTTATATTCATGCCACTGACGGACGATCTGATCACGGCGAGTCGTCGTCGCATGGGCTTTGATGAGCGTATTCTGAATCTGAAAAGTTTCTGGCCCACGGACAAGCGTAAAGAGGCTGTAATACTGACGCGTGTACTGCCTGCAAATACGAATAAAGGTTTTCACGATATTTCATTCGTTCTGGTTGAGAAGTTAGACGGTAAGACGTTTGAGGATTTTGATACGTTTTACAAATTGGTGAAAACCAGCAAGTCTGATTTCATTAAGCTGGAAGATGAGTTTGGGTATCAGGTGGTGATTGATCGTAAGAAGGCACTGTCGAGTCAGGATAAGATTTTGAAGCTCTATAATGTGCCGGTGGGTCAGTCAGAGGACTTAAAGGCTCTAGAGGCCGAGCCTGAGGTGACACCTGCTAAACCTAAAGCAGCGTCATCAGTTTGATTTGGTTCGCTAAACGGCAGATGCTTCAATCACTTCGCCGTCGCTTTGCTCCAAGGACTGCGTGATTGTAGTATCTGCCGTTTAGCTTGTGCTGGTTTGGGCGATGGCTTTCTGTTTGGCTTCAATCTAGTAGGTAAGTTTTAATTTGTTATTTAGCCCGATCTGATTTGACAATCATGTCGGGCTTTTTAGTAGGTGGCTGCTGGGTTTGTCTAGGTCGAATTGGAGTTTTCCGATTTGCTTGGTGTCTTTTAGGATGCCCAGAGCTAGGTGAGTGTTTTTGGTGATTTGCCTGCGTTGTCGGGCATCTAATACAAAGTTGGCTTCGATGTATTGGTGGATAGGCACGCGACCACCGGCGTCGTTATCGTTGATGGCAATGCGTTGGATCAGGGGTGGGTTTGAATGGCGCTATTTCAGTGAGGGGCTTTTGACGACTTATCTGGGAACGATTGAATTTTCCTTTGTGCGATTTTTTATTTACATCGCCATCTTGCACCCAGTACCAATGCCAGCAGAAGTCGATATTGCCGATGCGGTCTTGTTGGCTAAAGATGTAATCTAGTAATACTATTTCAGTTATTTCGCGCATCCAAAATATCATTTGTAGTTCACAAACGTCGCCGGTTGCTTTGCGCAGTGTAGAGCTGCGGAAGGCTTTATTTATGCCTGATTGCACGGCTTCTGATAGGGGGTTGCTGCTTTGCAGTGCTAGATAGGGCGCGGTGCGTTGGAAGTCTTCATTTTGCCGTGTTCCCCATCCACTTGTTAATTGTGATCCCGTTTAATTGAGTTGTTGTTAAAGCTTAGTTCAGCCTGCTGAAAAATCAAGGTGACTATTTATCAAGAGTCAGCGGGCGCTAATGCTGGCAGCTGTATATTGGCAAAAATAGTACTTGATTTAATTAGTGTCCTTATGGCACTATTGATTTAAGGTCAAACAGACACTATTGGAGCTAACGCATGAATATGCACATAGAAAAGCAGGATGGCAGCACACTTCCTTTTGATGTGCTCGGATTTGCAGGAGGTGAGCGACATGTTCAATTACTGGACTTGTCGCCATTGGGGAGTAGCAGCCTGACCATCAGGGCTAGTCTCTCATCATCCAACGATTTGATGGATTTGCTGTTGATTGCAAATGCACTGCGTCATGTCTTTGGTCAGAACTTAGCGATCAACCTAGAGTTACCATATTTACCTTATTCAAGGCAGGACAGAGTCTGTGCTGACGGACAAGCATTTTCATTAGAAGTGATGGCAAATCTTTTGAAAATGATGCGCATTAAACAGCTGGTCACATGGGATTGCCACAGTGAAACGGGTGTGATGTTAACGCAGGCGCTGAACGTTAAACCTGCAATTATTATTCAATCTGACGCGGCATTATCAGCGTTATTGGCACAAAAGGACTCAGTCTTGGTATGCCCAGATAAAGGTGCAGTGATGCGTTGTAAAGATATCCAACAAAAGCTGGGCTTGGAGAGGGTCGTATTTTGTGAAAAACAACGCGACCCAGCAACGGGGAAGATTGTAAAAACAGAGGTGTTGAGTGATGACCTGAGTGGCCAATGTGCCATTATCACCGATGATATTTGCGATGGCGGTTATACCTTTATCAAGATCGCGGAGCAGCTACGCGCAAAAGGTGCTGCACGCATCGTGTTATTTGTTACTCACGGGATTTTTAGCAAAGGGCTGGACGTCTTCGATGGTTTGATTGATCAGGTCATCACCACAAACAGCCTGCCACAACAGGCTCACCCAAAACTTAGCGTTATTAACTTTAAACACACATTTGGAGCACAGTCATGAACCCATTAATGTCGATAGATTTTTACAAAGCGGATCACAGACGTCAGTACCCAGAAGGTACGGAATATGTGTATTCAAACTTCACACCGCGCTCGTCACGCCTAGCGAATATGTTAGCAGGCTATGATGATCGGGTGGTGTTTCTGGGTTTGCAGGTCTACATCAAGCGGGTATTGATGGGCCAATGGCAAACGGCATTTTTTGATCAGCCAAAAGATAAAGTATTGGAAAAATATCAACGACGGATGGACAGCGCGCTAGGCGAAGGTGCTGTGACGGTAGAGCACATCGCTGAACTGCATGACTTAGGCTATTTGCCGATTAAGATCAAAGCGCTCGCAGAAGGCAGTCGGGTGAATATGAAAGTGCCCGTGTTCACAGTAATAAATACCTTGCCCGCGTTTTTCTGGCTAACCAACTACTTGGAAACCAGCATCAGTGCGGAAGTGTGGAAGCCCTGCACGACTGCGACTGTTGCTTATGAATACAAGCGCCTATTAACAGATTACGCTGAGCAAACTGGCGCGCCGTTAGACTTTATTCCGATACAAGCGCATGACTTTAGTTTTCGCGGTATGAGTGGCTCGGAGGATGCGGCAGTGTCTGGTTTGGGTCACTTGAGTAGTTTTATCGGCACAGATTCGGTGGCTGCGATTGATTTTGCTGAAGAGTATTACGATGCGGACGGTGTAATTGGTGTGTCCGTCCCTGCAACTGAGCACAGTGTGATGTGCATGGGCACCAAAGAGTCTGAGATTGCCACGTTCAAACGGTTGATCAATGAGTTATACCCCAGCGGTATTGTCAGCATCGTATCGGACACTTGGGACTTCTGGAAAGTGATTACAGAATATACGGTGACTTTGAAGCAGGACATTTTAACGCGTCGCCCCAATGCTTTAGGCATGTCTAAAGTTGTGTTTCGTCCCGACAGTGGTGACCCGGTCAAAGTAATTTGTGGTGATCCTGACGCGGCAATTGATTCGCCTCAATATAAAGGTGCGGTTGAGTGCCTATGGGAAATCTTTGGCGGCACTGAAACCGATAAAGGCTATAAGTTGTTGAGCGATCGAGTCGGGCTAATCTATGGTGATTCAATTACCTTAGAGCGTGCTCAGGACATTTTGCAGAAGTTGAAAGCCAAAGGTTTTGCTTCAACCAATATTGTCTTTGGTATCGGCAGTTATACCTATCAATATTTGACGCGCGACACCTTTGGTTTTGCCATGAAGGCGACTTGGGGTCAGGTTGATGGTGAAGGGCGTGATATCTTTAAAGATCCGATTACGGATACGGGTGATAAGAAATCAGCGGCTGGATTATTGCGGGTAGAAAAGACGGCTGACGGATTTGAGATGTTTGACAGGCAGACGACTGAACAGGAGAAACAGGGTGAGCTAAAGACCGTTTTTGAAGATGGTAACTTGGCCAAATCTGTTACCTTTGATGAAATTCGTCAAACATTAGAGCGTTAAGATGACCGACAAGAAAATTGTTTATATTGATATGGATGACACGCTTGCTGATTTTATGGGAGCGTATGTATCTGCTCGCGAGGAAAAGCCTGAAATGGCTTTTCCTCAGGCAGAATACGGTTTTTTTGCCAATTTAAAGCCGCTAGAGGATGCGATTGAAAGTGTGCAAAACTTACTGGACTCCAATCATCTCAGTCCTTATATTTTAACCGCACCTTCAACTGTCAACCCACTGTGCTATACCGAAAAGCGCATATGGGTTGAGCAACACTTAGGGATGGAAATGGTTGAGCGATTGATCATCTCGCCAGATAAATCACTGCTGAAAGGTGATTATTTGATTGATGATATCGCTGAAGGAAAAGGGCAGGAAGGCTTTGAAGGTGAGCTTATACAGTTTGGAACGTTAGCTTATCCCGATTGGCGAGCGGTCATGGGTTACTTACTAAAGGCTTAGTGGACTCTAAATGCGGTGCACCTTAGTTAGGCAAATGGTGTTACCTTGCTTGTCGTTGTTTTAGATTTGTGAGGCACCAAGTTGGATAGTAAAAATATAGTGATAACTGGTCTTATGGGCTCTGGCAAATCAACTCTTGGTAAATTGGTAGCGAAAAAAATGAATCGAGAGCTCATTGATACAGATGAGTATTTGGTCAGTCACTTTGGTTCTGCAGCAGAAATTCTTAATCAGCCGGGTGGAGATGAAAAATTCCGCCTTACTGAAGAAAGGGTAGCTTCGGACTTAAGCAAAATGGATAGCTTAGTTATATCGACTGGCGGTAGATTCATGCTCAACCAAAAGAATATTGATTTGATGCTCGAGAATGGCAAAGTGGTTTGTCTAAAGGCCAATCCCCAAGATCTTGTTATCCGCCTTAAAGCGGCGACTTGTGAAACATACAGACCTAAATTTGAGAAAGCCAAAAACAAACTTAGTCTTATGGAGTGTTTAGAGAGGCAAAGTGCACCATATTTCGAGCAGTTTGTACAAGTTCAAACGAGTGGATGTACTGCCGAAGATATTGCAACAGAAATCGTGAG
>Ga0209828_1002705_pt1 | contig 14287 bp, 10 predicted proteins | sample MaitaG_FD_187429 | JGI IMG/M metagenome (GOLD analysis project Ga0209828, IMG submission 187429) | Marine algal microbial communities from Maine, USA - Maine_Asex2 metaG (SPAdes) (version 2) | ecosystem: Host-associated > Algae > Red algae > Unclassified | place: Maine, USA | collected 2015-01-05 | reverse complement strand
CGAGCCGGTCGACGCGTCGATCGAGCCGCGCTCGATCGCCTACCCATCTGCTGGCACGACGAACGCCACGGTCGATTTGTTCCTCGTCGATTTCGACCGAAGCGAGGTCGCGGTCGACTGGCGCCGCGGTGAGTTCGAGTATCTGGCGCGGGTCACCTGGACGACCACCTTCGGCATCGCGCTCACCGTGCAGACCCGTGATCAACGCACACTCGCGGTGCTCACCGTCGACCCTGAAACCGGCGAGGTCAGCGAGCTCGATCGCTTCAGTGATCCGGGTTGGGTTGAGCTCGTTGGTCCGACGCCGAAGCGCTACCGCGAACACTTCATCAGCGTGCGTGACGACCACGAAACCAATACTCGTCGGCTCTACGTCGCAGCTCAGCCAGTGACTCCGCCTGGCCTGCAGGTGCGCAGTTTCATTCGGTCGGCGGGCGGGCGAGCGCTAGTGCTCGCCACCGACGACGCGACCGAGGTGCACGTCTACGACGTCGCGCTCGACGGCAGCGAAGCCATCGCGCTCACGACCGAACCCGGCATTCATCGCTGCGTTGCAGGCGGCGACACCCGGGTGTTCGTCTCGTCGACGATGGCCGACACCGCCTCGGTTACCACCGTGCACCCCGACCCCAAGCTTGGCGTCGAGCCGTTCGTCATCGAGTCGTTTGCCGAGCGCCCCGACCTCGAGTTCGATGTCAACTTTCACGTCAGTACCGATCGTGGCCTGAACTCTGCGGTGGTCACGCCCGCCGGGCATACGGCGAGCGACGGGCCGCTTCCGGTGTTGCTCGACCCCTATGGCGGGCCGCATGCGTTGCGGGTGCAAAAGGGTCGCTCGGCGTTCGCTGCCAGCCAGTGGTTCGCCGACCAGGGTTTCGTGGTGGTCGTAACCGACGGCGCAGGCACCCCGGCCAGGGGGCCAAAGTTCGAACAAGAGGTGCTCTACAACCTTGCCGACCCCGTGCTCGATGACCAGGTCGCAGCGTTGCATGCGCTCGCTGACCAGCACGACGGTCTCTTCGACCTCACCCGCGTCGGCATTCGCGGCTGGTCGTTCGGTGGCTACCTTGCGGCGCTGGCAGTCATGAAGCGGCCCGATGTTTTCCATGCCGGAGTCGCCGGTGCGCCGGTCACCGACTGGCGGCTCTACGACACCCACTACACCGAGCGCTACCTCGGGCACCCTGATGCTGCGCCCGACGCGTATTTGCGCACTGATCTGACGCCGCTCGCGTCGCAACTCGAACGCCCGCTGATGCTGATTCACGGGCTGGCCGATGACAACGTTGTGGCGGCCCACACGTTTCAGCTCAGCCGTGCCCTGCTTGAGGCCGGAAAACCCCACCAGGTGCTTCCGCTGTCGGGCGTAAGCCACATGACCCCCCAAGCCGCAGTCGCCGAGAACCTCTTGAAGCTTCAGGTCGCGTTTCTAAAGGACTCGCTAAAAGACAGCGCCACCTAGCAGCGCGAGCGCAGAAAACGACGACAGGCCGAGTACGAGCGGCCGCAGAAATCCACCGTCGACGATCGGTGTGACCCAACGGGCCAGAACCAGCCCGATCGCGACAGGTGGCATGAGGGCCAGGCCGAGCAAGGCGCCCTCGCCGTCGAGCTCGCCGGCGATGACCAGCAAGGCCACAGACGACGCCCCACCCACCACCGTGTACCAACCCATCGGTCCGCGAAAGTCACGAGCCTTGGCGTGTTGCTCGTACAGCAGCGCCATGGGCGCACCGCCAAGTGCTGCGATCGTGCCACCAATGCCTCCGACAACACCAGCGCTGCCCAGCGTGAGTGTCGTCCGCGCAATCTGCACACCGGCCAGTCGCAGTGCGACGAAGCCCAGCACCACTACGGCTATGGCGATACTTAGGCCACGGTCCGAGAGCAGCGCTAAGAGCCCAATTGCAATGACGGTGCCGACAATGCGCCCGGCAATGGCCGGAGTAACGACCGGCAAATCAGTCCGTCGGCTGTTGCGCACAAACACGCTGATCGCAACCACGAGGCCAGCGAGCACGATCGGCCCGGGCAGCAACGGCGCATGCAGCAGCCGCAGCAGCGGAGCCGAGATCAGTCCCAAGCCAAATCCAGCGGCGGACTGCACGGTGCTGCCCACTAGCAGCACGCCGAAGACCGCGATGTAGGTCCCCCACGTCACCACTCGATGATAAGCCAATAGCGGCGAGCTACCCGTCACTCGTCGGCCAGTTGATTCCCATCTTGAGGGTGACACCTGACACCGGTTACCCCGGTCACAGTCGGGCCTCAATCACCGACGAATTACATAGCTTGGACTTGTCCCTATGAAAGGAACGTCCCCCCATGTTCTGGACCAAGAATGCCCCCCTCAAGTTCGTGCGCAAGAGCGTCAGCGATTCGCTCTCTAGCACCTTTGCACCACGCGAGATCGAAGAGCTCAGCTCGATCGCGACGCTCGTCGATATCGACGAAGGCCAAAAACTTACCGTCGAAGGAACGACCGGCCGAGAAGTCCTTGTCATCGTCAGCGGTACCGCATCGGTACTCCGCGGTGCCGAGGTAGTCGCAAGTGTCGGCCCCGGCCAGTTTGTCGGCGAAATCGCATCGCTGTCTGGTGCCCGACGCAACGCAACCGTCGTTGCCGACACCGACATGACCGTCTACGCAATGTCGAACCCTGAGTTCTCCGCATTGCTGACCCGGTGCCCGCTCCTCGAGCGTCGAGTCACCACCGGTGCCGTCCGGCGCCTCGCTGACGCCAAGGCCTAATCACCTCAGCAACACCTGAGCTTGGACTCGGTACCCGAGGTCGTTCCCCTCTACATTGGACGCCATGACTAACGCCACCCCGAGCTGGCTCCAACAGGCACGCGATCAGTGGACCTACCGGGGCGATAAGCGACCAGACTTTGCCATCGAACCTGGTCCCGGCCAAGAGTCGGCGTGGGACTACCCCCGCCCACCGGCCGTCGTAGCGGACCAGCGGTCTGTCGTCGTGGCGGGGCCCGACGGCGAGGTGGCTGTCGCGACCCATTCGATCAGGGTCTGCGAAACGTCGCACCCACCGTCGTTCTACCTGCCACCTGAGGCCATCGTTGATGGTGCCCTCGTGGTCGTCGGCGACACCTCGTTCTGCGAGTGGAAGGGACCCGCCGAATACCTCGCTCTTGCCGGGACCGACGAGGCCGTTGGATGGCGTTATCCAAAGCCGTTCCCCGAGTTCGAGGCGTGGGTTAACTGGGTGTCGTTCTATCCGGATCGGGTCGCGTGCACCGTCGACGGTGAACAGGTCAGGCCTCAAGCCGGCGGCTTCTACGGCGGCTGGATCACCAACGACGTCGTCGGACCCTTCAAGAGCGATCCCAATGCCCCCGGCTGGTAGTTGATATTCACACCATCGAGATAACGGGGATTATCCTCTGAGCATGAGCGACTATCGAGCCCCGGTCGAAGACATGGATTTTGTGCTGCAACACGTCGTCGACGTAGCCAGCCTGCAAGACCATGACGCGTTCGCCCATGTCGATACCAGCGAACTCGTCGCCATCCTTGACGAAGCTGGCCGCTTCTTCTCCGAGGTCGTTGCGCCTATCAATCGAATTGGTGACACCCAAGGCAGCCAGCGCAACGACGACGGCACCGTCACGACCCCCGACGGCTTCGTCGACGCGTACGCCAAGCTTGTCGATGCTGGCTGGGGGGCAATTGCCCTCGACCCCGAATACGGCGGCGGTGGCTTCCCCTGGGTGGTCGGCCTCGCAGTTGAAGAGATGTTGACCGCCGCCAACATGGGTTTCTCGCTGTGCCCGCTGCTCACCCACGGCGCGGTGCACCTGCTGATCTCGCACGCCGACGAAGAGCAGCGCAACACCTACATCCCCAAGATGGTGACCGGTCAGTGGACCGGAACGATGAACTTGACCGAGCCTCAGGCCGGAAGCGACGTCGGCGCGCTCACAACCAAGGCGGTGCGCCGCGACGATGGCAGCTACGGCATCACCGGCCAGAAGATCTTCATCACGTGGGGCGATCACGACGTAGCCGAGAACATCATTCATCTCGTGCTGGCCCGCACCGCGGACGCCCCGCCAGGCACCAGGGGCATCTCGGTTTTCATCGTGCCCAAATACCTGCCCAATGACGACGGCACGCCCGGCGAACCGAACTCGCTCGAGTGCGTGTCGCTCGAGCACAAGCTCGGCATTCATGCCAGCCCAACTGCGGTCATGGCTTTCGACGATGCCACCGGGTTCCTCATCGGCGAGGAACAAACCGGCATGCGGTCGATGTTCACGATGATGAACAGTGCGCGCCTGTCGGTCGGTCTCGAAGGGCTCGCGCTCGCCGAGCGGGCGTATCAGCAAGCGATCGAGTACGCGAACGAGCGGCTCCAGGGCGAACGCCCCGGCCTCGATAAGGGAGAAGCTGCGCCGATCGCCGAACACCCCGACGTGCGTCGCATGCTGTTGACGATGAAGTCCTACATCGAGGCAATGCGATGTCTGTGCTACCTCAATGCAAAGGCGCTCGACGACGGCCACCATGCAGCAGACGCCGATCGTGCACAGAGCGCCCGCGAACTTGGCGAACTGTTGACCCCGCTGTCAAAGGCGTGGTGCACCGACCTCGGCAATGAAATGACCTCACTCGGCTTGCAGGTGCATGGCGGCATGGGATTCATCGAAGAGACTGGGGCGGCCCAGCACTACCGAGACATTCGCATCGGCGCAATCTACGAAGGCACTAACGGCATTCAGGCGATCGACCTGATCGGCCGCAAGCTCCCCATGCGAGATGGCGCCGCAGTTGCTGAACTACTCGATGATGCCGAGGCTCAAGCAGGCGCCCTTACCGGCCAGCTCGAGCCTCTGGCCAAGCCAATGGTCGAGGCAGTGGCCGCGACTCGCGAAGCCAGTGCTTGGCTGCTCACGAACCACGGTGATGCCGCACTTGCAGGTGCGACCCCGTACCTGCGACTGCTCGCCAGCGTCGTTGGCGGCTGGCTCATGCTCAAGGGAGCGGCCGCCGCTCAGGCTGAGCTCGAAGCCGGCGCTTCGGGCCAACGAGCTGAGTTCCTCGAACAGAAGCTGGTGACTGCGACGTTCTTTGTCGAACAGCTGCTTCCGGCTCAGGTAGGGCTGATGCCCAGCATCATGAGCGGCAACGACGTTCTCGCCGCCTACCACCCCGCGTTGTAGCCGCACTCCCCAACGATCTGTTCGACCAAAACCACATCAGAGGTGGTTTTGGTCGAAAATTTCGTGTTACCAGGAGCCGCCGCCTCCGCCGCCGAAGCCGCCGCCAAAGCCACCACCGAAGCCGCCGCCAAAGCCGCCGAAGCTTCCGCTGCTCCAACCGCCACCGCCCCAACTGCTGCCGCCACCGCCGCCGAAGCCGCCAGAACCTGAGCCGAAGCCGCCACCGAACCACGAGTCACGGTCGCCTGACCAGGACTGATCTTGGTAGATGGGCTCCCAGCCAACCCGGCCGGTGTGAGCTGCGGTCGAGATCCAGTGCAAGTAGAAGAATGTAAATGGGTCGAACCCTCGCAGGGTCGAAGGCAGTGGACGTCCGGTCCAGGTGTCGTGCTGGCCGCTGGTGCCGGTGTGGGCCAGCTCGGGTGCAAAGCGGTCGGCGTCATCAATCGTCGAACGAGACAACGCTTGACGTTGGGCAGCATAGGCCAGCGCAAACTTGCGGGGGCCACGCCCGTCGCTGGCGCCAAAGGCTGCGGCAATATCGGCGTACGAGCCGGTGAGGCCAAGGTCGGCCAGTGCGGCGCGAGCATCAAGCCAGCGGCGTTCGGCCTGGGCAGGTTCAAGCGACGCAGCGAGCACACCCGCGATCGTGCGTCGGGTTTCACCCTTGATGTCATGGTTGATCAGGTCTCGCTCGAGCATCTTGTACACGGCAATGCCGTCATCTCGGTTGCGCATGAGGGCGGCCACGATCGCAACGGGGATTCCCTCGCCATCGGCGTACTGACGCACACGAGCGATCTCGCGCTCGGTCGTCAGCCCAGCAAGTGCGTACTCAACCGCCATCGCTGGTTTGAGGTTGCGTTCACGGTGCACCCGATAGAGCTGCACAAATTCGTCGACGGAGAGTTCGTCGTGGTTCATCAGCAACAGCGCTGCGATTGCATCGACGTCGAGACGGTCTTTTTCGAGCAAGCCCGACTTCTTGCGCAGGTCACGGCGGATCACTTCGTAGCGCTGCACGGCTTGGGCGGGGTCTTCGTCGAGATCGGTCAGCGCAGCTGCGACTGCTGGTCGAGCAGCGTTGTCAGGCAGGCGGTCGTGAATGACGTCGAGCTTGCGCACCTTGCGGGTTGCTTCGTCATAGGCCATGTCGAGTTCGACCAGTGCCTGGTCGAGTGACTCAGCATCGATCACGGGGATCGCCTTGATCAGTCGCTCGCCGCGGTCAGACACGACCATGGCACCAAACGACGTTGGCGTGACACGATCGAGCACGTTCTGAGCGAATCGGCGCCGTTCTTCGGCGACCCGATAGGGGCGCACACTCGAGACGAGGGTTTCGAGTTCACGCAGCTTGACGGTGAAGGTGTCGCTGTCTCCCTTGCGGACCGCCATCGCGTCGCGGGCAGCGTCTTGCACTGCGTCATCGAGTAGCTCAGCGTCGTCGGTAGCGCGCATCTCGAGCGGAATCTCGGTGTCTGATTCGAGGCGGTTGGCATCGACAACGTCGAGCAAATCGCGCGACCACAGCGATACCAACGTGTCGTCGTCGACCGGCCGACGTGACGCGACGTCGACGAGTGCGGTTGCAGCACTGGCGAACGGCATCTGCCCGGTCACTGGCGGCTCGGGAACTTCATAGCGACGCAGATCAGGAAGGTCAGCGGCACTGGTTTCGAGTCGGTCGAGCAGATCGTCGACCTCTTGGGCGCGGCGCTCGTGCTCAACATCAACGCGACGCTTCTTGTTCGTGCTTGCGCCTCGACCGCTAAACGCAACAAACGCGAGCCCGCCAAAAAGCATCAGCGGAAGCAGAGACACGCCGTCGCCAACTGGGTTGCGGTCGCTGGTCGTGCGCGGCGTTGGTACCGGTGCTGATGATCCGCCCCGCACCTCGTTCTCAAACGACGCTTCGATCGTGCCGAGTATGGCGGCGACACCCGAGTCCCAGTTGCCATTGCGAAAGCTCGGGCCTGCGGTACCGAACACGGTGTCGGCGCTCGGGATGACGTTTTGCACGTTGGGGCCGGCCGTGATCCATCCTTGGTCATTGCGGGTGTCAACAACGACGACGACACCACCGGAATCGCCCGTGCGGTCCTTGACGACCCAGGTCTCACCGATCTCTTTGGCGAGATCCTCTGCCCCGCCGGGTGCGCCATCGATCAAGATCACGGCGACTTCGTGCCCGTAAGTGGCGACGATGCGGTTCGCGCTCTCTTCGAGAGCGAGGCGATCATCGAGAGCGCCGTCGACGTCGGTGATGTAGCCCTGGCATGTCACCCCGCTGACTTCGGGGCAGGTTGCGGTGTCTGCCTGGGCCTGGGCGGTCGCGCCAAATGCGCCACCCAGAGCCACGACGGCCAGAGCGACGGTGGCCACGACGCAGATAAGGCGCCGGGCGACGGCGCAGCGTGGTGATGCGGGGGCTGGTTGCACGATGTTCTCCATAGTCAACGTGTCGGGGTCAACGTGTACGCCGAGCGTTGCGGTCTTCGAGTGCAACGTACTGCCACGTGACCTCGTAGCGGGTTTCAACGTTTCGATCGGCTCGACATTCCCGACGTCAAGCTCGAACAACCTCGATGCCTTGCTCAGCCAGCTCGGCGAGCGCCGCTACACCGGTCTCGGAGGCGACTGCCGCGCAGTAGTCGGCGAGCACCCGGGTGGCGAAGCCGTTGGCGTGCGCGTCAAGAGCGGTTGCCTTGACGCAGTAGTCGGTGGCGATGCCGACGACGTCGACCTGTTGGATCTCGTTGTCGCGCAACCACTTCGCGAGTGGCGAAGCGCCCGTACCAGCAAAACCTTCGAAGCCGCTGAAGCTCGCACTCGTCGCACCTTTGCTGAAGATCTCGTCGAAATCGACGGTCAAGTGATCGTGGAAGGCCGCTCCGGTGGTTTCTGCCTCGCAGTGGCGGGGCCAGGTGTTCACAAAGTCGGGTTCGTGACCCTCGGGCGCCCAGTGATCGCCGGGTTCGATGTGCCAATCACGAGTCGCGACGATGTATCGATATCGCTCGCCACCTTGCTCGGCGACCAGTTCAGAAATGTTGGCGGCAACTGCGGCGCCGCCGTCGACACCCATCGAGCCGCCCTCGCAAAAGTCGTTTTGCACATCGACGACGATCAACGCAGTTGTGGAGGCAGTCATGGGGTCTCTTCGAGTTCGATGCCGATCCAGGTTGTCGGGATCGCTGGAGTGTTGTGCGGTTCGGGCCGGCGGAACTCAGGGCGAAGTCGGCTGCGACGGTCCGCGCATCGGTCACGAGCGTGCTGCACATCGAACGTCGTCACGACATTGCCTTCGCGCATCACGGGCAGCTGGGGTTGGAGTGCGGTCTCGCTGATGTCGACCGGCAACACAGACAGCACTTCGGCGCCCCAGAACCCATCGTTGCCGAGGGTGCGATGCACATGCTTGCGACCACCGATCGTGCGCTTACCCGGCGAGAGCTTGCCGACCGCTCGCGGTGGATCGCCCGGTGCCCCATCGTCGATCGACACCAACTTGTAGACCATCGATGCCGTCGGGTGGCCTGAACCGGTAACGAGGCGGGTACCAACGAGGTAGGCGTCGATCGGTGCGCCCGCTGCTTCGAACTCTGCGATACGAAACTCGTCGAGGTCGCTCGAGACCACGATGCGACAGTCAGCGGCGCCAAGTTCGTCGAGTAGCGCTCGCGCTCGTTTGGCATCGACCAGCAGATCGACCGAGTCGATGCGTACGCCGCCGATCGTTGGGCCGACGACATCTACTGCGTTGCGAATGCCCTGTTCGACATCGAACGTGTCGACCAGGTACGTCGAACTGGCGCCCATCGCCGTGAACTGCGCCTCGAACGCATGCTTCTCGCTGGGGTGCGCCAGCATGAACGCATGCGCCGTCGTGCCACCGGTGGGGATGCCGTAGCGTCGGCCGGCTTCGAGGTTCGAGGTCGTGTCGAACCCCCCGATGTGGGCGGCCCGTGCTGAGGCCACCGCGGCGTCAGGGTCGGTGCGTCGGCTTCCGCCATCGATCAGCGTGCGGCCGTTGGCAACATCGGCCACCCGAGCTGCGGCGCTTGCGATTGCGCAGTCGTGATTAAGCACTGATAGGGCGACGGTTTCGAGCACGACGCACTCAGCGAAGCTGCTCTCGACTGTCAACACGGGGCTGTAGGGGAAGAACAGCTCGCCATCGGCGTACCCGGTCACATCGCCGCTGAAGCGATAGCTGGCCAACCAATCGGTCATCGGCCCTCGTTCGACCACCCCGGCGTTCACCAGATGGTCGATGGCAGCCGCGCTAAAGCGAAAGTTCTCAATAGCTTCGATGACCCGGTTCATTCCGGCCACCACGCCATAGGCGCGCCCGGGCGGAAGTCTACGCGCAAACACCTCGAAAACTGCGGGCCGACCAGCAACCCCTGACTCGAGGGCAGACGCCACCATCGTCAGCTCGTAGTGGTCGGTGCGCAGCGCAGTGCCCTCGCGCTCAAGATCGGCCCCGTTGTTCACGACCCAACCGTAACCTGACCCAGCACCGCGGCATATCCTGCCCGCATCGCGCCAGCGAGGGAGGGGCCTGATGGACACGATTCAGCTATTGATCGACGTACTTGGGCCCGTAGTGCTCATCGTGGGCGCCGGCGCATTAATCGGTCCCCGACTTGGCCTCGAAGTAGCGACCCTGTCGAAAATCGCGTACTGGATCTTCGGCCCTGCATTCGTTTTCAACATCTTCGCCACGACCTCGCTCGACGCTGATACCGCCATTCGCCTGGTCGCGTCGGGCATCGCCGGAGTCTTCGCCGCCGCGGTGCTCGCGGCCGTGGTCTGTCGCCCGGTTGGGCTGCGCACCAGCGCGGCAGACGCGACGGTCATGAGTGCGGCCTACGGCAACGTCGGCAACGCCGGTTTGGCGATCTGTGTATTTGCGCTGGGCGACGATGCACTCGACCAGGCGGGCGTTCTCATGGTGACCATCATGTTCTTCGGAACGCTGCTGTCGGTGTGGCTCGGTACCCGTCAGAGGCAGTCCTCACTCGCCGCGGCCCGCGACGCGCTGCTGTCGCCCATGATCGTCGCCGCCATCGTCGGGTTCTTCCTTAATCTCGTCGGCTTTGACCCGCCGGTGCTCGTCGATCGCGCGGTGGCGACCATTGCCTCGGGTCTGATCCCAACAATGTTGATCGGCTTGGGCATTCAACTCGTGGCGGTTGGCACCATTCGGTGGATGCGATCGACCTCGGTGGTTTCGGTTGCGAAGCTGGCAGCCGCGCCGTTGGCAGCTTGGGCCATCGCAGCCGCGCTCGGTTTGTCAGGCGACGACCTCGGTGTCGTGGTGTTGCAGTCATCGATGCCACCAGCCGTCTTCTGCATGGTGATAGCGATCGAGCATGACCTCGAAGCTGACCGCGCCACCAACGACGTTGTCGCGGTCACCCTGGCTTCATTGATCAGCTTGCCAGTCGTGCTGGCTCTCGTGGCGTGAGTTCGAGCCGCGCTCCGCTGTCGGGGCCGCAATCCCACGTCGGAAGCACCTCGCTCGAGAAATCGATCTCGTCGGTGGCTGTTGCCCACGTACGACCATCGCTGCGGGTCGAACGCGCGAACACCAATGCAACGAGCCGATCGCTGGCATCGACCAGCGCCGCGCCGCTATCACCTGGCGCAATCTCGAGGTCGACCTCGTAGCCACTGCGCTTTGATGTGGTTTCTCGATCGCCGATGACTTGGGTTTCGATACGCACCCGCCGCACGATCGTGGCGTCGATATCACCGTCGCGGGCACTCAACATGCGCACCGGGGTGTCAGCCCAGTCGCCTACTGATCGAGCCGCTGCGTTCTCGGGCGCCGCTGTGGCTCGAAGGTCGGCGATGCGAAGCACCGCGAGATCTCGCTCAAGGTCGAGACGAACGATTTCGATGTCATCAGCTCGATGCCAGGTGCCGAACGCGTCGCGCACAGCATGGTCACGAGACAAGTGAAGAGCATGGGCAACGGTCACGACGGTGCGGTCGTCGACCACATAGCCCATCGAGACGCTCTGGCGATTCGTGGCGCAATCGAGCGTCGCAAACTCGACGGCCCGTTGCCCCGCTGATGACGCGTGTGGGGGGTCCAGCAGCGACGCAGCAAACGCAAGGAACCCCATGCCGACAACGACGAGCACCGCGCGCCACATCACTCGGATCGCCGGCCTCGCTCGATTGACTAACTAGTTCGACTGTCGGCCAACCAGACCGAGATATCGCTGCATGATCGGGGCATCGTCAGCGACCTCGATTACCGGGCCGGTGCGCTCGGTCTCGACCAGCATGTCTGACATCGGAGCTACGACGTCGTAGGCGGCTTGAGCGAGCTGGTTCGAAACTCCGTGCGCCTGATCGGTTGCAGTAGCCAGGTCCCAAGCATGGGTGACGGCGTCCCACATGACGATGCCGATGGTGTCGTCGATGGTTGCGGCGTTGAACCAGAACGGGCCTTCTTGAGCCAGCACGCCGGGCTTATCGAGCGTCTCGAGCAACAGGGTACGCGTGGCATCCCAGGCGGCCTGCGGGTCGCTCATATCGGCGGGCGGGGTGGGCTTCGCCATCTGGCCGGTAGCAGCGAGTTGTTGTACGCCGTTAAGGACAGCGCACTGATGTTCGAGCAGCTGAGCAGCGTTCCACTCGTCGCACGGCGTCTGGTTCTGCCATTGGGTGGCATCGGTACGGCGAACGACCGCATCGAAGGCGTAGACCGCTTCAACGAAGTTGCGGAGGTTGGTGCTCATCGGGGCTCCTCGTGTCGGTCGCGATATGCGACGTGTTGCGTTCGCAGAGTAGCCACGAGCCCCCAAGTTGGTGAATGGGTGGCCCAGATTCTGCGTTGGTACCGATCACTCATTTCGACGTTTGCACGGCCGATTGGAGCATCGTGGCGCTGCGCAACCCTTTAAGTTCGTTGAAATTCTCCAGATTTAGTGAGCAATTGTTCCCGTGTTGTAGCCCCTGGCTGGCGATGGCGCAACGATGAAGCCCGTGAAAGGGAATCGTCTCGCGCCCGAAGCAGAGCAACCAGCACGTTCGGTGCATACGTCTCGGCTGAGCGCACGTGCGAACCCGTCGCGCCCAATGCAGATCATGTGGCGCTTTATCAGCGAACGCAAAGGACTGTTCGGGCTGAACCTTGGGCTGCGGTTCCTCAAAGATCTGCTGCCATTTGCGGGCCCGATTCTTGTCGGCATCGCGGTCGACTTGCTCAGCGGCACCGACCGGTCACTGCTCGGTATTGACCTGGCCACGAACGACGTAAGCGCGCTGTACATCATCGCCGGGGCCATGGCCATCCTCGCAGTCGCCAAAATGATCTTTGGCTACATACACACGCTCGTCGCCGCCCATATGGGTCGCCATGTGGTCGAGGCTGCCCGTCGTGACCTTTCTGAGGCGTCGATGCAGATGGCGCTCGACGAACGACGCCGATTCAATACCGGTGACTTGCTCGATCGGTGCCTCGCCGACTCAAAAGGGCTTAGGTCATTCACCCAAAACGTGATCATTCGCGTCATCTCGAACACCGCCCGCGCCATCTTGCCGCTGATCATCATGCTGCGACTTGACTGGGTCATGGCGCTGATTGTTCTCGCCGTGATTCCGATGCAGTCGGGCCTCAGCGGTCTGCTGCAACGCCGCCTCCAGAAACTCACCCACGTCGCTCGCACCGCCGAGGCGTCGCATACTTCCTCGGTCAAAGAGGCCATAGACGGCTGGAACTCAGTTGCCTCGGTCGGGGGTCAAGACTGGGTCACGAGCGAGCTCCAAAAGACTGCCTCGGTCAGCGAAGACGCCAAGATCGTCAAGAAGCGCACCACCGCAGCGATCGGCGCAATCATCTCGCTGTTCACTGCGCTAGGTATCGCAGCGTGTTACGCCGTCGGTGGCTGGCGCATCATCAGCAGCGGCGCACTCGATCCGAGCAGCGTCGCAGCAGCGGGCGCGCTCACACTTGGCGAGTTGACCGCATTTATCGGCGTGGCAAGAAAGACGTACGCCCCATTCCAGGCCTATACCAAAATCGTCAGCAGCTATCGCACGGGCCTTGTGAACCTTGAGCGAGTGGCCGAAGTGCTCGACGCACCAATGATTGACCCTCGCCGTGATGGCCCGAGCCTTGTCGTTACCAGCGGCGAGCTGCGACTCGACGGCGTCGGGTTCTGCTACGACAGTGCTGCCGAGCCGACGCTGCGCGATCTGACTGGCCGAATCCCTGGCCGCTCGCTGACCGTAATCACCGGTTCGAGCGGCGCTGGAAAAACCACGCTTCTCCGCATGCTGATGGGTCTCGACAAGCCAACCACTGGCGTCATCTCAATCGACGGTCAAGACATCAATGTCGCCCGGCTCGCGAGCGTGCAAAGCGCAATCGCTCTTGTGCCCCAAGAGCCAATGCTGTTCACCGGCACGCTCGGTGAGAACCTCACCCTTGGCCTCGAGAACGCATCGACCCAAGACATGCTCGATGCCTGCCACAAGGCTGGCCTGCTCGATCTCGTGCGCGAGCTTCCAGAAGGTCTCGATACCGAGGTCGGAAGCGGCCGCCACATGCTGTCAGGTGGCCAGCTGCGCCGCATGGCCATCGCTCGAGCGCTGCTGCGCAAGCCCGCGATCTTGTTCCTCGACGAGCCAACCACCGGGCTTGACGACTTGAATAGCAAGCAGGTACTCGACACGCTTCGCCGTATCGCCCAAGGCGCGACCGTGCTGATGGTGAGCCATCGCCGTGACCCGCTCGCTGCTTCTGATCACCACCTGGTCCTCACCGAAGGGACCTGGGTCGAAGGCGACGGCAACGGTGACCGGTGGCGGCCCGAGGAGATCGAATCGCTTACCGACAATGATGCCGAGTCGCCCACCGGTGCGTCGGCCCCGGCCACCGGTTCCGCGCCGCTCGCCGCCTCGCTCAACGGCACCAACGGCACTGGTCAGATTGGTCAGAACGGTCAGAACGGTCAGAACGGGAACGGGAACGGCCAACAGCGCCACGGGATTGGGGCATCGGTTGAGCATCGAGTGCTGCAACTCTCAACAATGGGTCGACCCATTGCGATGCAGGTCGTAGGTTCGGCCACGTCGGCATC
>Ga0209828_1002699_pt1 | contig 14324 bp, 10 predicted proteins | sample MaitaG_FD_187429 | JGI IMG/M metagenome (GOLD analysis project Ga0209828, IMG submission 187429) | Marine algal microbial communities from Maine, USA - Maine_Asex2 metaG (SPAdes) (version 2) | ecosystem: Host-associated > Algae > Red algae > Unclassified | place: Maine, USA | collected 2015-01-05 | reverse complement strand
GTAAACGTCTTGCCTGCCGGCACATTGGCCGTAAAGAAGCCATCTTTATTTGAAAACACGACCAGTTCTGCATCCGGATCATCTTTCGGATGGAGGGTAATCTTGACAAGATTAAGATACCCTCGATTGTCTGATTCATAGACATATCCTTCCAAAATCACCTCCTGGCCGTTCAGGGCCGAAAAACTCAGTGAGCATACGCTCAGGACAAGAGCTAACAATCTCCTACACATCATTTCAATAAGTTTTAAAACGTAACGCTCAAAATTAACTATTCTCGCTTAGGCAAGTAACTTTTACATTGCACGCATAAACCGAAAGGTCAATACATGGTTTGAGTAGAAAGCGTATGAGTGCATCAAAAAAAAAGCTGAAAGTAGTCTTTATGGGGACGCCAGAGTTTGCCATTCCGTCACTGCACATTCTGTTAAAGAATGGTTACCACATTGTCGGTGTAATCACCTCGGTAGACAAAATGGGCGGGAGAGGACGTAAACAGGTCTTGCAGTCTGCGATCAAGAAATTTGCGCTGGAGCACAAATTGAAGGTCTTACAGCCTCGTAACCTCAAGTCGGCAAAATTTCATGAGAAGTTGGCAAGACTTGAGGCAGATCTTCAGGTAGTGGTTGCCTTTCGGATGCTTCCGGAAGTCGTTTGGTCAATGCCCCGACTAGGCACGATAAATCTTCATGGGTCGCTCTTGCCGCGCTACCGTGGGGCCGCTCCGATAAATTGGGCTATCATCAATGGCGATGACAAGACGGGTCTCACCACGTTTTTCATTCAGCAGCAAATCGATACTGGCGATCTTCTTTTCCAAGAGGAGGTGATGATCGAGCCTACCGATACCGCTGGAGACCTCCATGATAAGATGAAGCTGGTCGGTGCAGAACTGGTTTTTAAGACGGTCGACGCCATCGAATCAAATGAATATACGTTGTTACCGCAGGCGGATGAAGATGCGACCAAGGCTCCTAAGATCTTTCACGAGATGTGCGAAATCGACTTCAAGTTACCGGGAAAGAAAGTCTATGATTTCATTCGTGGCCTTAGCCCCTGGCCTGGCGCATGGTCTGTACTTGATGGGAAGTTACTTAAGATCTACCGTTGCAAGCTCTCAGAGCTTAGTACGCTGGAACCAGGACAGTTGAGTACCTCAGAAGGTCACTTACTGATCGGGACCCGAGATCAGAATATACACGTAGAAGAATTGCAAATGCAGGGACGTAAACGCATGAATGCCAAGGACTTCCTTAATGGATACAAGCCTAAATCAGCATTTCTTGGGAGCTAGTGGATTGTGACCGAAGCGACCTTTTGCAAGGTTTCAATCACAAACTTAGACACCTTGATATCACTGAAATCTGAACCACCGGCAAAGCCTTCAAGTGTTGCAAATTCAGTCAGATTCAGGTAGGAATAGCAAGCTACTGAAAGGGCAAACAAAATCAGCAGGAAACCAACTCTAAGAGATTTACGCATCTGTTCTCGTTTTGTTCACGTTTGATCTAAAGATAACTTCCTGGTTCCCAACAACCAATTCAGTTAAGAAAACTTAAGAAGTCTTAAGGCTTTACTAAATAGGCCTCAAGTATACAGACGCATATGTGACTAAAATAGTTGCAATACGTCATCCTATTTTTTTTCAAAAACTTACGATGCTAGCAGATGATCGACTACCTCATACGCAATCGGAGAGAAATATCGCAACAGTTCTCGGTCGTGCGAAACCATCACGATGGTACAGTCGGTATGATGCTGGACCTGACGAATGGTGTCAATGATCGCTATTTGCACGGGCCGGTCTAGCGAAGCCAACGACTCGTCAAGGAGAATAACGCGGGGTTGGGCCGCCAGCGCTCGAGCGATCGCCACCCGTTGCTGTTGTCCGCCTGAGAGCTCGTGCTTGTAACGATTCAGTAGGCCGTGCTCGAGCTGCACTGAATCAAAAAGTCCTTCAGGAGTGAGCTCTTTATCTTCTTCATTGTATTGGGAGAATATTCGCAGCGCACGCGATATCACGGTTCCGACTTTCATGCGCGGAGGCAAACTTGCATTTGAGTCTTGAAAGACATATTGCACCTGACTATAAAAATCACAGGTGTTGTGTGCTACAAGCTGCTTTATCTCAGCTCCGAGGAAAGTCGCCGAGCCGCGATAATCTCTCAAGATCCCACCCAAGATCTTCATCAGCGTTGATTTGCCTGAGCCAGATGCCCCATAGATCCCAATCATTTGCCTTGGGAAGATTTGCAAGGAAGGCACCTGTATGGCACGTGCATCACGTTTTTGATTACGATAGCGATACGCCAGATTTTGCAAATCAATAAGCGGTTCGCGATCCACTGACTGAGGTGGATCCAGCAAGGCACTCTCCCGAAGCTGCTCGATAAGACCTCGCAAATAACTCACCTGTCCATCATATTCCAATATAGGCCCCCTCCCCGATTCATGCACAGCGCCATCGACGAGCACATACCAGCGCGTTGCCAAACGTGAGACCAGATTCAAATCATGAGAAATGAGCAAGACCCCTCTCCCATCTTGGGCGCTTGGATAGTTTTTGATGACTTGCTCAAGCTGATCCGATACCCCCTCATCGAGCGCAGATGTGGGCTCATCGGCAATCAGCAAGCTCGGACGACTGATCATGGCCATCGCAACAGCGATGCGCTGGCATTGCCCAATAGAAAGCTGATGTGGGTAAGATTGCAACACTCGATCTACTTCCTGAATCCCCAGGTCTTGGAGTACGTTTTTGATCTGGTCATGTTTGGCAGCCTTTTTACCCGGCATGGTCTCAAGCACCTGTTTGCCGCATCGCATGGTTGGATCAAGCGATTGGTACGGGTTTTGGGTAACGATGCCGAGTTCGTTTTGCCTGATTTTTCTTAGCTGATCACCATTCGTTTCTAGCATTCTGATCGTACCAAGCAAGATCTCACTCTCATCACCGAGCTGCGCATTTTTGGGCAAGAGCTGTAAAATAGACTTGGCAACCGTAGATTTACCACTACCCGTAGGCCCCACGAGCGCTACGACTTCGCCCGGGTTCACCTGCAAATTAAATTCCTTCAGCACGGGAATTGTAGCACCTCCCTTTTCGTAGGCTACCGACAACTTCCGGATATCGAGGAGCTTCTTCAACTGCGCGACATCCAGAAATTACCTTCGGGATTGATGTCAGCAAGTCGTTGCGATGGGTCAATCCGCACTGCTTTAATTTCATTGCGCGGAACGTTTACCTTCAGCTGATATGAGAGATTTGTCCATGGCCAATCTTCAGCCACTTCACACGTGCCCCACCGATCGCTCTTCTTTGCACCTCTCATGATTCGAAGTGGTATGGTGTATATAATCCTTGTGCCGTCAGTCTTTTCAATCTCGACATCAATCGGCATGGGCATCAACCCTGCCCGACTTATCGAGACGTTCGTACTTGCTTGATCGAAGGATGTAATGCTATCAAGCTGATAGTCGATGCTCTTGGTCGAATTGACAAAGTACTCCCGATACCAATCAAGTTCGAGCCCCGAAACCTTCTCAAAAATGCGGATCACATCATTGCTGTTGGGATGCTTAAATTTCCAGGTCTCAAAGTACTCCAAGAGGCCCTGATCAAAGTGTTCTTTACCTACGATGTATTCCATTTGGTTTAGGAAGACCGAGCCCTTTGTGTATGCCGCCTGGCCGTATGCGTAGTTGGTATTGAAGTGGTCAGCATGGGTAGAAAGGGGTTCTTCCAGACCAGATGTCGCTAACTTGCTGTACGACGCGTAGGTGCTTTTGTAGGGATTTTCAATATGATCCCCTTCGAGTGAATTTTGCCGATAAAGATCATTCATCACAGCGGCACTTGCATAGCTGGTAAAACCTTCGTCCATCCATGCATACAGACTTTCGTTGGTGCCCAATATCATCTGGTACCAAGAGTGCATCAGTTCGTGGACTGAGACTCCCACCAAACTCCGAATACTCCGCTCACCAGTAATCAGCGTTGCCATCGGGTACTCCATACCGCCATCGCCACCTTGTATAAAGGAGTAACCCATGTAGGGATATTTGCCAAATCGATCATTTATGTAAGGCCATGCATCCTTCATAATTTGCGGCAATCTGGCCCAAGTTTCTTTGGTTTTGGCATTTTCCTGAAAGAGAAAATGCAGTGTCACCCCATCATCGGTCATGATCGTCGTGTGCGTATAGTCCGGATCTGCCGCCCACATAAAATCATGCACATTTTGGGCTTTGAAGTGCCAACTTAACTTGTCTTGCTTCCTGGGGATTTTCACCTTCGCATCGGTGTAACCATGTCCTATTTGATCGGGATTTTGCAAAATGCCCGTCCCGCCCAGAATGTAATCCTTATCGATATCTATACGCACATCAAAATTGCCCCAGACACCGTAAAATTCTCTCCCCACATACGGATTTGCGTGCCAGCCCTGGGCATCGTACTCACACATTTTGGGATACCACTGAGCCATCGAGTAGGAGATTCCTTCGGCATTGTCTCGACCCGAACGACGTATCTGTTGTGGTACCTGGCCCTGAAATTTCATCTCAAAAACAGCCGCCGATCCTGGCCGCAAGGGCTCGGCAAGTGTCACTTCAAGGATCGTCCCTTCTTCATTGTACTGCAACTCCTCTCCGTTTTGGGTCAGTGATTGCACCCGCAAGTATCCAATCTCATCTGGACTGAGACCTGCGATGCGTGAACCTACTCGCCGATCAGGATCCATAATCGAGCGAGATCGTGCATCCATCATGCTACCAGGTTGGAAGGCATTGAAGTACAGATGATAGAAAACGCGATCCAGTGTCTCGGGCGAATTATTGAAGTAGATTAAAAACTGACTACCCTCGTAGCGATGTGACTCAACGTCAAAGTCTATCTCCATGCGATAATCCACTTTCTGCTGCCAGTAGTCTTGGCTAAAAAGCATTTGTGTCGTGAGGAGAAAAAAAGCAATCTTAATCTTGATCATAAGTAGGTAAAACTTTAGCAAACAGCGTCGAAATGCGCCATCCATATTTCCATGCAAAAAATAAAAAGAAAAGTACAGCTAATATGACATATAGAATCAGCATAGCCGTCAGATTCAAATGAGTGAGATAAAAGATACTGGGCGTTTGGAGTGCTGAGCCTGAAAATGAGAGAATGGTGGCCCCAAAGAAGTTATTGGCAGCATGCATGCCCAGCGCCAATTCTAATCGTCCGTCCAGCACGGTGCAAAGCCCAAGCAATAGTCCAAAGCTGATGTAATAAAACATCATCTTGTATACGCCAAACTCACTTACCTCTGGATTGGCAAGGTGCATGAGGCCAAATAGCACAGATGTAGTAATCAGTGGCACAAGTTTGTTATTGAGCAGAAGTCCGATCTGCTGCAGCAGGTATCCACGAAAAAACAACTCCTCTAGTGAGGTCTGCAAGGGCAGCACAAAAACAGATATCAAAAGCAATGGCCAAAACGTTTCCCAATTGAAATGCCATGAATATCCACTCGGTTCCATCAGGTAGAGTACAAACTCCCCTGCCCCCACCATGATAAACCAAACCAGGAAGCCAGATGCCAGTCGTCCCCAATCCACTCTATAGGCCCCAGTGATCAAGGTGCGCGGTGCTCTACGATGCAATGTCATGACCGCAGCAAACAACGCCAAGAACCCACCTACAAAACCAAGTAGTAGTAGCAGGAACCTGAGATTGTCATTGATTTCCTGTGTCCCATCCAGCATGTTCAGCAGGGGCAACTGCCCGAGGGAAATACCCAATAAAACAAGCAGGACCGTACCTACAAAAGGCAGTAGACCATTGCGACCTTTTAGGGCTGCCAGGAATATCATCGATGTGTCATCTTATCCTACAAAAAATCCCACAGCATTAAACTACCATGGGATAAAGGGTTCGGTTAATAGGACCGAAATCAAATGTATTAAAATGCAAGTAAAATCAGCTATTTTTGCCGGATGCATACAGACCACAAGAAAAGTAATTCGATCCTACTCTTTGTTGGCATTATCGCCATCGCTATCGCCAGCCGATTGCTGCCACACTGGCATAATTTTACTGCTGTTGGAGCAGTGGGATTGTTTGGAGTGGCTTATTTCAAGCGCACCTGGTGGGCATACCTCGCTCCCTGCCTGGCGCTATTCATCAGCGATTTGATTCTCAACAATCTCGTGTACAGTCATTTTTTTGAAGGCACGACGATACTTCCACGACATGCGCTCTGGACTTATGGTGGATTTGCAGGGATGATCTTTGTTGCTCATCTGCTCATGAAGAAAGTTCATTTGAAGTTTTTTCTATCCGCAACTATTGCCGGAACTGTCCTCTTTTTTCTAATCAGCAATTTTGGAACATTCTTACAGACCCCATTGTATCCGAAATCGGCCAGCGGTCTTGCCTCTGCATACATCGCCGGCTTACCATTCGCCCTCAATTCCCTCCTGGCAAATTTATTTTACGGCGCGATTCTAATTGGTGGTTATCAACTCATTTTCTACGCTGGACTCAAAACAGAAAAAGCTCCTGCAAACACGATCGAAAATTAAACTCTCACCTTTCGCATCACTACGAGTGCTGTGGACGCTATGTCTCTTACTTGTTCTGCTTGCGGACGCGAGTGGTCAGTATCCCGACCTGCATATCTTTCGCACAACTGAAGAAATCAAGATCGATGGTGCATTAGATGAACAGGCATATCGCTTGTTTCAAAATACACAACCATCTTTTCATCAGCAATTTCCGATCGACACCGGGTATGCCAGAAGCCCCACCGAATTTTTCATGACCTACGATGAAGAGAAAATCTATGTCGGCATGAAATTATATTCGAATGCAAGTGACTATGTGGTCACTTCCTTAAAGAGGGATTATAGCTTTGGTGGCAATGACAACATCAGCATCTTGTTTGACACGTACAATGATCAAAATAATGCTTTTCTCTTTGGAATGAATACCCTGGGTGTAAGACGAGAAGCTCTGATTTCTAATGGAGGCACCATGCGAGGAGATTTTGCAGGATCTTGGGACAATAAATGGGAAGGCCAGGTCAAAGATCACGGTGATTACTGGGTTGCCGAATTTGCCATTCCTTTTAAAACATTACGATACAAAGACGGAAGTACACAATGGCGATTTAATAGCTATCGCTGGGACACCGAAATAAATGAAATTTCGACCTGGAATCGCATTCCCCAGAATCAAATTATAATGAATCTTGCCCACATGGGTAATTTAATCTGGGATGAACCTTTAAAAAAGCCAGGCACAAATGTTTCTCTAATTCCATATGCCACCACCTCAGTATTTCGAGACTTTGACGACCCTACACAGTCACAGCCAAGCACGGGTGTAGCCATCGGCGGAGACGCTAAAATATCCGTGACACCTGGACTAAATTTAGATCTCACGATCAACCCAGATTTTTCTCAGGTAGAGGTCGATCAGCAAGTCACAAATCTCGATCGGTTTGAATTATTTTTTCCAGAAAGGAGGCAGTTCTTTCTAGAAAATGCCGACTTATTTTCCGGCTTTGGAAATCGGCGTGTCAATCCATTTTTCTCCAGACGTATTGGGATTGCCATAGATTCTACTACAGGTCAAAATATTCAAAATAAAATACTCTTTGGTGCTCGACTCAGCGGCAAACTAAACGAACGTCTGAGAGTGGGTCTACTAAATACACAGACAGAAAAAATTACAAGCACCGGGTTGCCAGGATTTAATTACACCGTTGCCGCAGTGGAGCAAAGGGTTTTCAAACGCTCCAATCTAGCCTTTATATTTGTCAATAAGCAAGCCACCAATCCCGATGAAAACGCCATAAATTATCTCCCACACAATCGTGTTGCTGGGTTGGAATATCGACTTATTACTCCCGATAATAAATGGAGTGGAAAAACCTTTTATCACCGCGTTTTTTCCGCCTCGACTACGGCAGATAAATTTACCCATGGTCTCTCTGTCGAATATTTACAACCACGTTATCGCTTGGAGTGGTCGCACATGATTGTGGGGCAAGGCTATGATGCTGAAGTTGGTTTTGCACCACGCAAAGATTTTTTTCTGGCCAGTCCTGAATTCCAACTCTACTGGCCCAATGGAGCTGGCAATCTGGCACGCCACGACTTAACTGTCGACACCCGATTTTTCTATGAATTAGGAAAAAAGGACAATAATTTTCTCGATCCATTTAGTCTCTCTGAATGGCAGATCGATGTGGACTGGGACTTTCGCTTTCGCGATAATCGAAGTATTTCGATCGGACTGCAACATACGGATGTCTTGTTGCTCAGAGATTTTGACCCGACTAGAATACAAAAGGACGGTATTTTTCTCAAAGCAGGCACCGACTACTCGTATACGCAAGCTCAGTTAATGTACAGCTCTGATGACACGCGTTTATTTTCATATGAGTTATCACCTTCGATTGGAACATTTTTCAACGGACTGAGAGCAGGAATCGAAGGTCAAATCACCTATCGCTATCAGCCATATGGATTTGTCTCCTTAGATTTTGCCTATAACTACCTGGAGCTAGATGCACCCTTCGAAGCCACCCGCTTGTGGCTCATTGGCCCACGTATCGATCTCACGTTTAGTAAAAAATTATTCCTTACTACCTTCTTTCAATACAATAGTCAATTTGAAAACCTCAACATCAATGCCCGGCTTCAATGGCGATTTGCACCGGTTTCCGATTTTTTCATCGTCTATACCGACAATTATTTATGGGAGCCCTTTTCACAATTTTCCAGTCGAAACCGAGCACTCGTGGCAAAAGTAACCTATTGGCTGAATCTCTAGGAGCCAGTCGCCCATCCACATTGTCATGTAAGATCGCAGCGGTTTGGCCATCTGCAAAATGTGACCTATTTTACCTCTTCTATTTAATCCACTAAAAATAACATCATGTCTGAATTGAGATACGAAACCTTGCAGCTGCATGCAGGTCAAGAAGAGGTAGAAGGCACAACGCGATCGCGAGCGGTGCCGATCTATCAGACCACATCCTTCACTTTTAAAGATTCCGAGCACGGAGCCAATCTCTTTGCCCTCAAAGAATTTGGTAACATCTATACGCGCATCATGAACCCGACCAACGACATCCTGGAGAAGCGTGTCGCTGCACTAGAGGGAGGAGTTGCGGCGCTCGCGGTATCTTCCGGGCAAGCTGCTCAGTTTGTTGCTTTGACCAATATTGTCGAAGCCGGAGACAACATTGTTTCTTCTGCAAATCTCTACGGAGGCACGTTCAATCAATTTAAAGTCACGTTCAAACGCCTCGGCATTGACGTACGTTTTGTTGAAAACGAGAGCGCAGAGGCCTACGACGCACTGATTGATGCAAACACGAAGGCACTTTATACAGAGACCATTGGCAACCCCAGCTTCTCCGTTCCCGACTTTGAAGGAATCGCAGCAATCGCTAAAAAATATGACCTTCCACTTGTCGTCGACAATACCTTTGGCGCATGCGGCTATTTATTTAAGCCCCTCGAGCACGGAGCCAATGTGGTCGTGCAATCGGCTACCAAATGGATCGGTGGTCATGGCACATCCATCGGTGGTGTCATCATTGATGGTGGAAACTACAATTGGGGCAATGGAAAGTATCCCCAATTTTCGGAGCCTGCAGCTGGATACAATGGTCTCAACTTTTGGGAGGTATTTGGATCTGAGGGGCCATTTGGCAACATCGCGTTTATTATTCGAGCCCGAGTGGAAGGTTTGCGAGATTATGGCCCTGCCTTGAGCCCTTTCAATGGCTTCTTGTTTTTGCAAGGACTGGAGACATTGTCCCTGCGTGTGCAGCGTACGGTTGAGAATGCACTCGAATTGGCCACATGGCTAGAAGCTCATGACAAAGTCGCCTCAGTAAATTATCCAGGACTACCCTCCTGCTCTACACATGCCAATGCCAGTAAGTATCTAAAAAATGGTTTTGGAGGCGTGCTGTCTTTTACGATGAATGGAGGGAAAGAGAGTGCCACATCGGTGGTGGACAACTTAAAACTGGTGAGCCACTTAGCCAATGTCGGAGATGCGAAAACACTGATCATACAACCTGCTGCTACCACGCATCAGCAGCTGTCTGCCGAAGATCAACTAGCATCTGGGGTCACGCCTACCCTGCTACGAGTGTCCGTCGGTATAGAGCATATCGATGACATCAAAGCTGATTTTGAGCAAGCTTTCGCCAAGGTCGCTGCGCTAGAGCCAGCATTGAACTAGTGCACTGTCAAGCAAAATCCACATAAAAAAAGGGCCGAAGTAACTTCGGCCCTTTCACGTTGTGAGCGAAAGACGGGATTCGAACCCGCGACCCCGACCTTGGCAAGGTCGTGCTCTACCAGCTGAGCTACTTTCGCAAGAGGGACAAAGATAGCAAAGAATAAATTTGCTTTTACTATTTTCACCCAGGTATGATTGAAAAGGAAATTAAAGAAGGTCTAAAGAATTGGCCAGGCATCGTAAGCCGTTATTCACAAGCCGACAATACGAAGGCTGCTATCCAAATTGTCACCAGCTTTGGGCCGTTTCTGGCCATTTGGGTGTTGATGTACTTTTCACTTGATTGGTCCTATTGGATTACGGCAGCACTAGCCATCGTCAATAGTTTCTTTCTGGTACGTCTTTTCATTATTCAGCATGATTGCGGTCACTTTTCCTTTCTTAATTCGCGCAGAGCTAATTTTGTGACGGGATATATCTGCAGTTTTTTTACCTCAATCCCATTTCGCTATTGGTCCAGAGTCCACAGCCACCACCACGGCCACATTGGCCAACTCGAGCATCGTGACATCGGGGATATCAACTTTCTCACGGTCAAGGAATTTCGAGAACGAGGCTTTTGGGGTCGTCTCGGCTATCGCATCTTTCGGCATCCGCTGTGTCTTTTTGGTCTGATCCCAATCATTTACATGGCTGTATCAAACCGTTGGCCATTCTTCGACTTTAAAGGGTGGCGTAAGATTCGCATTTCTATGATCTGGAACAATGTTTGGATGCTCCTGATTTATGTGCTCATTGCCTTTGTTGTAGGGTGGAAAGCCTTCTTAGCAGTCCAGATTCCGACGATTGGCATATTCGCGATCATTGCTTTCTGGTTTTTCTACGTGCAGCACCAACATGAACACACTTATATGCAGTGGAAGGAAAATTGGGATCATCTGGTGGCCAGTATTAAGGGATCTACCTACTACAAGCTGCCTCGTCTATTTCAGTGGCTCACCGGCAATATCGGTTTTCACCACATTCATCACCTCAATTCCAAGATTCCGAACTACCAGCTAGAGAAATGTGCTCGTGAAAATCCGATCCTGCAAAAATATGTTCCAACACTTACGTTTCGAGAAAGCCTAAAATGCATCTTCAATAACCTGTGGGACGAAGATCTACAGCGAATGATCTCTTTTCGTGAGTTTTATCGCATGGAAAGAGTCGGATTCAGCATCTAATGTGATTTAGCACTATTACAATAAATTGACAAATCTCGACAGATAACTTACGTGTTTCGTTTTGTCAGACGTCTATATGTTGAAGCTGTGTTTGCAGCTATCATTGGTGAGACTAGAATCGAATGAAATTTTAGGGTGTTCTCATCCCTGACATAGACATGAATCAGAACTTACTCGTCCTAACCCTGTTCATGCTGCCATGGTCGCTCTTGGCAGAGGTTGCACTTTCGTCCGACAAAATTTGGCGAAATACTCAGCTCGATGACTCTACCCGTCTTTTAGCCTTGCAAGATCTGATCATCACACAAATGCATGACGATCCAGATGCCGCAGAAGAACTCGTCCAAGAACAAATCAATTTCGGAGCAAAGACAGATCGGAGCCGCTGGGAGGCGGTCGCCGCGCTCAATCAGGCTTCGATTGCATCGATCAGAGGCAATCGAAAGCAGGCACTCGAAGATGCCAAACGCGCGCTCGCCCTATTCAGCAAGCTTCGAGATCAACAGGGGCAAGGTGATGCATATACGGCAATCGGTACCATCTATCTTGAAATGGGCATACTGCCGGAGGCACTGGACAATTTCCACCGGGCGACTGTCGCATATGACGAAATTTCTGACCCGCGCGGTCTTGCACTAACAAAACTAAATCTTGGTCGGTCATTTGAGGCGCAGCAGCATGATCAGCTTGCACTTGAGCATTACCTCGAATCCCTCCAAATGATCAGGGCTTTTGCAGCCGTAGACGAAAGTCTTGAGCTGCAGGTGCTGGGTCTACTCGGCCAAATTTATCGCAAGCTGGGTAATTCTCCTAAAGCGATCGAATACCTCGAGTATGCGATTCGAAAAGGTCGTGATTCTGGTTTGGGAGAAGGCCCAATGGCCAAGCTCGAAATTGCGATGGGTCAAGTCTATGAAGATCAAGGGGCTTTTTCACGAGCCCAATCACTCTACATGTCGGCGCTTATCTCAGCAAACAAGTCCAAGCACGATCACATCATTGCTCAGTGCTACACGCGCTTGGGTTCCATCTTTCTAGTCAAAGGCTTGCTGACTGAAGCCCGCACTTATTGCGAGAAGGCTCAGCTTGTAGGTGATCGCCTCGCAAGTCTTGAAGTGCAAAAAGATGCCTGCGTTTGTTTGTATGAGACCCATAAAAAACTGGGAGATACCAGTCTTGCACTCTCGTATTTTGAGCAATACGTTGCGGCCAGAAACATGCTTGGCGACGAGGAGCAGACGGTAAAGCTACGTATGAAACATGCCGAAGATCTGGCAGAAACCCGCATAAAACGGCATGAAGAGCGCTTCAGTCGCCAATCGCTCGAGCGAAACAAAAGACAGCAGTTACGATTTGCCGCAATCTTGGCTGGTTTACTCTCCATCATTGGTTTCCTGGCCTATCGATCCAGTTTGCGTAACAATCGAAGACTTGCACGTAAAAACAGAGAGCTTGATGACGTAAACCAGAAGGTCAAAGAGCAACTTGCAGACCTAATCATTCAGAAAGCCCAGCTCGAAAAATATATTGAGAGCAATACACAATTGGAACACTTTGCGGGAGTGGCAGCCCATGATTTGAAGGCTCCACTTCGCACGGTCAACAACTTCATCTCACTGGTAGAGAAATCTGTCAAGGCGAAAATTGGCGAACGCGAGCAACGCTTCTTTCGATACATCACCAGCTCGGTCTCGGATATGAATCAACTCATTGAAGGACTGCTGTCGTTCTCAAAAATAAACAGTGAGAATCTCAAACTAGAGGTTGTCCCCATGGCATCTGTCGTGGCTCATGTGCTCGAAAATCTATCGGCCGATCTGGAAGAAAACAATGCCCAAATTGTGGTCAATGATCTTCCCGAAACCGAAGAGATCGATCGACTCAAGATTGCCCAGGTTTTCCAAAATCTTGTTGCAAATGCCATCAAATTTCAAGAGCCGGGAATGCAACCACTCGTCGAGATAAGTGGGATAATCAGAGAGCACATGGTCGAATTTCGGGTGAAGGACAACGGCATCGGAATCGAACCAAGATATCACAACAAGGTTTTTGGTGCATTCGAACGATTGCACACCAGAGACAAATTTGAGGGCTCTGGCATCGGTTTGGCAACCTGTCGCAAAATCGTGGAGAAACACGGCGGTAAAATCTGGGTTGAAGAAAATCAAAATGAGCGGGGTTCTACCTTTGTCTTTACGCTTGAAGGAAAACATGCTAAAAGCAATAAACCGAGTTCCTACAAAGCAGACTCGCTGAGCAGTGAGATGGCGAGGGAGCTTTTGAGAAACATTTGGAATTAGTTTCTCTCAGCGGTTCCTGCACGACCTTTCAACATGCATCTTCTTTTTTGAGAATGAGTTAGTTTTTATGATCTTCGCCCTACCAGTTAGAAAACTTAGCCGAGTGCCCGGGTGGTGGAATTGGTAGACACGCAGGACTTAAAACCTGCCTGCCGGCAGGCAGGTCCTGTTCAGTCTTGCAACATGCATCTTCTTTTTTGAGAATGAGTTAGTTTTTATGATCTTCGCCCTGCCAGTTAGTAAATGCCCGGGTGGTGGAATTGGTAGACACGCAGGACTTAAAATCCTGTGGCCGTTGAGGCCGTGTGGGTTCGATTCCCACTCCGGGTACAATGAAAAATTCAAAATCATCAGCACGCGAAATATTTCTGAAATCGGGAGTGGGAAGAGAATTCCTACGTTCACTTAAGAGATCGCCACGCAGGACATAAAACCTGCCTGCCGGCAGGCAGGTCCTGTGGCCGTTGAGGCCGTGTGGGTTCGATTCCCACTCCGGGTACAATGAAAAATTCAAAATCATCAGCACGCGAAATATTTCTGAAATCGGGAGTG
>Ga0209828_1002695_pt1 | contig 14345 bp, 10 predicted proteins | sample MaitaG_FD_187429 | JGI IMG/M metagenome (GOLD analysis project Ga0209828, IMG submission 187429) | Marine algal microbial communities from Maine, USA - Maine_Asex2 metaG (SPAdes) (version 2) | ecosystem: Host-associated > Algae > Red algae > Unclassified | place: Maine, USA | collected 2015-01-05 | reverse complement strand
GCCGCACGCAATGATCAGTACATCGGGCGAAAACGCTCGCACGGCAGGCAGAGCAATTCGTTTCATAGCCTCGAGGTAACTGTTGTGCCCGGATCCGGGCGGCAAAGGAACATTGAGGTTAAAACCCTGGCCGGCGCCGGCGCCACGATCATCTGCTGACCCGGTATCTAGTGGGTAGTTGCGCTCCTGGTGGATAGAGACGGTGAGCACATCGTTGCGGTCATAAAAGATCGCCTCGGTGCCATTGCCATGGTGCACATCCCAATCAATCACGGCAAAGCGGCGAGCTAAACCCTCCGAGCGAGCAGCCTCGATAGCGATAGCAATGTTGGCCAGCAGGCAGAATCCATTCGGACTATCCGGCAGGGCGTGATGGCCAGGTGGGCGAGTGAGCGCATAGGCGTTCCGCAGTTCCCCACCCAAGACTGCTCGCAGTGCCTGCACCATAAGACCGGCAGATTGTGCCGCTATGTCATAGCCTCCCGGACCAAACGGAGCGGCATGACCAAGTTCGCCTCCGCGAGAGCCAGAAAGCGCCCGGAAGGCGTCGAGGTAACTCTGCGGATGCACCCGCAGTAACTCGGCTTCGGTCGAAGCTGGCGCACCCGACATCTCGAGTTCGGCTGCCAGGCCGGTGACCTCGATCAGGTTTTTGAAGCGCCGTTTACTCTCGGGAGTCTCCGGTAGGCCGCCCGCCACCTTTGGCTGGACCAGTCCCCCGACTCGAGCGACATCGGCGTAATTCCCACCCGAGTGCCAAAAAGTCGTTTCATCCCAGAAGAATCCCGTATTCATCTCCGTGCCTTGGTCGAAGTGTGCAAAACCCTAGCTGGCCGGGCATGCGCTACTCGCAACCGAAACCGCCACCCTTGCTCGATCAGCCAGAGGTGTTAACCAGCAGCACCGAGCGCTGCGGGCACGGCGTCGCCGACGAAGTCAACAAGCGGGTCGGCAAATATGCCGAAGAACACGGTGAACACCACGGTGATGGCGATGGTAAGCATGGCAGTGCGTGGGATGGGCTCGGTGCCCGAGACTGCGGCGTCGGCTTCGTCGCCGTCGGAGTACATAGCCAGGACGATGCGCAGATAGAGATAAGCGCCAACAACGGCCGCCACCATGGCAATGATCGCCAGCAGGTAATTCTCGGACTCGATCGAAGCGCCGATCACAAAGAACTTGCCTAGGAAGCCAGTGGTAAATGGCACACCGGCCTGAGCCATAAGCAAGATGGTGAAGGCCAACGCCAACACAGGTTTACGCGAGGCAAGACCTTTGTAGTCAGCAAGTGCGTGGGCGGCATCGCCCGTCGGCGAGGCCACGGAAATCACGGCGAAGCTTCCGACGGCAATGAAGGTGTACGCCGCCAAGTAGTACAACGCTGCCTCGACGCCTTCGCCGGTTGCGGTCTCGGCTCCTACCAGTATGAAACCAGCATGGCTGATCGATGAGTAGGCCAGCATGCGCTTGACGTTGTCTTGGACAACCCCAACGATCGTTCCGTAGACCATCGACAGCACAGCGAGGGCGAAGATCATCGGCGCCCAGTCGTCGGCCAAAGAACTATCACCAAAGGTTACGTTGAAGACCCGCAGTAGAGCTGCGAAGCCACCGACCTTGACCGCCGATGCCATAAACGACACGGTTGGGCTAGGAGCTCCGTGATACACATCGGGTGTCCAGGCGTGGAACGGGACCGCAGCGACCTTGAATCCGAGCCCGACTAGCAGCAGCGCCATACCGCCATAGAGCAGGCCTCGGTCGGTCAGGCTGCTTGCCGTTTCTGCAATGTCGCTCATGTTGGTGCTGCCGGTAGCGCCGTAGGTGAGCGCAATGCCGTAGAGCAAGAATGCCGAAGCGAACGCCCCAAGCACGAAGTATTTGATGCCGGCTTCCTGGGATTCGGCCCGGCGCACGTGGCTTGCCGCCAGAATGTACACCGCAATCGAGAGCACTTCGAGGCCCAGGAACAACACGATCAGATCGTTGGCGCCCGCCATCACGATGCCACCAGACGCCGACAACATCAGCAGCACGAAGAACTCCGCCGAGTTGATGTCGTCTCGTTCAAGGAAGTCGTGAGCGAAGACCGCAGTCAGCGTGACCGCCGCTGCGATCAACATGGTGAGCAGCAGCGAGAACCCATCGATGGTGTAGGCGTTGGCCAGAGTTGTCGTGCCGACCGTGGTGTCGTCGAGCTGACCCCACTGAATCGCAGCCGCAACAATGGTGCCGATACCAGCCAGTGCAGCCACGATCGATGGTGTGCGGCGGGGTGCGACATGAGAGGCCAGCGACCAGAAGGTCAAGAACAGCAGCGGTACACCCGCCATAACAAGAAGCGGGGAAAGTCCAGCCCAATCAACCTCGGGGATTTCAACCCAGGTGGTTTGCATCAGCAGCATCATTCGTTCCCTGCGTCTTCGCTGTGATCGTCGTCGCCGTGATCTGCGTCGTCGCCGTGATCATCGGTTCCGGAGTGGGCTTCTTCGAGGGCGGCGGTCCAGCCCGGGCCCTTCAGGTTCTGGTTCACCGGTTCTTCGAAGCCATCGACTTGAGCCACGACATGGGCCACGAGCTTGTCGACCGATGGCTCCATGCGGTCGATGACCGGCTTGGGGTACACGCCCATGAACACGATCGCCACAATGAATGGCACCAAGATCGAGATCTCGCGAACATTCAAATCCTTGGTTGCGGCGTTGTCCTCGTCGGCGGGGCCGTGGAACACCCGCTGATAAGCCCACAACAGGTACAGCGAAGCCAGGATCACACCACCAGCGGCAACGACCGCCCACCATCGGTGGGCCACGAACGCGCCGAGCAGAATCAGGAATTCGCCAACAAAGCCGTTCAGACCCGGCAGGCCAATCGAGCTCAACATGACCACGGTGAAGAACGCAGCCATAATTGGCGCTGACTTCTGCAAGCCACCAAGCTTGGCGATTTCGCGCGTGTGTCGGCGTTCGTAGATCCAGCCGACCAACAGGAACAACGCGCCGGTCGAAACGCCGTGGTTGACCATTTGCAAGATGCTGCCGTTCAGCCCCTCGGAGTTGAGTGAGAATGTGCCCAGCACGATGAAGCCCAGGTGAGCGACCGATGAGTAGGCGACAAGGCGTTTCAGGTCTTTCTGCATCGTGGCCACAATTGCGCCATAGATGATGCCGATCACACCGAGTGTCAAGAACACCGGGGCGAAATGGTGCGAGGCCTCGGGGAACAGGTACAAGCCAAAGCGCAAGAATCCATAGGTACCGAGCTTGAGCATGACGCCGGCCAGAATGACCGAACCTGCTGTTGGTGCTTCGGTGTGGGCATCGGGCAGCCAGGTATGCAGCGGGAAGATCGGAACCTTGACCGCAAACGCAACCGCGAATGACAGGAAGATCCAGCGTGCGGCCGTTTGGCCAATCGATTGCGACGTGGCGATCTCGACAAGGTCGAAGGTCGGGTTGGCGAGTTCTGCAGCGTCCTTGTGGAGCCAAACCAGGCTGAGCATGCCGACGAGCATGAGCGCCGAACCGAGCATCGTGTACACGAAGAACTTCATGGCGGCGTACTGGCGGTTTCCGTGACCCCACCTGGCGATCAGGAAGTACATCGGCACAAGCACGATCTCGAAGAACACGAAGAACATGAACAGGTCAAGTGATACGAACACGCCAAGGCAGCCGGTTTCGAGCACCAGTAGCCAGGCGTAATACGGCTTGGGACTATGTTCAGGTAGCACCGCAATGATGGCGAGCGGGAACAGCAGCACCGTGAGTACAACGAGCCACAGCGAGATGCCGTCGACGCCTACGTTCCAGCTAATGCCGAGCGATTCGATCCAGTTCGTTTTGCTGGCGAACTGGAAGTCGGCCGAGGTGAGTTCGAACTCGACCATCATGTAGATGCCGAGCGCCGCGGTCATCACACTGGTGAACACGGCAATAGCGCGAGCCGATTCGGAGCGCACCGATGGGGTGAGAGCGACAGCTAAGGCGCCAAGGACTGGCAAAATGACCAGCACGGTCAACAACGGGAACGTTGGGCCGCTGGTGGCGGCCTCGGCGGCGATAAGGGCAGACATCATGCTTGTCCGAGGAAGTAGATCATGAGCGCAATGGCGCCCAGGCCAAGAAGAGCGGCATAGCTGCGCACGAGCCCATTCTGAAGTTTGCGGAGGATGCCGCCGTCGAGTTGTACAAGCTTGCCGACACCGTTCACGGCGCCGTCGACGACGGTGCCATCAAAGTCCGACATGGCATCGAAGCCTTTGCGGCCGGGACCACCCATGAAGGCAGAAACAGCATTGTCATAACCCCAACCCTGAGCCAGGATCGCTGGAGCGTCTGGGCCGGTGCCGCCGCGCTTGTCCAGGTACAACTTGATGGCCAACACAATGCCTGCGATAGCGCACAATGTGGCGATCACGGCCAAGACCAACTTGGTGCTGCCGCTCGGCAGGTCGTGGAACTCGTTACCGAGCAACGATGGTTCGAGCCAATGCTCCAGGAAGTGCAGGTCCTTGGTGAACGGCAGGTTCAGACCACCCGCAACGAGTGCAGCGCCAGCCAGCACCACCAGCGGCAACGTCATCGTCCACGGAGATTCGTGAGGATGGCGCAGCGGCAACTCTTCGTCGCTCTCAACCCATGCTTCACCGGTGACTTCGTCGCGCCAGCGAGGCTTGCCGAAGAAGGTCAGGATGACCAAGCGAGTCATGTAGAAGGCCGTGAGCAGAGCCGCGATGAGCAGCAGCACGAATAACACCTTGTTGGCGAAGATGTCGTTGTTGGCGTAGATGCCGACCAGAATCTCGTCTTTTGACCAGAAGCCGGAGAACGGCGGGATGCCGGCAATCGCGAGCCAGCCGACCACGAAGGTGCCAGCTGTAATCGGCATGAGTTTGGCGAGACCGCCGTAGCGCTTCATGTTTTGGTCGTCGTTCATGCCGTGAATGACCGAACCTGAACCCAAGAACATGAGCGCCTTGAAGAAGGCGTGCGTGATCATGTGGAACAGTGCAGCCACGTACACGCCGGTGCCGACAGCAACGACCATGAAGCCGAGTTGGCTCACCGTTGAGTAAGCCAACACTTTTTTGATGTCGTCTTGGGCAACCGCGATGCTGGCTGCGAACAGTGCCGTGAACAGCCCAACCCAGGCAATCAGGCTCGGGGCCCAGTCGTGGGCGTCGGCCAGGATTGGATTGATACGCGCCAGCAGGTAGACACCCGAGGTCACCATGGTGGCCGCGTGAATCAGTGCCGACACCGGTGTCGGGCCTGCCATGGCGTCCGGCAGCCAGATATAGAGCGGGAACTGGGCGGACTTGCCAGCGGCGCCGACAAAGACCAGCAACGCAATGGCGGTCGACGTGCTTTGTGCGATTGGAGCACCCGAGAACATTTCGCCGTATTCGATGCTTCCGTAGGCGACAAATGCCAGGAACGTGGCCAGCATGAAGCCGAAGTCACCAACCCGGTTGGTAACGAACGCTTTCTTGCCGGCGCTGGCGTTGGCCTCGTCGGTGAACCAGAACGAGATCAGGAAGTAAGAGCATGCGCCTACCCCTTCCCATCCAAGGAAGGTGAGCAGCAGGTTGTCTCCGAGCACCAGCAGCAGCATGGCGAACGCAAACAAGTTCAGGTACACGAAAAACTTGGAGTAGTTCGGGTCACCGTGCATGTAGCCGATCGAATACAGGTGGATCAAAGTGGCCACACCGGTGATGAACAGAATCATCGTGACCGATAGCGGGTCTGCGAGCAGACCAATGTCCACGCTGAAGTCGCCAGCTACGACCCAGTCAAAGAGTTTGACTTCGACGACTCGTTCGTCGCCATGCAGCCCAACCATGCCAATAAATACGGCAACTGAGGCCAGAAACGAGCCGCCCATCGCCGCAGTCGCAAGCCAACCGGCCAGCGGTTCGCCCATGCGTCGGCCAAAGAACATCAACGTGAGGAAGCCCAGGAGCGGGAGCAGTGGGACGAGCCACACAAGTTCAACAAGTGCCATGGTGCTAACCCCTCAAGACCGAAAGGTCATCGGCGGTTGCTTCGGAACGACGGCGCATGATCGCCACAATGATGGCCAGGCCGACTACGACTTCGGCGGCGGCAACAACGAGCACGAAGAACACCGAAATCTCGCCGCCGATGTCGTTCAATTCATTTCCAAAGGTCACGAAGGTGAGGTTCACTGCGTTGAGCATTAGCTCGACGCACATGAACATGATGAGCGGGTTCCGCCGCACGAGTAGGCCGGTCGCGCCGAGCGCAAACAGGATGGCGGCGAGGACCAGATACCAGGTCGAGGTCAGTTCCATCAGGCGTCCTCCAACTCAGGGTCGGGAGGCGATACTGCATCGTCTGCATCGTCTCGATCACGAGAACGGCCGATAGGCGGTGTCTCTGGCAGCGGTGCGAGTTCGCCCTTAGGCCGGCGAGCCAGCATGACTGCCCCAACAACGGCGATGGTGAGCAGCAGGGCGGTGACTTCGAACGCAAAGACGTAGTCAGTGAACAAGGCTCGCCCGAGCTGATCGATGTTCGGGTCAACTTCGCGACCGTCGGTCACGTTGCCGTCGTCGTTGGAGCGTTCGGCGATCACTTCATCGCTGATGGATTCGACCTTTACGGCAACCTCGCCGCTTTCGACTGTTGCTCCGTCGTTTCCGACAAACCCGATGAAAGCAATCGAGAGCGCCACGATGCCAAGGCCGATCACGAGCGCCACGGGTCGTTGACCCGCTATTGGTTCGACCGAGAGGTCCTCGGCTTGGTCAACACCAAGCAACATGATCACGAACAAGAACAAGACCACGATCGCGCCGGCGTACACGATGATCTGCACCGCAGCCAGGAACTGCGCATCCTGATTCAGGAACAGCACGGCAACGGCGAACAATGTCATCACGAGTGACAACGCAGAGTGCACGGGATTGCGAAAGGCGATCAGACCTAACGCACCAATGATTGCGAGCGCGCCCGCAATCAGGAAGACAACCATCTCCATCAGTGGTGGCCTCCGTCGTGGGCCGCGGCTTCAGCAGCAACGGCTATCTCGTTGTCAAACTCGATGTCGCCGTGAGTTTCGGCTAGGTCCGCGGTCTGGCCGGCTTCGGGGGCACGGATGCCATAGCCGAGTTCGCCAGACCAAGCGACCTTGCCGACATATTCGGCGGCGCCACTAGGCGACGTGGCTCGCATCCAGGCAGAGGTGTTTTCGTCTTCACCCGGGCGCCAGTCTTCCCACGGAAGGTGCTGAGGCTGACCATCGTCGCCAACGACAAGTTCGTCCTTGGTGTAGATGGCATCTTGGCGATTTGTAAACGAGAACTCGAACATTTTGGATTCGGTGATTGCTTGGGTAGGGCATGCCTCGACACACAGGTCGCAGTGGATGCACCGCAAGTAGTTGATCTCGTAGACGAAGCCGTAGCGCTCCCCCGGCGAGACCGGGTCATCGATCGGGTTGTCGGCGCCCCGCACATAAATGCAGTTCGCGGGACAGACCCCAGCGCAGAGCTCACAGCCGATGCACTTTTCCATGCCGTCTTCGTAACGATTAAGCACGTGTCGGCCGTGCATACGCACTGGCTTGTCGCGCTTCTCGTCGTCGAAACGACCACCCTTGTAATCACCTGTGACACGCTCGTCAAAGAGCTTGCCGAACGTGAGTTTGAAGCCTTCGAGGCCTTCAAAGAGTCCCATCAGTCGAACCCCTCTCCTGCGAGACGTTTTCGTTTGCCACTTTGAATAGCAGCGTTGAGCAAGAAGCCCATGAGCATGAGTCCTACGAAGCAGATGCCGGCGACCACAAATCGGTTCCAGCCATTACTGCTGTCCGACGCAATATCGAGTGCCGCAAGTGCAACGAGCCAGCCGAGTGACAACGGAATGAGGAGCTTCCAGCCCAAGTCCATGAGCTGGTCGTAGCGGAAGCGGGGCAGCGCGGCCCGGAACCAGATGAACGTGAAGCAGAACGCAATGACCTTGACCAGGAACCACAGAATGCCCCACGCCCAGCCGATGCTTTGCAGGAATGGGATGGGCCCGTCGGGACCGCCGAAGAACAGCGTGACCATGATGGCCGACATGGTGATCACGTTCATGTATTCGCCCAAGAAGAAGAGGGCAAACCGGATCGAGGAGTACTCGGTGTGGAAACCGCCAACAATTTCTTGCTCGGCTTCGACCAGGTCGAACGGCGGCCGGTTGAGTTCGGCCGTCGAGGCAATCAAGAACACGATGAACGGGATGAAGCCCGTGATCCACAGGTTCCAGTTCCAGCCGTCGGCTTGACCAGCGACGATCTCGTGGGTTGACAGGCTTCCGGACTTGATCAGAACGGCGACGAGCGATAGCCCGAGCGCAGCTTCGTAGGAGACCATTTGTGCCGAGGCCCGAACCGAACCAAAGAGTGGGTACTTGGATCCTGATGACCAGCCAGCGAGCATGATCCCGTAGACCGCGAGCGACGAGAACGCCAGCACCAGCAAGATGCCCACGGGTGGGTCGGCGACCTGCAGGTGGGTGGTTCCACCGAGCCAGCTAATGGTTCCGTCGGCATTGTCGAAGTCGCCGCCGATAGGTACGACCGTGAAGATCAGGAACGCTGGAATCAACGTGAGGTAGGGCGCCAACCGGAACACGAGCGAATCGCCGCGGTCCTCGTTGGGCAGCAAGTCTTCTTTGAAGAACAGCTTGATGCCATCGGCAAGGGTTTGCAGCAGACCGAACGGCCCGGTGATGGTCGGGCCCATGCGGTTGGTCATGTCGGCATGCAGCTTGCGCTCAAACCAGATCATCAGCATGACGCTGACCATGAGCAGGGCGAACGCCAGAACAACCTTGAGCAACACACCCAGCACTTCGACCAAGTCGATAGGGCCGAGCAGCAACGGGTCCACTGCCAGTGGCACCATCGAAATCAACGACGTCATAGCTGACCAACTTGGATGGACCGATGATTGGATTGCGCGAGTTTCGAGCCGCCAGGCCGAGGAACGGCGGCCGCCAGGGCGAGGAACGACGACGTCATACGGTTTCGATCCTGATGTCGGTCACGAGTGCGTCACGGTCGATGAGGGACCGGGCGTCGAGGCCAGAGTGGTTGTGTGCCACCGCAGCCACGCCTTTGGAGACACGGTCATCAATGAGAAGCGGCCCTTCGACCGTTGCTCGTTGCGAGCTCAATCGCACGGTGTCGCCGTCGTTTACCCCCAAGCGAGAGGCCTCGCTCGAATGAACCCGGACGGCGCCGGGCGACGCAAGACCGGCAATCGATTCGCACATGGTCGTCTGAGTGCCGCCGTCGTACATGGATCGGTCGATCACGAGTCGAAGTGCGTAGCTGTCGTGAACCGGTGCGGGCGTGGCAGGGCCTTGATCAGTCCATGCAATGGGTGCGGGGCGACCAGCGGCCGCTCCGGGTGTGACCAGCATGCCATCGGGCGCAGCAGCCACCGCGGGAGCGTCGATGCCAGAGTGCAGTCCGGACATTAAGGCAATCTCGTTGGTTATGTCGTCGACCGATCCAAAGCCCATGTCTTTGCCCATGCGCATTGCAATCTCGGCGGCGATCATCCAGTCAGGGCGGGCGGTTCCAGGAGGCGTGACTTTCTGGCGGACCGCCGAGATGCGGCCCTCGAGGTTGGTGTGTGAGCCGTCGACCTCGCCGAACGCCGCGGCGGGGAGCACGATGTCGGCTCCGTGAGCGACCGATGCATTAATGAACGGGTCGACCGCAATGACCAAGCCGGCCCCTTCGAGCGCAGCTTTGGCGAGTTCAGGATCAGGGAAGTCCACGAGTGGGTCAGAACCCAGCAGAAAGAGCACGGCGATCTTGCCGATCGACGCGGCCTGCAGAATGCCTGCGGCGTCTTGGCCGGCGTTGGCGGCAACGCTCCCCCACTGCTCGGTGAACCAGCCGCGAGCGTCATCGAGGGAGGTACGACCTGGCAGCATCGCGGGTGCGAGGCCCATGTCGATTGCGCCGTTGATATTGCCTCGGCGAAGCGTGGGCAAGAACGCAACATTGCTCATGGTGGCAAACGCACTGATCGCCTCGACGGTGAGCTTGGCTTGCTCAGCGAGCGAAGCACGGCCACACAGGACCGAAACGGCTTCGGCCTGGGTAAGTTCCGATGCGACTGCAGCGAGTTCTTCGGCAGATGTGAGTCCAATAGTAGAACTCGTATCGCCTGCTGCAATGGCTGCCGCGACTGCGGCGATATCGCCAGGACGCACCCGAACAGAATGTGCGGCGTACTTGGACAGGCCGGTCTTGTTGGCAGTGAGTTCAATAAGTGTGGCGCCGTCGTGAACGACTGCGTGACGCAGGCGCAGGTAGAGCGAACCCATCTCTTCTTTGGGGTCGCCACTCATGAGTACGATCGTGGCACCTTTGGCGCACGTGGCATCAATCGTGGTTCGAGGCAGCGACGCAATGATCTGTGCCGGAAGGCCGTCGCCAAGTTGAGCGTCGACGTTGTCGGTGCCGATCACGGATTTGGCGAGTCGTGCCCACGCGTACTGGGCTTCGTTTGTCAGTCGGGCGCCGCCGAGTACGGCAACCGAAGCGGGGCCAGCATTGTTGTTGGCATCTTCGAGACCCTGAACGATGCGGTTGAGCGCAACGGACCAGGTCGAGGCAACGAGTTCGCTGCCAGTGTCGTTTGCGTTGCCGAGGCCATCGCCCCGAACCAGTGGTGTGGTCAGGCGTTGATCACTCATGGTGGCTTCGAAACTAAACCGGTCGCGATCCGCGAGCCATCCCCAATTCACTGCGTCGGAGTCAACACCCAGGTAGCGCAGCACTTCGTTGCGAGACGACTGCACCGTGACCCGGTCGCCCATGGCGTTCGGGTAGGTCGATTCGACCTCTGACAGGTCCCATGGCCGGGCTTTAAAGCGGTAGGGCTTGGCGGTGAGCGCTCCAACTGGGCAGATCTGCACCGTGTTGCCGGCGAAGTACGAAGCGAAAGGATCGTCGGGGAAGGTGTTGACTTGGGTCTGGTTGCCTCGGCCCATGAAATGGATGAGGGGGTCACCGGCAACTTCGTCGGCAAACCGAGTGCAGCGGTCACACAAAATGCAGCGTTCGCGATCCAGGTAGACCGTGTCGCTGATGGGAATCGGTTTTTCGAAGTGGCGCTTCTCTTCGATAAATCGACTTTCGCCGGGACCGTAGGACATGGTTTGGTCCTGCAGCGGGCATTCACCGCCCTTGTCACAGACCGGGCAGTCGAGCGGATGATTGATGAGCAACAGCTCAAGCACGCCGTCTTGGGCCTTCTTCACGGCTGCGGTCTCGGTGCTGACGACCATGCCTTCGCTCACGGTGAGCATGCACGATGGCTGCAAGCCTGGGCCGCGACCCGTATCAACTTCGATCAGGCACATGCGACACATGCCCACCGGGGTCATGCGTGGGTGATAACAAAAACGCGGCACGTACACGCCTGCGTCTTCGCAGGCATCGATCAGATTACGGCCCGGTTCGGCGTAGAAAACTTCGCCATTTACCGTGATTGGTGTGCCCGGCGGTGGCGCCGGGGCTTCTTTGGCCACGTCCTCGGCGAGTGCTTCGGCTTCTTCGGTCTCGGACTCGTTTTTGGTATCGCTCATGCGGAAGCCACCGGAATCACTCGGCGATCAGAAAGGTTAATGTAGTCATCGAACTCGTTGCGGAACCGCTCGATCGAGGACGCAATCGGCGACACCGCCGACGGCCCCAGCGGACAGATGGTGGTTTGACGAGGAGGCCACGCCATACCCGGGCTGATGTTTTCGCACACTTCGGTCAGCAGCGCCAGATCACTTGGGCGGCCCTGGCCAGCAATGATGCGGTTCAGGATGCGTTCGAGCCAGGTGGTGCCTTCGCGGCACGGGGTGCACTTGCCGCAGCTCTCACGGGCAAAGAAGCGCACCAAGTTATGGCAGGCCTTGACCATGTCGGTGTCTTCGTCCATAACCACGATGGCGCCAGAACCAAGCATGGAACCGGCCTGGTCTACTGCAACTTTTTCGAGCGGCAGGTCCAGGTGTTCTTCGTAGAACCAGATCGCCGAGGCTCCACCCGGGATGAAGGCTTTCAGTTTTTTCCCGTTGCGAACACCCCCGCCGTAGTCGGCGCCTTCGATGATGTCGCGGAACGTAGTGGTGCCAAATTCGACTTCGAACACGCCGGGGTTGTTCACGTGCCCGGAGACGGCGAACACTCGAGTGCCCTTGGAGTTCTCGGCGCCCATGGCCACATAGGCCTCGGTGCCACGATCGATGATCCACGGCAGATTAGCCAGTGTCTCCACGTTGTTCACGATGGTCGGCTGGCCATACAGCCCGACGGCTGCGGGAAAGAATGGGGGCTTCAGCCGCGGCATACCGCGGTTGCCTTCCAGGCTTTCGATCAATGCGGTTTCTTCGCCCACGATGTAGGCGCCAGCGCCCCAGTGCAACACGATGTCTACGCTGAAGTCGGTGCCAAGAATGTTCTTCCCGACATAGCCAGCTTCGTAGGCCTCGTTAAGCGCAGTGGCGACCCGTTCTTGGGCGTGGGCCATCTCGCCGCGGATGTAGAGGAAGCACTGCGTGAGGCCAACGGCGTAACAGGCCAGCAAGCAACCTTCGATGATCTGGTGTGGGTCACGCTCGAGGAGCTGGCGATCCTTGTAGGTGCCCGGCTCGGACTCGTCGCCGTTGACAACCAAGTAACGGGGCCAAACGCCCGGGGGGCAGAAGCCCCACTTGATACCGGCAGGGAAACCGGCGCCACCTCGGCCCAGCAAGCTCGCACCCTTGACCTCGTTGTGAACCTGTTCGGGCGTCATCTCGAGCGCCTTGCGCAGCGCGACATACCCGCCAGTCGCTTCGTAGGTTTCGATCTTGTGGGCTTCGAGGTTATCGAAGCGCTGCGTCACGATTTTTTCAAACGGCACGGTGCATTCCTCGCTACGAGTCTTCGGCGGCGGGTTCGGGCCACCAGGCAGGAGCTGCGTTGTTCTCGACCCAGGCGTTGCCCGCAGCTTTGTCTTCGGGAATGTGCTGGCGGGTCATGGCGAGCCTGCCGTGCTTTGGCACGCTCACGGAACCGTCACGTAACCCGTCGACGAGAGCATCAAAGCCATCGTTGCTTACGTTGTTCATGTACCGGTAGTTGACCTGCAGGCACGGTGCCTCGGTGCAGGCAGCAATGCACTCGACCCCTTCGATGCTGATGCCGTCGGCGGTGACGGTGCCCTGTCGCACGCCAAGCGATTCTTCGGCGTGATGAATCAGGTCATCGGCCCCAAGTAGATGACACGCGATGCCATGGCAAATATTGATCCGATAGTCGCCGACCGGTTCGCGTTTGAACATTTCGTAGAACGTGCAGGTGCCGAGCACTTCGGCTGGCGTTATATCGACGAGTTCGGCCAGGTGCTCCATGGCGTCATCGGCCACATAGCCGTCCTGCTCCTGCGCAAGATGCAGCAGCGGTATAAGCGCAGACTTCTTCCGCGGGTAGCGCCCAATAAGTTCGTGGGCGATGCGAAGATTGCTTTCAGAGAGACGCGGCATTAGTAAGTCACGGACCTGTCAGGAACAGAGGTAGGAGCGAGGGACGAGCGGGACGCGAGCGAGGGACGAGTCACGCCAAAAAGGCGAGCCGCCCTATCCGGCGAACGCCGGCCCGAGCGGAGCGGTGAAACACCGAACTTGCTCATCGGTCCACCTCTCCCAGCACTGGATCTACCGACGAGATGATGGCGACGACGTCGGCGACGAGTGCGTCTTGCATCATGTGGGGCATGGTCTGCAGGTTCACGAAGCTGGGGGCCCGAATGTGCATGCGGTACGGGTGAGCGCCCCCGTCGCTGACCATGTAGCAGCCCAGTTCGCCCCGGGGCGATTCGATCGCTACATAGACCTCGCCTTCGGGGACTTTAAAGCCCTCGGTGAAGATCTTGAAGTGGTGAATCAAGGCTTCCATTGACTCGTCGATGCGAGCTCGTGGCGGCGGGGTTACTTTTTTGTCTTGCAGGCGGTAGTCGCCAGTCGGCATCTTTTCGACGCACTGCTGCACGATCTTGATGGACTCGCGGGCCTCGTTGAGGCGCACCGCGTATCGATCGAAGCAGTCGCCGTAGGTGCCAAGAATGATGTCGAAGTCGAGTTCGTCGTACTTGAGATACGGCATGTCGCGCCGCAGGTCCCAGTTGTAGCCAGAGCCACGCAGGATGGGGCCGGTAACGCCAAGAGCTAGGCACTCTTCCACATTGATTGCGCCAACACCTTGCAGGCGTTCGCGAAAGATTGGTTGACCGGTGAGAAGCTCATCGAATTCGTCGATGAGCGGCGGCAACATTT
>Ga0209828_1002693_pt1 | contig 14357 bp, 13 predicted proteins | sample MaitaG_FD_187429 | JGI IMG/M metagenome (GOLD analysis project Ga0209828, IMG submission 187429) | Marine algal microbial communities from Maine, USA - Maine_Asex2 metaG (SPAdes) (version 2) | ecosystem: Host-associated > Algae > Red algae > Unclassified | place: Maine, USA | collected 2015-01-05 | reverse complement strand
TAAATTTGTGTCTATCATCTCATCCCAATGTTCTATCTGACCTGTATGAATGGGGTCATAGCCCTTGGCCTTTCCTGCATTATTTAGTAGGACATCTATTTTGATATGTTTAATTGCTTTACAAGCATCTGCGCACGCCTCAAATGATCGTACATCAAAACTTAAACAAGTCACTTCTATTTGGTACGCTTCTCTCAGCTCTGAAGCGAATTTATCAAGTCTTTCTTGGCGTCTCCCCGTAAGAATTAGGTTATAATTATTCTTTGCAAATTCATAAGCACTTGCTTTGCCTATACCAGCAGTCGCGCCTGTAATCAAAATTGTCTTATTCATATCTTCTAGTTCTAAAGAGCTTGAATTATCTGTTCAAATTCATCCTTGAATTCTAGGTACTGTTCAGTGGCTGGGCCATTAAACCCCGTGTGTATTTTCTTGATCTTATTGTTTTTGTCAATAAATAGAAGTGTAGGGTAGGAGATGATCTCATTCAATTGCGGGAATTTCTCTGAAGTTTCTTTTTTGTCATAATAGCCTCCATAAAGAACTGGGTAGGGTATCTTCATTTTTTCTCGGTATCGGTTGATAGCTTCTAACGCTTTGTCCTCCTCTCGATATCTTTCAAATGCAATAGCGATTACTTCCAGATTTTTTGGTTTTTTAGTGTCTAAATATTCGACTAAAAATTTTGATTCGTCTCTGCAATTTGGGCACCAGGTGCCAATGATTTGGACGAGTTTGTTTTTACCTTTGAATTGTGGGTCATTTAAGCTTACAAGCTTACCATCGGTATCTTTAAATGAAAAGTCAAACGCTGCATCGCTTGTAGATTTAGTCAGGTTGTAAGGACTTTCCAAAGTGTAGTCATTGTCTTTGGATCCCTGCCAATTTGCCTTATAATGTTTGCCCGAATAAAATGTACCCAGCGCATTCCCATCTTCAAATACCTTTCCTTCAAATAAGAATGCATGGGATCCGTCAAAACAGGAAAGCGCAAATTTATCCCCATTCATATTCCCATCTAGGAAACGATAGTCGCCTGTTTCAGTTTGGAACGTTCCAAGTAATTTATCGTCTTTCAAAGAAAAGACCCCAAGAGCAGGATATTCATCGCCAGGTTTGTCAAAGTCAAAAAGACACTTCCAACTACCTGAAATATCTTGTGATGGTTTCGTAGTTTTTATTGGAAATCTATGGTCTGCGCCATGAAAAGCAATAAAAGGAATAGAATAGTCCTCCTTGTAGTTGACAAACCATGCACCTTCCATAATGTTTTCTTCGTAGAGCGCTTTAATATATGTGTCATACACAGGGAAATTAATTAGTACTGTATCTCTCCCTGTTTTTTTGTCTCTGCCAAATTTGATGTCATCAACTTTGATACGTTCAGAGCCATTGTGCAAGACAATATGGAAGTCTTCTTTTGCAGTGTAGATGACTTCAAAGTTGAATGGTAGTTCTTTGTAGTTAAATGCTTTATCAATTTCTTCCTCACTTGTGGAAGCCGTTGAATGAGGTTTATCTAGTTTTAGAATACCGCGCCATATACCTGGTGGTATGCTAGAGTAAGTATTCTCAAAGGTGATACACTGTAGACTGCTCATAGCACACAGCACTATGAATAGCCATATATTAGCTTGATTTTTCTCCAATGAATTGATCTTCTTTGTGTTTGAATAATACATTAAAAGAGGTCAAACTGCCATAGATTCTAGTAATATATTGCTGCAGATTTACCTTTTCTTCATCCGATAGGTTTTTAGAGCTATTGACACGTTGTTCCATGACACGTAGTCTATCTCTTACCATCACGATTTTATGAAAGAATGTATCAATTGGAATTTCCTTATCCTTAAGAGAAGAATCTTGAGGCCTTAAAATCATAATGCCACCATCCCATTTATCACCCAGAGGGACGACTTGCGAGATATCACTGTATGCTGAAAGAATTTTCATTAAAGACTCTTCTGCTTGCGTGAATGATACTGCTGCTTCTACTGGGATAGACTCGAGTACATCCCATTCTTTATAATTTTTACCGACATGCTTTATACCGTGAAGGATAAAGCAAACGACATAGGCCGCTTTTTCTAGTTTAATAATGACGCCATCACCATATGCTGGATGGGTGACTCTACTTCCGATTCCATGATAAATTTCTTGATCACTCATTTCTACGCTTTAATAATTATTTTACTTTTATTAAATATTTCTGATTTATATACAAGAACATATTTGCCTGCACTAAGTTTAGAAAGGTCTATAATTTTATCTCTACTATCTTTCTTTTTAAAGACGGATTTTCCCTGCATGTCAAGAATTTCTAAATCATATGGCCCTTCATTATTTGAGGCAATCTGTACATAGTTTGTAAAAGGATTAGGGAAGACTTCAATTTCAGTTTTTTCCTTTGTATCATTCGTTGCAGTCGACATAGGCCCCTCTGTTACCTTAAAGTCCCAAATTCCTCTGCCGTAGGTGCCATAGCGCACTATGTCATCGTTCTGTAAGTATTCAACACTCCAGTATCTTTGGGCTGGTGTATCCAAACCTCCTAGCTCAAACCACTCCTCAAGTTCTTTCACATACACATAAGGTCCTGCCTCTGTTGCCGCAAAAATCAAAGTTTCTTCGGGATTCGCATCCATTCCAAAGCATAATGTAGATGGTAAACCAGTGCTCATAGACTCAAAGGTACGTCCACCATCAAAAGAAACAAAAACAGGAGGATTGCTGTAACCTGATCCGCAGTAATAAATTATATTTGGATCTAATCGAGATGGAAAAATATCAGATCCGTACAAAAAGTGACCACCTGTCACATTGCCAATACTTCTTTCCCAAGTCGCTCCTTTATCCGTACTAGTATAAAATGCGCCTGAAGTAGTTGCCACATAAATGGTATTGATATCAAAAGCATTGTGCGCAATTGCAGAGATGGTACCATTACTTTCTGTAAAGTCAAAGTCAAATTGTGAGACTTCTATGTCTCCTCCAGGAATAGACTTCAGTTTTATTAAATGTGAACCTTCGCCTCCGTCCATGTTCCCTCCACCTAAATACACGGCATCTTCACTTGGGTCAGGAATTGCTTCTAATGGTGGAATCCAAACGGTTTCGTCTTCTGATTCTACAGTCCAACCTTTATCGATCCCTCCCGAAATAGGGTTGCTGTAATGACTTACCCAACCGCCTGGATAAACCATCCACATTTTATCGCCTTGGTTTGTAAATTCTATATGGCCATAATCGCCAGAGATGACTTGATCCATCTCAATTGTTTCTTCGTTATTATGATCGACTACGCCCCGCTGAAAACCTTGATCTTGAGAACCTGCGAATACATAATTACTCACTACTGGATGTGAACGTACATCATAAAACTGGTTTACGTTATGTCCTTTTAAGCTTAGGTTTTTAAGCAATACAGTATAGTCTTCTGTTTTACTGATGCCACCATGATTACTAACTAATATCATCGGGTCATCATTTTCTCTTTCAAATTCCTTAAAGAACATCATGTCAGCGTGTATCTTATTTTCGATGTCCTGATAGTATTCAGCCCAATCACTCGCTTGATCCCACGTCTCCCCACCATCTAGAGATCTGAACAGATTTACTGTTCCGTAAAGCATAAATTGAGGACTGCTAGGAGAGACCCAGAGTTCAGTCCAAGGACCACCGCTTGGCAGCGTACTAATTTGTTCCCACGATTCGCCTAAGTTCGTTGATCTATGTACATTTAATAAAGCATCATAACTTATTAGATCAACTCCACTATCCGTAACTAAGCTGGCAATATTTATTCTGGAATATTCCATATCATACGCATTCAAAATATCAAGAGTTTCTGTTACATCGTTCCATTTATAAAGAACGTTTGAGTTTGCATCTGCTTTTACGGCTATTATGAAATCGTCCTGGCCATGTGTTTTGCTGAAGGCAACATCATTGTTGAAATTCGTATTAAATGTTTGAATAAACTGGAAAGTTTCGCCTTTGTCTGTACTGCGGTATAACGACAAGTTATCCCAATAGTCAGGCTTGTGAGCGATGAATATATCGTCACTATTTTCAAATTCTACCCATCTTACAATTCTTGACCAATTACTTTGACCGAAGACTCCAGTAGATTTTTCCCATGTGAGCCCATGGTCATCAGAGTAAATAGGTTCACCAAATTCTGCCGAAACAAGGCGTGTGTTTTCTCCCTCTATAAATGATGCCAAAAACTTTACATCTAAACTTGTGAAGTCATTTTGCACGCTCCATTCTTCTCCAAATTGGTTGGATTTCCATAATGCACCTCCATCAGATATCACAAAAAGTTCGTCCGTGTTTTTGTTATAAGCTGGAGCATGTACGCTACCCGCATTATTATTACTGCCCCGTTCTGTCCAAACTCCCGAAAGGTAACCAGGAACGATTTCTTCCTCGACCTTGCGGAAAGTTTCTTGCTGAGAAAACTTCTTATACCGCGCCTTCATATTCTCTTGCTCTACCATCTGCCATTCCACACCTTCTTCTGCTTGGTGTAACATTTTAAACCAAGATTTTTTAAGATCTCTAAATTCTCCGCTCTCCATGTCAAGTTTGATCACAGTTTCTATAGGAGGAGGAGTTCCGCTGAGGTCTTCTTCCGAAGAAGAAAGATAAAACAGGATACCAACTGTTAGAACTGCTAAAAAGAGTGTGCTTATCTTTTTCATTATAATGATTTTAATAATGGATTATTTTATGTTCTGATAATTATCATTCCAATTTTTGACTTTGGGTTCGCCTAGTTTATCAACAGATTTAGCTACTAACATCGCTACAGTAGCATCTCCGGTGACATTTATAACTGTCCTACACATGTCTAGAGGTCTATCCACTGCAAAAATGAGTGCTAAACCAATAGCCAACATATCTTTCGGAAATCCTATTGCTTCAAGGACTATAACGAGCATAACCATTCCTGCTCCAGGAACAGCGGCGGATCCTATAGAAGCAAGTAGAGCAGTCAAAACAATTGTAAGTTGATCTGCGAACGTTAGGTCATAATCAAGTGCTTGACAAATGAATACTGCAGCCACAGCTTGATACAAACTAGTGCCATCCATATTTATTGTTGCCCCTACGGGACATACAAAACTTGCTACTTCTTTTTCTACACCTAAGTGTTCTTCCACACGTTCCATGGTCACTGGAAGAGTGGCTGCACTGGAGCTCGTTGAAAATGCCAAGAGCTGCGCCGGACTTATGCCTCGTAAGAAAAAGCCTGGAGATTTTTTTGTAAAAAACAGAACAACTAATAGGTAGAAGACGATCATAAGTCCTAAGCCGACCACAACTGTCATAGCATACCAGGCTAGGGCTTTAAAAATATCAGGATTGGATGTTTCAACAATAATTGAGGCGAGTAATGCAAACACAGCATAAGGCGCTATCAGCATAATCAAATCAACCATCTTAAGGATGACTTCATTTAAACCATCAAAAAAGTCAACAAGCGGTTTTGCTTTTTTATCTCCGATAAGAAGCATTGAAATACCAAATAATACTGTGAAGAAAATAACCTGCAACATGTTTCTATTATCTCCTGCCGCAGCAAAGAAATTCTGAGGAACCATATCGACCAAGAATTGTAATGGCCCTTTTGATTTTTGATTTTGTGCATTCGTTACACGTGTTTCAGCATCTGAAGCATAGGCGGCGGAAAGTTCTTCTAACGTCTCTTGTCCTATCATGTTCCCCGGCTGCACGATATTGACTAAGGTCAAACCAATTGTTATTGCAATAACCGTGGTCAAGATATAAGTTATAATGGTACGTCCACCAATACTGGAAAATTTTGAAATATCTTTGAGGTCAGAGATCCCTTTGATAAGAGATGCAATGATTAAAGGCATCGCAATTAGCTTCAGTAAATTGATGAAGATTGTACCTATAGGTTTAATCCAATTAATTACAAATGCCTTGCCTCCAAAGTTAGAAACAACCAGTCCGAAAATTATTCCAGCCAGCATTCCAATAAGAATCTGCCAATGCAGTGCGAGTTTTCGCATATGTGTTATTATTGAGAAATTAAGATACCAAATGTTTTATCAACGGCAGCCCAAAAACATGTATTTTAGGCCGTTTTTGTAGCCCTTATTATCTCTTTCTTATGCGAAGGGCCAGGTAAGCTTTCCAAGGTATATCCAATCGCTTTTAGCATACGTTTAAATTTGCCCTGGGCACAATAGGTAACTAGGTTGCCATTGTCCTTTAAATTATGAAAAAGAGGGACGTGTACAGAGTCTAACCATAGATCAGCTTGGGTGCTAGGAGCAAAGGCATCATAGTATATAAGGTCATAAGGAGTTGAGTGTTCCATATCTTCGATCCCGATATGCCTTTTATTAAGCTTAAAATACTCTGAAATTTTCTGCGTCTCTCCCCAAGTACTCTGGTGGATACGGTTGAAAAGATCACTAAAGCCCAAGGTTTTAGGGTAATTTAATTGTATGCTGAGTTCTTCCGGTAGTGGATGCAGTTCTACTGCCGTGTAATCAATATCTATTTGTAATCGTTCTGCTTCAATTGCTGTTAGGAAAGCATTGAGCCCTGTTCCAAATCCCATTTCGAATATGTGCAATTTGCGCTTGCCTTTGAGATAATTATAATAGAGGCCTGACGATATAAATATAGTAATGGATTCTTCTATCGCTCCAAACTTAGAGTGGTAGGAAGCATTATACTGATTTGAGAAAACGCTGTCAGATCCATCGTTCGTTGGGATGATATCCATTGATCCAACGATTTAAGTTAAAACATCTTCTGTGTCGGAGATCGAAATATCTAGATGTGAGTTGTCATAAATGGCTTCGCCATTACGGACGATTACAATTTGTGGTGATTCATGATGCACACTAAATTTGGTTGCAATTGCATTGGAAATAGATCTAAATTTTAAAAGGTCTAAGAAGTAAAAATCCAGTTGATCCGTATCTATTGTCCAAGGACTTTCTAAACGCATGCGCGCTGCCATACTAATAGGACAGGTTGTACTGTGCTTAAATATGATAATATCTTTTGTATGTGAATCTGCAGCAATTTTATCCAATTGCCGCATCTCGGTAAGTGCTATCCAGTTCAAATTGTATTACTTAACTATAGGAAGAGTAAAACTAATTGGAGCTTTCATATCATATGGACATCCATATCCTTTTTTACCGCATGAGCTCAATGAGCTTATGAGCAAAAGAACAACACAGCTTTTAGCTAGGATTTTGACTATTTTATTTTTCATTTTCTATGGTGGTTTACTTCAGGAATACAAACGTAATGAATTCCTTGAATATTATTCTCAAACGTAATTAATACAGTACTATGACGTAATAAACGGCATTAGGCACAACATGTTCACAACATATTAGCTGAAAATACTGCAATTGTCGTTCCATTCACCTAAAAGACCCCATTTTCAGCTATATCATGGCAATTGTGCTGGTTTAAAAGTTCAGTTTTTATAGATTTGCAGTCAAATTGTGACTATGTCAAGGATAATAAATTTGAGAGACGCCTTAGGGGAGGCAATTGATGAGGAAATGGCACGTGATGACCGTGTATTTTTAATGGGGGAGGAAGTAGGTGAATATAACGGTGCTTACAAGGTAAGTAAAGGCCTATTAGATAAATATGGTGCTAAACGCGTCATAGATACTCCGATTGCAGAATTGGGTTTTGCAGGTATAGGCGTAGGAGCTGCAATGAATGGTCTCCGTCCAATCGTGGAATTTATGACTTGGAATTTTGCTGTTTTAGCATTTGATCAAATTGTGAATAATGCTGCGAAGACACTTTCACAGAGTGCGGGCCAGTTTAATTGTCCTATTGTATTTAGAGGTCCTTCTGGAGCTGCAGGTCAACTTGCACAACAGCATTCTCAAACTTTTGAATCATGGCTAGCAAATTGTCCAGGACTAAAAGTCATTTCCTGTATAGAGCCTGCGGACGCAAAAGGTTTACTAAAATCAGCTATTAGAGATGAAGATCCAATTTGTATTATGGAGAGTGAGCAATTGTATGGATACAAAGGTGATGTTCCAGAGGGAGACGATATTCTAGTTCCAATAGGCAAAGCAAAGATAAGAAGAGAAGGTACAGATGTGACGATTGTTTCTTTTAATAAGATGATCCTTGTTGCGGAGAAAGCTGCTGAGGAATTAGCGAAGGAAGGCATCTCTGCAGAAGTCATTGACCTCAGAACCATAAGACCACTAGATCATCATACATTGGTAGAGTCTGTAAAGAAAACAAATAGAATGGTTGTTGTAGATGAGTCTTGGCCATATGCAGGCGTGTCTGCTGAAATAGCTTATGAGATTCAGAAGTATGCCTTCGATTATCTAGATGCACCAGTTACAAGAATAAACTCAGCGGATACAAGTTTACCGTACGCACAAGTATTTGTAGATGAATATTTACCGAGTCCAGAGAAAGTCATCAAGGCAGTAAAAGAAGTGATGTATTCTTAATTAATAGGTCTTTGTGATTTATGTGATATATTGGGCGTGCCCCATTCTTCCTACGCACTTTGTTCGTAGTCATCAGGGTCGTGTCATTCAGGGGTACCGTCACGATTTTATCGCGACAGCCTTCGGCTCCCTTACTACCACTCACGCATTCTGCTTTTTTGTTTCAATTATGCAGTAACTTAACGAATTCCAAATACCTCCTTTTTTCTTTTCGATTAAGTAGTTACATAACGAATACTATCCCACTCTTTTTTTATTTCGATTAAGTAGTTACATAACTAGTACTATCCCACTCTTTTTTTTATTTCGATTAAGTAGTAACTTAACGACTGCCAACCACTCTATTTTTTTTCATTGAACGTAGTGAACAGAGAAATCTTAATTCTTGCGAGTATTAATATTTCTCCGCTCGTTACACTCGGTCAAAATGAAAAAAAAGGAGTTTGCTGCTATGAATACTCTATATCAATTAATATTCCCATATGCGTGAAGGATTGTAAGGGCACGCAGTGGTCACAGCGCAGCTGGGACGAAACCCCTGGAAAGCCTGACGGCGAGGTACGAGGCGGCACGCCCTAATTCTTTTGATAATAATTATGATTTTATAACTCCCTAAGCCAGGATCGTACAGTTCTTAAACGTTGAATCTAAAGTGCATAATATCGCCATCCGTTACAATATACTCTTTCCCTTCTACCGCCATTTTACCAGCATCTTTTACTGCACTTTCAGAACCTAATGTGATGTAGTCGTTATACTTAATAACTTCAGCTCGAATAAATCCTTTTTCGAAATCTGTATGAATTACACCAGCTGCCTGAGGTGCTGTAGAACCTTCAATCACGGTCCATGCTCGCACTTCTTTTTCACCTGCAGTGAAGTAAGTAATAAGGTTGAGTAAGGAATAGGCAGCACGTGTCACTCTGTATACACCAGGTTCCTCTAAGCCCATTTCTTTTACAAATTCCATTTTTTCTTCCAACGTATCTAGTTCCGTTATATCGGCTTCAATAGCTGCGCTGATACGAATGATTTCTGCGTTTTCATCCTTGGCAATTTCTTCAAACTTAGTAGTCAAATCATTGCCATCTATAACTGAATTTTCATCTACATTACAGATGTATAAAATCGGTTTGTCCGTGAGGAGGTAAAGTTGCTTAAAGAACGGATTGTCTTCTTTAGTTCTCTCCAGTGAGCGTGCAGGTTTGCCCTGTTCTAAGTGTGTGATGATTGCTTCTGTTAGCTCGACATTTTTGATATCCTCTTTATTGTTTGTCTTTGCCGCCTTCTTATATTTTTCTAAACGCTTTTCTAAACCATCTAGATCTTTTAAGATAAGTTCTGTGTCAATGATTTCTTTGTCGCGGACAGGGTCTACTGAGCCGTCCACGTGCACAACATTGTCATCTACGAAGCAGCGTACAACATGCAGAATAGCATCCACTTCACGGATATTGGAAAGGAATTGATTTCCAAGTCCTTCTCCCTTACTAGCACCTTTAATTAAGCCAGCGATATCCACGATTTCAACCGTCGTAGGCAATATTTTTTGGGGATTTACAATCTCAGCTAATTTCTCTAATCGTTTATCTGGAACGGTAATGATACCTACGTTAGGATCCTTGGTTGCAAACGGATAATTTGCTGCCAATGCCTTAGCGGATGTAAGCGCATTAAATAACGTCGATTTTCCAACATTTGGTAATCCTACTATACCACATTGTAAAGCCATATAAGTCTTATTTGAGGCGGCAAAGATAGTCAAGAATGGGAAATAATGAGATAATCCGTGAAGAAGCTGATAGTGAATCAAGAATATTAAAATTCGTCACCTTAAATCCCTTTTATATCACGGCTCTTTGCTAATTTGAAAGCGTATGAATAAGAAGTTAATATTAATAAAGCGGCCTACGGGTATGCCCACGCAAGATTGCTGGGAATTAGAGGAAACTGCAATTCCTAGCGTTTCTGAGGGCGAGATCCTTATTGAGAATCATTATGTGAGTTTGGATCCGGCAATGCGAGGTTGGATGAATGACGCCAAGTCTTACATAGAGCCTATAGGATTGGGTGATGTCATGCGTGCAGGAAGTATTGGAAAGGTTATAAAATCAAACGGACATCCCATGTTTAAAGTAGGGGATGTATTGACGGGAGTGGGAGGTGTGCAACAATACGTTGCTACAAATGGTAAAGGGTTTTTTAATGTGGATACGTCTGTATTGCCGATGACAAAATATCTTGCAGCATTGGGGATGCCCGGGATGACTGCTTACTTCGGAATATTGGAGGTAGGCAAGATAAAAGAAGGTGACGTGGTGTTTGTTTCCGGAGCGGCAGGAGCAGTTGGAAGTATTGTAGGGCAAATTGCAAAGATCAAAGGATGTACAGTTGTGGGAACAGCCGGTGGAAAAGAGAAGTGTGATTATGTAGTGAATGAACTTGGGTTTGATGCGTGTTTTAATTACAAGGAAGAAAATATCTACACTGCGCTCAAGCAACATTGCCCTAAAGGGATAGACGTGTACTTTGACAATGTTGGCGGAGAGATTCTTGACGCTGCTTTGGCTTTTCTGCGGAAAAAGGCGCGTGTAGTCATTTGTGGTGCTATTTCTCAATATAATTCTACGAAAGTCAAGGGTCCAGACAACTATTTATCTCTTTTAATTAATAGAGCTTCTATGGAAGGGATGATCGTGTTTGATTATGCAGACAGATACCAAGAAGCGGGAATTCAAATGGGACTCTGGATGATGGAAGGTAAGTTAAAAACAGAAGAGGATGTTTATAACGGCATTGAAAACTTTTACCCTACTTTTCAACGTCTCTTCACAGGAGAGAAGCGTGGTAAACTTGTGCTAAAAGTTAAAGAAGATGAATAGAGTGCTCAAGATGCAGGAGAAGTTACGTGGTAAGCCATTTGGCAAGGCTATATTCTCGCATCTATTGGCAGGGATGGCACCTTACTTCAAAACGATAAAGCCTAAAGTAGAAGAACTCAGACCAAATTATATGCGCGCATCTATGGTTAAAAGAAGAGCCGTGCACAATCATTTAAAAACCGTGCACGCGATTGCATCATGTAATCTATGCGAGTTTACAGCAGGTATTTGTATGGAGGCATCCATTCCCAAACATAGAAGATGGATTCCAGTAGGAATGGAAGTGGCGTATTTGAAAAAAGCAAAAACAAATCTTACCGCAACGTGCGATTTATCACATGTGGAATGGGATACCTGCGATCATGTCATTTGTTCCGTTTCTGTACTGGATACAGAAGGGGTAGAGGTGGTGCATGCAAATATTAAGATGAAGGTTTCGGATAGGAAGAATTAATTCGCAAAGCGAATGGTATTATTCTCATGGGTATGTTTGTTGCGCACAAGGGTATTATTGGGTGTTAGTGCAGTGCACTAGGGTATTGAGAGTTTTTCTTTGATGTGTGATGTATTAAAAAACCATGAGCGCAGCGAATTCAAACCCGTTCGCATCGCGAACTAATCCCCTTTGCATAGTAAAAAACCGTTCGCATCGCGACCAAAATACCCTTTTGCAGAGCAAACATACCGAGAGCAAAGCGAATCCAATACCATGAGCAAAGCGAATTAACACCAGCGCTTCGGGCCGTGAGCTTCGCTCACTCACTCTTCCAAGTCTAAAAAATCCATCAACTGGTCCCATTTATATTCCTCTATTTCTCTGCGTTCTCGTTTGGTAGGACGACCAGTGCCTTTTTCGCGTACTTCATTTTTGCCTTTTCCGATAAACCAAGTTTTGAATTTATCTAGTTCGTCTTGTGGGGTAATATTTTCATAGCATGGGGCAGCTAATGTGGCTGAGACTCTTGTCTTGATAATGTCCTTCACTATAAATTCAAAGTTGTAACCTCCTTTGTGTACTCGAATATGATCTTCTCTAGAGACTAATTGGGAAGGCTTTACGCTTTTGTCTTTGATCTTTACATTGCCACCTTTACACGCAGTTGCGGCTAAGGACCTAGATTTAAAAATGCGAACTGTCCATAACCATTTGTCGACTCTGATTTTATCTGCCATCCGTGTTTAGATATCTGTATAAGAAGGATCTGAAAAGTCAGGTTTCGTTTCCAGAACGGGAAGTTCCAAATCGAGTTTATTCAAAGCGGCAAGCACTTCTTTGGCGATGAAGTAATTTCTATACCATCGTTGATCTACAGGAGCAATAATCCATGGTACTTCAGAGCGATTAATTGCATCTTCGTAGCAGAATCTATATTTATCCCAGAGCTTACGTTCTTCCCAGTCACCATCATTGTGCTTCCAATTACGCGCTGGGTCATCAATGCGTTCTTGTAATTTTTCAAGCTGTCTTTCCTTGCTTAGATGTAAGTAGAATTTTAGAATCGTTGTATTGTTATCGTATTGGACAAGTCGTTCTAATGCATTAATAGACTCTATACGTTTAATAGCATGTTCTTCATCTATCCATTTATGAACACGTTGGATCAGAACATCCTCATAATGAGACCGAATGAATATTTTCACTTCTCCTTTTCTTGGCATTTCCTTATGGATTCTCCATAAGAAATCGTGGGCAAACTCTTCTTCTGTTGGTTTCTTAAAACCTACGGTGTTGACATGGGATTGTGAACATCCTGCAAACACACGTTTTGTAGCGCCATCTTTTCCACTGCTGTCCATTCCTTGGAACACGACGAGTAGACTATGTTTTTTCTGAGCGTTAAGGATAGCGACCTTCCGACCAATTTCCGTAGCTAATTGTCTACGTTCTTTGTTTATTTCTGATTTTTTTAATCCTTCAGGAGCACGGGTGCTTATTTCGCTCAGTTTTATCATAGTTTCTATTTGAGGACTAAATATAAGATTTGATTTTGATGTTTTGGTATTCTTGTTTTCAAAAGCATCAGTTTTTGTAATCATATCAAGCATTAAAAAAGGTGTGCAGTATTAGAGCTGCACACCAGAACATCAAGTAACTATAAAATGAGTATTAAATTTTGGATGTTTTAAAACCGCTTTGAAATTCCGAGATTCAACTTCATGGGCGGGTTGCTTATTTTATTTAATATTCCACCATTATAATTATCGTATAGGTCAAGCCCAAGGCTCAAGCTTGTTGTTATATAGAAATTTTTGCCAAGGTTATAGCTCAGTTCCAATGGGATGTCTAGGCGGGCAGTCTTTTGATCGCCACGTTCTCCAGTAAACTTGCCGTATTTTAGTTGGCGATAATTTAGATCAAATCCTGTTGATAATTCAAATTTATCATTTTTATAAAGAGTATGCCTAAGCCCTATGGAAGTGGAATAGCTATTAATAAATGAATTATCAAAACCGACTGTAAAGCGGACTGCATTTTTTGGTGATAAGAAAAGTTTGTAAGTAAGTTCTGCACCATTCAATCCATACTGAGTATGTATATTCAAACCGATTTCGTGTTTGGGAAAATCTTCCTTGCTTTTCTGAGCAGACAAAGCAAGGGGTAGACACAATAGTGCCGCAAGAATTAATCTATGCATTGTTGTCGAATATTAGTTGGAAATAAAAACAAGAGGAAAACGCCTTCGTTTTGAGAGTGTGATTTCTTTCAGTAGGGTTTAACAAAATCTTAGTAGATGTGTTAAAAATGGTCGAGTGCACAATACGTTTATTTGCAAAGAGAAAGGTTCACTAATGTAGGGCTACTAATGCATCATTTTCTTTCGCTTCACGAGATAGGTCTCTAGGACTGAGTGAAAGCCTTTGCTGATATCAGTTTCTATATAATCGATTTTGTATTGCAGGCATTTTTGACGCAAATCTTCTCGCACTTGCATAACTTTTTCTTTGTAGAGTTCTTGGAGTTGGTTGGATTGGAGTT
>Ga0209828_1002692_pt1 | contig 14365 bp, 10 predicted proteins | sample MaitaG_FD_187429 | JGI IMG/M metagenome (GOLD analysis project Ga0209828, IMG submission 187429) | Marine algal microbial communities from Maine, USA - Maine_Asex2 metaG (SPAdes) (version 2) | ecosystem: Host-associated > Algae > Red algae > Unclassified | place: Maine, USA | collected 2015-01-05 | reverse complement strand
TTTAGCAATCGCATTCATCATTACTTCAAACTGCAACTCTGCAGCATAAATTGTTTGCTTAATGCCAAATGACTTCAACAAGTTTTTGTTTACCTCACCAATTATCCCAACATCTTTGCCCATTGCCATTAATTGCAATGCATAATTGTAATGTGGATGCTCAATTGCTTTGTATTTTACTTTATCAATGCCTAAGCGCCTTAAAACTTGGTTAGCAGCAGCTTTAATGCCATAAAAATCTTCCTTTGCTTTATTGTCAGCATTCCAACTTTCAATATTCTTGTTGCCGGTAATTGTCAATGAAAGCATTTCAGCTTCCAAGTGTTCATCACCATTTTTCCAATAGCGTTTTCCAATTTCAAAAAATCGCAAATTCTTATTAAAGTGGTTTACATTATGCAATACATTTTCCAGAGCCGAAACCAATAAGGTTGGTCTTAAAGTATCTAACTCTGAATTGGCCGTGTGCTGCAACCTAATTTGCAATGCCTCATCAATTTTAAGCACCTCATTTACATATTTGTTTTTGGTAATTGGATTCGAGATGTTTTCATTAAACCCTAAACCACACAGCAGATCAGCTGTTTTTTCCCTTAGAATGTCCTTGTCAAAGTTTTCATAATTATTGATAGAAGCATTGAGCTTACCTAATTCTGGAACGTTATTGAAACCATAAATTCTCAATATTTCTTCCGCAACATCAGCCTCCCTTGTAACTTCTACTCTATAAGAAGGCACCTTCACTTTTACGATTGCATCAGCATCACTTAAAATTTCGAAACCTAGATTTTTTAAAATAGCCAACGATTTTTCCTTTTTTACATCTATCCCAATCAATCTATTTATTCTGTTTAAGTCAACTTCAACTTCATTGGCTAAAACTTTATTTGGATAAACATCTTCAATTGCAGAACTTACTTTGGCACCAGCCAACTCTTCAAACAATAAAACTGCTCGTTTTAAAGCATAAGGAGCCATGTTTACATCTGCTCCACGCTCATATCTGTAGGAAGCATCTGTATTTAAGCCGTGTCGGCTTGCAGTTTTTCTAATGCTTGTTGCATTAAAAGTGGCACTCTCTAAAAAGATATCGGTAGTCTTTTCGGTAACTCCAGATTGAGCACCACCAAAAACTCCGGCAATACACATGCCTTCATTGGCATTGCAAATCATTAAATCTTTGGCATTTAACTTGCGCTCAACATCATCTAAGGTTGTAAATGGTGTACTCTCTTTAAGGCATTTAACAATAACCTTATTGCCTGCAATTTTGTCTTCATCAAAGGCATGTAGCGGTTGCCCGCATTCGTGTTGTACGAAATTAGTTATATCAACTATGTTATTAATCGGTCGCAAACCTATGGTTTCCAGCTTATCTTTTAACCATTGAGGGCTGTCTCCAACTTTAACATTAGTTAAAGAAATACCCATGTATCTTACACAAGCTTCCTTGTCTTCTATATTAATTGAAACCTTGCTACCACTTCCTTCTTTAAAATTATCAATGCTAGGAAGTTGAGCGTTTCCTTGGGTTTCATGTGTTTGCAAGTAGGCGGCTAAATCTCGGGCTACTCCATAATGCGAAATCCCATCCGATCTATTGGGTGTTAATCCTATTTCAAAAACGTAATCTTCTTTAACCTCAAAGTATTTGGTAATTGGTTGGCCAACTTCATAGGCATCATCTAAAACCATAATGCCATCATGGCTTTCACCTAAGCCAATTTCATCTTCAGCGCAAATCATTCCAAATGATTCTTCACCTCTTATTTTAGCTTTTTTAATGGTGAAAGGCGCTCCTTTTAAAGGATGAATGGTTGTGTTAACCGTGGCTACTACTACTTTTTGACCTTCAGCCACATTTGGCGCACCGCAAACAATATTTAAATCTTCATCTCCACCAACATCTACTTTGCAAATATTTAAACTATCGGCATTGGAGTGGGGTTCGCAAGCTTTTACCAAGCCCACAACTAAGCCATTTAAACCACCTTTAATAGATTCGTATTTATCCAAATGCTCTACTTCCAAACCTGTGCTCGTTAGTATATCCCCAACTTCTTCAGCAGCCTTGTTGGTTTGGATATAATCTTTCAGCCAATTGAAAGATATTTTCATAGCAATTAATGTTTAGTTGATTAAAGGGTGCAAGATAATTACTTTGCCGATTACGGCAATTAACAACTAGCATAATTATGAAATAGAAATATTAGTTCAAATCTATATGCGCACTTTGCATTACATCAAACTCGCTCCCATCTTTATGCACAAATGCTACAATTTCCATATTATCTGGATCGTAAGCCGCAGGCACGGTATAAGCAAATTCCTTAATGTAAGTTCGACCTGCAACCTTAGGCTCAGCATTTAATGAAACACCGCTTGTTGGCGTTAACATATCGCGCAACATATGCTCATGATTGTAATTTTGAATGGTTCCCATTGTATTGTCTTGCACATCAGTTATTCCACCTTCAGTTATCATAATTGATAAAAAGTTGTCATCAGTTACGGCTCCTGTATATTCTGCTTCAACACTTACTATAACTTGTCTTGTGCCCAAATCATAATTTGATGTTAAGTTAAGGTTTACCTGCGTTGGTGTTGCCAATCGGGCATCTAAATAAGTATCCCATTGTGCTTTAGATATATTTACTATATCAGTTTCGGTGCCATGTAAAATTCTGTCTTTTGCCGCACAAGGCCATGCCAATGACGAACCTAGCTTGGCATAAATATTATCTCCTTGAGCCGTCATATAATCTTCTTTAGCTAAAGAATGTGGGTCGGCAAAATAGTTAACAATGCGCACTATTGATAGCCTTCCTGGATTAGCTGCGCTGTAATCACTCACTATAACATGTCCTTCAGGACAATTAGGGCATTTTAATCCTGTAAACTCTTCAACCAATGCTATTCTGGGCTGCGCTGCTGCAGGGCTTGGGTTAAGAAATGTTGAATCTATCAAATTGGCAACCGGCACTGTCATGTCAATTGGAGGTGCTACCTCTTTACAAGATGCAAATAAAACTATACTTACTAAGGCGATAAGTGAAACGTGATATATATATTTCATAAATTTTTATTCAAACTAAATTTTAAAAAGAGGTAGACATTCCAAATCTAACACCACTAAATGCAGGCTCAAAACGGCAAACACCACCAGTACAAACGATACCCTCTGTTTGTTTAACGTAAGCTGCAGTAAATCTATTGGCCTTCTGCGTAAAAGCTGCGAAAACCGTTGGATAATGCAAGTCATCACCTACTTTAGGATCAATATTCCACATATCGCTAACTGATACTGAGAATTTAGGAGCTAGGTTAAACTCTAGTAATCCCCAAGCCCAACTACCAGCATCTTGCTCAGTGCTTAAATATTGCAATTCTGTTCTAAATGATTTTTTTCTATCCAATTTATATGTTAACTCTAAAAATGGCGTAATGGTTTCAACCAACTCAGGGTTTGGCTTACCTTCATAAAACTGACGGTCATAATTTACCATTTGCGCACCAAATGTGGTTTTAAACTTTTTGCTAATTCTCCAATTGGTTTCTAAATACAATTCCCTAAAAATATCTCTGTCGGTGGCACTTGATTTATAATCATCAAATGTTCTAATATCTGATACCCCAAGTAAAAAATCTAATTTTTTTATTGGTTTAAACACTATTTCACCTTGAAATGCCATTTCATTTAGCTCCTGTGTATTGGCATTATATCTGCTCAACAATCTCAAAGAGTTTGTACGAGACAATGCTGTTAAATAATTGATTACACCATTGTTTAAAGCTTCATTAGGTGAAGTTCGTAAAGTATAGTTTTGCGTTCTTTTTCCCTCAACAACAATTCCAAATCCTTTACGGCTGTATCCCAAAGCTGAGTAAAATACAGATCCTGTGCTATTAAAAAGTTTCCCATTTAAATCTCTAATTCCTTCATTGCTTTTACCAGCTACTTCAAACGACCAACTAAAATCATGCACATTTAAAGTATTGTAAACATTCCATGCATATACATTGTACATAGGTTTAAATCTATCTTCTAAATCATAACCATTTATTTCGCTTACAATTTGATTTACATTGTCTAAATCCATAGTTCGGTTAACTATGGAAGCACCAGGAGTCATGGAAACATTGTCACCCAAACTTTCATAACCTTCTGCATTAAAACCTAAGATAATTGGCTCGTAAAATTCAAATCTATTTCTTTGTTTTCCTCCAATTCCCTTTATCCAATAGTCGTCATTTATATTGTATTTAACACGAACTCCAAAAATTGAGTTGTCAATTGCCAAACCTCTATCTTCAAAAGCACGCAAAGTTGTTCCATTGCCAAACTGTTCATATAAATACCCTGCACTTATATCTATGTTATTAATGGTTTTATTAACCCACCATGCTCCAACTCCTTGGGCCGAGTAGGGTATTCCTGGATTTACTTTGTTAGAATTCATAAAAAAATCGAACCTAACGCCAGCGTCTAATTGATATTTTGGATTGTAATAGTTCAGGGTCATCCAAGATTCACCACCGGTTAAATAATTATCGTAATGTGGCGTACCCGCTGCCCCTATTGCACTATCTCGCATAAAAAACTCGGTAGTTAATTGTAAATCACCTGAAAATTGGCCTTGACCGAATAAGCTGAAAGACATAGTTGTTAATAGGGCTATAAGTATTGTTTGTTTGACCGTCATAGTATACTTTAGTATTATAGTTTACAATTTACAATGAAATATCAAAATTTTGCTATTAAAATCAAAATTGGCATTATTTTAGATACTTCAATAACAAAATAAGAACATAATGAACATATCAAAGGTACTCTTTGCGACTATTGCCACTATTTTAATGACGGCTACAATGGCTTTTGGTCAAGATCAATTGCCAGAAGTGGAATTGAAAGACATTGATGGAAATGAAGTAAATATTGCAGATTTAGCTAGCAACGGAAAAATTACAGTACTTAATTTTTGGGCTACTTGGTGCATTCCGTGTAAAAAAGAGTTAAACAATATTGCCGAAATGTATGAAGACTGGCAAGAAATGTATGATATGGAGTTGGTAGCAGTATCAATTGATGACGCAAAAACCAAAGCAAGAGTAAAATCATATGTTAACGGACAAGCTTGGGAATACTTAGTGTTGTTAGATGATAATCAATCATTAAAAAGAGCTTTAAACTTTCAAGAAGTACCTTTTACGCTATTGATAGATGCTGAAGGAAACATTGTTGAAAGAATGACTGGTTATGAAGAGGGCCATGAATTTGAGTTAGAAGACAAAATTGCTGAATTGGCTGAAAAGTAAATCCACTGATTCAATAAGAAATATAAAAGAGCCTTTTGGGGCTCTTTTTTTGTTTAAACTATAAGCTGTTTGTAATAACTGATTCGTGTAATTTGGTATTATAAACATTCCTCTAAACCCACCTAAATGGAAGAAATAAAATATGGAGATAATTTAATCATTATTAAACCATATAATGGAAGCGTTGAAAGCGTAGCCTGTGATAACTTGTATTTTTCCCACCACCTACTTGATAACAACTTAAAGCCTGACCAAACAATAAGTCATAGCTGGGTAACACAGCTTTCTTTGCAAAATTCAGATAAGCAAATTATCAAATCGTTATATTTTATTGGAATTTTAAGAAGCGCTGGCATAGATTATAATCCTCTTCAATATCTTCTCAAAGAAAATATTTTAATTCTATATTTCGAAACTACAATTTTGGCTTTAAAACCTCAAACTTTAGATCCAATTTGGGAGTTAACTGACTTTTTTGATGTTATCTCAATTGAAGAACATAAAGGAGATTTATTTATCCATGACGAACTCGAATTAGTAAGAATTGATAAAGAAGGAACTGTAAAATGGAGGTTTAGTGGAAGTGATCACTTTGTCTCATATGATGGAACTGAAAATTTTATGTTTAAAGATGATTTTATTAGAATGGTCGATTCAAATGAAATTGAATATCATATAAGTTATGAAGGAAAAGATATTATGAATATTAACTCCAACTATTTTAATGGATTTTCAAAATCAAAAGACAATCTTCTGCAGCGAATAATTAAAAAATTCCGCTAGCACGGCACATCAAATTATTAAAACACTACTAAATGGTTACACAATTAAGTTAAGACCTCAGTTTGAATAACTATTAGGTAACTATCAGATATAAAAAAAGGGATGCAAAGCATCCCTTTTAAATATTCTTAAGTTTTGTATTTACAGTTTTGTAAATGTTTTAGTTGCCAATATTTGACCTTCATTGTCAAACATTCTAACCATAAATAAACCACTATCTAAATGATTGATATCAATTGGTGCATTTACTTCATTTGTTTTTACAACCATTTCACCAATTACACTTATGATTTCAATTTCATTTAAGTTCAAGTCTTTTGCATTAATATTCAATACTTCTCTCGCAGGATTTGGATAGATATTTATTTTATCGGCAATTAAGTCTTCAATTCCTACGCCTGTACCTTGAGTTACATTCATACTGTGCATAGCTGATCGAACAGTATTAATGCTATCGTTAATTTGATATACAAACATTTCAAATGAGCCAGAACCAATGGTGTTCTTTGAGAGAAATTTGGTATCTAAAGTTGCGGTATCACCAGGCGAAAACATAAAATCTGCTTGATAAGTACCTTCTCCCCAACATAAGTTTTTATCACAAACATAAGCTGTCCAACCTGTTTCAAAAGTTGGAACTAACTTCCATCTATAATTGCCAAATGCACCTGTGCTTATCACATTATTTGAGAATGATACCTCAACATCATCAGTCGTTGAATTTTCTGTAAATGGACCTGTTTTTTCAAAATCCCATTGACCAAAACTCAATGTACTTAAAGCAGATAAAACTAGGATGAGTATTAATTTTTGCATAATTAAATTTATTCAGTTGGTAAAGTTAATCAAAAATGAATTATGACATGTTAAAAAACCTAAATAAGTCTTTCATCAGCAAAAGAGTAATATCCTAAGCGCGAAACAATCAAATGGTCAGCTATAGTGATATCCATTAAACTTGCCGCTTCCTTTAACTTTTTGGTTAACCGAATATCTGCCTCACTTGGCTTTAAGTTACCTGATGGATGATTGTGGCAAAGAATAATTGAACTTGCTAAATTTTCTAATGCTAGCTTTAAAATAATCTTAATGTCGGCTACTGTGCCAGTTACACCACCAGTGCTAATTCGTTGTTTTGATATTAAATGATTGGCTCTGTTTAAAAGCAATACCCAAAACTCCTCATGCGGCAAATCCGAGAGTAAGGGTTGTATTAATCTTGCAGCTGCTGCGCTTTCACTTAAAACTTCTTTTTTATTACCGGTTTGTGCAATTTTTCGGTTGCCCAACTCCAAAGCGGCAACTATGCTTACTGCTTTTGCCTCTCCAATACCTTTAAACTTTTTTAAATCGGTAATACTTAAGGTTGCTAATGTTTGTAAATCATTGTTAACCGACTTTAAAATTTTTTGGGCCAACTTAACAGCCGTTTCTTCTTTGCTACCGCTTCCAATTAAAATGGCAATCAGCTCAGCATCACTTAAAACTGATTTGCCTTTTATAAGTAATTTCTCCCTTGGCCTATCTTCTTCAGCCCAAGCTTTTATGGTAAATGATTTATTGTATTCTGCCACTTTTTAAAGATAATGAGAATTTTTAATCAAAAAAAAAGCACCTCAATTAAGGTGCTTCCATTCCCTGTTAGGATTGTTGTTATTTACTTAAAGCAGCAACTTGCTTCATAATGCCCGACTTAAGGTTGCCGGCTTTTTTCTTATGAATCATGTTTCTTTTAGCTAGTTTGTCAATTTTGCTAATCAAATCTGACATTGCCTTTTCTGCTTCTTTGCCATCAGTTAGTTCTCTAAACGATTGCAATGCATTACGCATGGTTTTCTTATAATATCTATTATGCAATCTCTTTTTTGCATCTTGACGTATTCTCTTCTGTGCTGACTTGTGATGTGCCATATAATTTTTTTGGGATTGCAAAGATATGGAAACTATATAACATTATAAACCCCTAATTCAATAATTTTTTTGAGGAGCAATTAACCGTAATTTTACATGGTATAATGATTAATAAAGGTCTACATTTGCCTTTAATTAAGTATAACTTAGCCTTAAATTAAGATTTAATTGATGGACAACCTGTCATACATTTCCAACGCCCACCCTGCATATCTCGAAAATATTTATTCTGATTATCAGAAAGATCCTAAATCTGTTGATGAAGAATGGAAGAAGTTTTTTGATGGATTTGAGTTTGCACTTGCTAAATTTCCGTTAAATGGTTCTACTGAAACTAGCGGAAACGTAAACGAGTTAAAGGTTTACCAAATAATTCAAGAATATCGCAATAATGGCCATTTGGTATCCGACACCAATCCTATTAGACCAAGGAGATTGCATAAAGTTAAGCTAGACTATAAATTGTATGGTTTAACAGACAAACACTTAAACGAAAAGTTTGAAATAGGCTCTTTAATTGGTTTGAAGAATGCTACCTTAAACGAAATTATTGAAAAACTAAAGTATGTGTACACTAGCAACATTGGTTTTGAGTTTGAGTACATAAATGATCTTGATAAAAAAGAATGGTTTAGAAATAAAGTAGAACAGGGGCTAAAAGCAGATATCTTCAAATCTGAAGACAAAGAGCACTTTTTAAGAAAGTTGAATCAAACAGTAGTTTTCGAAAAGTTTTTAGGAACCAAATATGTTGGTCAAAAAAGATTTTCATTAGAAGGTGGAGAATCTACCATACCAGCTTTAGATATGATTATTAATACTGCTGCCGAAAACGGTGTTGTTGAAGTAGTAATAGGCATGGCGCATAGGGGAAGGCTAAATGTTTTAGCCAATATTATGGGTAAAACCTATGAGCAAATATTTAATGAATTTGAAGGTAATGGAGTGCCCGATACTACCATGGGTGATGGTGATGTGAAGTACCATTTAGGTTATGCTGCAGAAATAGTTAGTAGAAGTAAAAACAAAATTAACGTACAACTTTGCCCCAATCCATCTCACTTAGAAATGGTAAACCCGGTTGTTGAAGGCTTTGCTAGATCAAAGGCTGATGCGATATACAAATCTGATTACGATAAAATATTACCAGTTATAGTACATGGTGATGCTGCAGTTGCAGGACAAGGAATAGTTTACGAGCTCTTACAAATGAGTAAATTGGATGGTTACTACACCGGTGGAAGTGTTCATTTTGTAATTAATAATCAAATTGGTTTTACTACCGATTATGATGATGCTCGATCGAGCATTTATTGCACAAGCTTAGCTGCAACAGTAGGCGCGCCTGTAATACATGTAAACGGAGATCATGTTGAAGCTGTGGCTTATGCTGCGCAAATTGCAACTGAATACCGTCAAAAATTTAACAGCGACATATTAATTGATTTACTGTGTTATAGAAAGCATGGGCATAATGAAGGTGATGATCCGAAATTCACCCAACCCAAATTATACGATTTAATAAGCAAGCACAAAAATCCAAGAGATATTTATATTGATTTCTTGAAAGAAAAAGGAGATAAAACGGCTGAACTAGCTGATAAAATTGATAAAGAATTTTGGGCATTGCTGCAAGACAGGTTAGACATGGTAAAAGAAAAGCCTTTACCATATAATTATCAAGGGCCTGAGTTGGCTTGGAAAAAATTACGCCCGTCAGTACCCAAAGATTTTGATAAATCACCTTCTACTGCTATCACAAAAAAGGTTGCTGATACCGTACTTAAAGGAATATTTGAAATTCCTAAAGACTTTGAGCCATTGCGAAAAGTGAATAAGTTATTGACCAATCATCAAAAACAAATTAAAGATGAGAATAAGTTAGATTGGGCAGCGGCCGAATTACTAGCTTATGGATCAATACTTTTAGAAGGAAATGATGTAAGAATGAGTGGGCAAGATGTTGTAAGAGGCACCTTCTCTCACAGACATTCAGTACTATTTGATACTAAAACCGGAGAACCACATAACAGATTGAGTAAATTGGCCAAAAAGCAAGGTCGATTTATGATATACAACTCCTTATTATCGGAGTTGGCAGTTTTAGGTTTTGAATTTGGATATTCAATGGCTAACCCTAATAATTTAGTTATTTGGGAAGCACAGTTTGGAGATTTTGCCAATGGGGCCCAAACAATTATCGATCAATTTATAAGCTCATCTGAAAGTAAGTGGAATAGAATGAGTGGTTTGGTAATGCTTTTACCGCATGGTTATGAAGGGCAAGGGCCCGAACATTCAAGTGCCAGATTAGAAAGGTTTTTACAATTGTCTGCCGAATACAATATGACGGTGGCCAATATAACTACACCAGCCAACTTTTTTCATGCATTGAGAAGACAATTAGCTAGGCCATTTAGGAAGCCTTTAATAGTAATGTCTCCGAAAAAACTATTGCGTTATCCAAAATGTGTTTCAACATTAGAAGAGCTAACAACAGGTAGTTTTAAAGAATTAATTGATGATGACAACACTTTGGCAGCCGCCAAGGTAAAAAGTGTTTTATGTTGTTCTGGAAAAGTCTATTACGATTTGTTAGATAAAAAAGAGGAGTTAAGAAGAAAGGATGTGGCAATTGTGCGATTAGAACAATTGTTTCCTTTACCATATAAACAGTTAGACGCAATTGTAAAAAAATATAAAAACGCAACATTTACATGGGTGCAAGAAGAACCATCAAACATGGGATCTTGGGCATATTTATTAAGCTGTTACAGAAAAGTAGACTGGCAGTTAATTTCGAGAAAAGCCAGTGCATCACCCGCAACCGGTTACAGCAAAGTGCATATTAAAGAACAAGAAGATATTTTAACAAAATCATTCGCATAAATAATGGAAGTAGAAATTAAAATACCAGCTATTGGAGAATCAATATCAGAAGTTACTATCGCAGTTCTTTTGGTGCAAGATGGAGATTATGTTACCCTTGATCAACCATTGTGCGAAATGGAATCTGATAAAGCCACTTTAGAGCTGCCCGCTGAAAAAGCAGGAACCATAACTTGGTTAGTTGCTGAAGGTGACGACATTAATATTGGCGCAGCGGTATGCAAAATTGATACAAGTGCAAAAGCACCTGAAGGTAAAAAAGAAAGTGCTCCAGCAGCTAAAAAAGAGGAAGCTCCGAAAGAAGTTCAAAAATCGGCTCCTACAACTAGTGCAACTAACAACGGAAAAGAAACTTATGCTAAGGATGTTCCTTCTCCGGCGGCATCTAAACTAATGTCAGAAAATAATATTGGCAATGGCGCTATTATTGGCACAGGTAAAGATGGCCGAGTAACCAAGCAAGATGTGTTAAATGCACTAAAAAATGGCTTACCTGCTCAAGCTGGAATCGAATCAACTAAAACCTTCTCAAGAGAAAAATCAGATAAAAAACTTTCGAGATTAAGACAAACAATTGGTAAAAGATTATTGTCTGCCAAACATGGTACTGCCATGTTAACCACTTTTAATGAAGTGGATATGGGACCAATAAAAGAATTAAGAACCCTATATAAAGAGAAGTTTCGTGAGAAGCATGGTGTAAATCTTGGCTTTATGTCATTCTTTACAAAAGCAATTTGCAATGCTTTACTAGCGTTTCCTGCTGTTAATGCTTATATAAAAGAAGACATTGTTGAGTACCATGAGTATTGCGATATCTCAATAGCTGTATCAACTCCAAAAGGCTTAGTAGTTCCTGTAATTAGAAATGCAGAGTCTTTAAGTATGGATGGAATTGAGAAAACAATTAAAACTTTAGCTATTAAAGGAAGGGATGGTGAATTAACCATGGATGACATGTCAGGTGGAACATTTACAATATCCAATGGTGGTGTATTTGGCTCATTAATGTCAACGCCAATATTAAATCCTCCACAATCTGCAATTTTAGGAATGCATAAAATTGAAGATAGGCCAATGGCTATTAATGGAGAAGTAGTGATAAGACCAATGATGTATTTGGCATTGTCTTACGACCACCGTATAATTGATGGTAAAGAATCTGTTAGCTTCTTAGTTAAAGTAAAAGAACAATTAGAAAACCCACATCATTTGTTGTTCGGCACCGACCCTGTTAAACTATTGCTAGATCTTTAAATGGTTTACTTAAACAGTTTCAGCAAACTAAATTTTTTTTTTGTTTTTTAACTGTCAGACCGTGTGACTTGCTATTAATTGGGCGTCTACAATGTGGAATTAAAAAATTGAGTGTAAACTAAAAAAAATTAAACAATGAATTTATTAATATTATTACAAAACAATGCCGTTCAAGGTGTGAAGGATGGTGTTGGAAATGCCACAGGGATGATCAAAGGCTTGTTGCCAAAAATAATGGACATAGGCATGAAATTATTGCTAGTATTGGCTATCGTAATTATCGGTTGGATTATTGCCAAAGTAGTTGCAGGATTAGTTAAAAAGATATTGGTTAAAGTTGGAGCCGACAAATTACTAACTAAAATGACTTTAGACGAACAACTAGCAAAAGCTGGTATTAAGTTTAAAATAAGTACGTTTATGAGTAAGTTATTGTATTGGATTATTTTACTTGGCTTTGTTGTAAGTGCAGCAGAAATTGCTGGAATTACCGCTTTAAGCGCAGCCGTAGGTACTATAGTTGGATACATTCCTAAAGTAATAATGGCATTAATTATCCTAGTTGTGGGATGGTGGGGAATAAATTTATTGAAAAAAGTTTTGGTTGCCGCTTTAGATGCAGCTGGGGTAAAATTCGGTAAAACCGTTGCCAACATTGTATATTACTTCCTTTTTATAGTAATAGCTATCATGGCTCTTGGACAGTTAGGAATTGATACTTCAATAATAAATGATAACATTAAGACAATTATTGCAGGAATTATGTTAGCTTTGGGCTTAGCTTTTGGTCTTGGAGGAAAAGACAGAGCAAAAAAGATTGTGGACGACTTCAATAAATAGTAGTCAAATCCTAAAAATATAGTTGGGTAGTAGAAAGCCCTGGTTGAGTCAGATGACTTACCGGGGTTTTTTCTTTTTATACCCTTTCCACTTTTAAGATATTCGATTAAGCAGCTATCGTATTAGGCATTCAGTACTAATATTTACTACCTTTGCTTCTAGTTTAAACCACATAAATTTTCACTTAATGAAATATGATGTAACCGTTATAGGTTCAGGCCCTGGAGGATATGTTGCAGCAATTAGATGTGCACAATTAGGCTTAAAAACAGCCTTAATAGAAAAATACGACACCTTAGGAGGTACATGCTTAAATGTAGGTTGTATTCCCTCTAAAGCGCTGTTAGATTCTACCGAACATTATTTTAAAGCCAAAGAAGAGTTTAAAGAGCATGGCATAAATGTCAATGGATTAAAGGTAGATTTTAAACAAATGATCAATCGCAAAGCAGGTGTTGTTGAAAGCAATACCAAAGGCATTGATTATTTAATGAAAAAGAACAAAATTGATGTTTTCAATGGTCACGGCACTTTTAAGAACAAGAACAACATTACTGTTAAACCAGCAAAAGGAAAAGCTAGCAATGTAGAAACTGATAAAGTAATTATTGCTACAGGCAGCAAGCCTTCTACCTTACCTTTTATTAAAATTGATAAGGATAGGGTTATCACTTCTACAGAAGCATTGAGCTTAAAAGAGATTCCCAAAGAAATGATTGTTATTGGTGGTGGTGTAATTGGAATGGAGTTAGGCTCGGTTTATGCGCGTTTAGGCACCAAAGTAAAGGTGGTTGAATACATGGATAGATTGATACCAAGTATGGATAAAGACTTATCGAAAGAACTAAAGAAAGCAACTAGAAAACTTGGCTTTGAATATTTTTTAAGTCATAAGGTTACGGCCGTTACCAAAAAAGGTAAGGTAGTAACTGTAAAAGCTGAAAACAAAAAAGGAGAAACCATTGATATAAAAGGTGACTATTGCTTAGTTGCCATTGGCAGAAGACCATATACTGACAATTTAGGTTTAGAAAATGTTGGAGTTGAGTTGGACGAAAAAGGTCGCATTGCTGTAAATGAACATTTACAAACCAAGGTTGAAGGTGTTTACGCCATTGGTGATGTAATAAAGGGAGCTATGTTGGCTCATAAGGCAGAAGAAGAAGGTGTATTTGTAGCAGAAAAAATTGTAGGACAAAAACCGCACATACATTATAATTTAATACCTGGTGTTGTTTATACCTGGCCAGAAGTTGCTGCTGTAGGAGCAACTGAAGATGAGTTGAAAGAAAAAGGGGTTGAATACAAAGTAGGCAAGTTCCCTTTTACGGCAAGTGGAAGAGCCAAGGCAAGTATGGATACTGATGGT
>Ga0209828_1002689_pt1 | contig 14384 bp, 10 predicted proteins | sample MaitaG_FD_187429 | JGI IMG/M metagenome (GOLD analysis project Ga0209828, IMG submission 187429) | Marine algal microbial communities from Maine, USA - Maine_Asex2 metaG (SPAdes) (version 2) | ecosystem: Host-associated > Algae > Red algae > Unclassified | place: Maine, USA | collected 2015-01-05 | reverse complement strand
ATCCGGGCGATTGTTGACATAACAACCGCTAGTGAGACGATCGCGTGCTTCTGATGGTGACATCAGAACACGTGCACATTGTTGCGTTAGCTTATCGTTCGGTGTGCGATATCGACGCCCTAAAGGGAACACGATGCCACGCAGAAACAGACCAATGTACTTGTTCGGAAAATTGCGCAAAATTTGATCAAGTGCTATTTGCGTCTGAAACAGGCAATAACGAACCGACCACTCCATCAACGGCTGATCTTCAGCTGGTCGACCGGTATCTTCGAATCGTTTCAACACAGCGGAAGCCATGTACATATGAACCAGACCATCTGCAAAACGGCCCGATAGCATTTCTTTGCGCTTCAAACCACCGCCAAGAAATAACATGGCAAAGTCGGCCAGAAAGGAGTAGCCAGCACTCATGCGAGTGAGTCTGCGATAGTATTTTGCGTTCTGACCAGTAATGGGTGCACCAACAAAACGTCCTTTTGTCAGGCCATGGAACAGTGAGCGCGCACCATTTTGAATACCATAACCAATATGACCCATTAGCGCGGCATCAAAGCTCTCAAGCGCTTCCTGCTTGTTAGTCAAAGACGCAGCCGTGATTTCATCAACCAGGTACGGATGACAACGCATTGCACCTTGTCCGAAAATAATCATGCTTCGCGTAAGAATGTTTGCACCCTCTACAGTAATACCTACCGGTACACCCTCGTAAGGACGAGCCATGAAATTGCTCGGCCCCATACAAATTCCTTTTCCGCCCAAAACATCCATACCATCGTTGACAACCGTGCGCATGGAGTCGGTGTTGAAGTATTTTAGAATCGCAGACACCACTGATGGCTTCTCACCCTCATCGAGTGCTGCGCAGGTAAGACGGCGACCCGCATCCATGGTGTAAGTGAGGCCGGCAATTCTGCCCAACACTTCTTCGATACCTTCAAATTTTCCGATTGGCAAACCAAACTGCGTTCTGACCCGGGCATAAGCACCAACAAATCGAGATGCCGCTTTACCAGACGCCACGCCTGATGATGGCAACGATATACCCCGACCCACTGATAATGATTCCATCAGCATGCGCCAGCCCTGACCTAGCATGTCCTGGCCACCGATAATCCACTCCATAGGAATGAATACATCATCACCGCTGTTGGGGCCATTCATGAACGCCTGGTTAACCGGGAAATGCCGGCGACCGATGTTAACGCCGTCGGTATCGGTTGGGATAAGTGCGCAAGTGATACCGATGTCTTCCTCATCACTAAGCAAATGTTCTGGATCGTAAGCCCGGAACGCAAGCCCAAGCAAGGTCGCTACCGGTGATAGTGTTATGTAACGCTTGTTCCAGGTGACTCTCAAGCCCAACACTTCTTTTCCGTTGTGCTGCCCTTTACAGACGATGCCAAAATCAGGCATGGCGCCGGCATCTGAACCTGCAGATGGCCCGGTCAATGCGAAACACGGTATCTCTTCGCCAACGGCCAGACGCGGCAAGTAGTAGTCTTTCTGTTTCTCAGTTCCGTAATGCAGTAACAATTCAGCGGGGCCCAAAGAATTTGGCACCATCACGCTGACACTGCCACTAACACTGCGAGTAGAGAGTTTCATCACCACTTCAGAATGAGCTATGGCTGAAAAGCCAAGACCTCCGTATTCTTTTGGTATGACCATTCCAAGGAATTTGTGATCTTTAATGTATTGCCAATTGCTCTCTGGCAAATCATTTAACTCGTAGGTGATTTCCCAGTCATCCATCATGGCGCACAGCTCTTCAACCGGGCCATCAACAAACGCTTGTTCTTCAGCAGTTAGTTTCGCTTCTGGATATTCGACTAACTTATTCCAATCCGGTGCACCGCGAAATAGCTCAGCTTCCCACCAAACCGTTCCGGCATCAATCGCCTCGCGCTCGGTATCTGACATTGGCGGCAACACGGCACGAACATACTTAAGCAACGGTGTGCTAACCAGTTTATGACGGATGCTTCTGACATTGAAAATGACTGCTGCAACAACGGCGAGTAATATGACAGCCCAACCGAAAATTCCTGGCAACCAACCAGCAGATTTGGCGACAAACAACGTCGCGCCAACGGCGACAGTGAACGCTATCAGGCTGACCCGAAACCGAGCTATGCAAAACAGCGCTACGGCAATTACGACAAACCAAAACAACAAGCCCATGAAATTCTCCAACGAAATTTGAGCAAACAATAATTAATATGTACTTATCGGACACTATTCGACAAGTAGAAGGGTTAAACCGCCGGTTTCTCCAGCGATGAGGCTATAGAACACGGCAAAGCTGCTTTATGTGACATTGTTTGCATTATAAAGGTTCTCAGAAGACTTGCAGGGCTTCGCTGACATTACTGTATCGGGACCTGCGCTCTGTCAGCACTGAATTGTCTCGCAAACGATACATTTGCACTGCAGTGCCCGCTAAATCGGGTCCAAACACGCGAGCACCACGGATATCCGTTATAGTTTCAGCTGCAAAGTGCGGTGATTTGGTCAGGAAATACAGAATGTCAAAAATTAAAACAGCCTATGAAACTATCCTGCAAGAGATTGGGGAAGATATGCAGCGCGACGGTTTGATCGATACGCCTGCGAGGGCGTCAAAGGCAATGGCGTTTCTGACCCACGGTTACAATCAAACGCTCGACGAAGTGGTCAACAATGCGATCTTTGAATCCGACAGTGACGAGATGGTGATTGTGCGCGATATTGAAATGTACTCGCTGTGTGAACATCACATGCTGCCGTTCATTGGCAAATGCCATGTCGCTTATCTGCCAAAGGGCCGGGTAATTGGTTTATCGAAAATTGCCCGCATCGTCGACATGTATGCACGGCGTCTGCAAATTCAGGAAAACCTGACGAAGCAGATTGCCGATGCTGTAAATAGTGTAACTGGCGGGCTGGGCGTTGGCGTCATAGTGGAAGCACAGCACATGTGCATGATGATGCGCGGTGTTGGCAAGCAGAACTCTTCCATGACAACATCGTCGATGCTGGGTCGGTTTCGTACTGACATTAATACGCGAAACGAGTTTTTATCTTTGGCGAAGAGTTAGCGGGTAAGACGCTGCCGGGCAAAAAAAGCTATCGCTATGCAAACCATAAATTAATTCGCGACTGTAATAGCTTCCAGACTGCTGGAGCACCTCTGCATACTTTTGCACCGACGCGCGATTCGAGCTGATCAGCTGTTACGTTAAATTCATTCCACGTACCACCACCAGTTTCCAGATTCGAGATGACAGGTTGCACACGGTCAATAGATTTTGCAAAAATTGCATCATCGGTCTCAGCCGCTTCAAACTCGTCCCACATCGCTCGGAAATGCCCAGCTTGATCATCCGGTAATAATCCGAAAATTCGATCAGCAGCGGCCCGCTCAGTAGCTTCTTGTTGAGCAACATCATAGTCGCTGTGGATGGGAACATCACCAGCATCAATCTCAACTAAATCGTGAATCAGCAACATACTGATCACTCGAGACACATCTATAGGTCGGTTACTGTGCTCTGCCAGGGTCATGGCATAGAGTGCTATGTGCCAGGAATGTTCTCCTGAGTTCTCACGACGTGAGCCATCGCATAGTGAGGTCGCGCGCAGCGTGGACTTTAATTTGTCGGCTTCGATTAAAAAGTCGAGTTGTTGATTTAATCGCTTGTCTGAACTCATGGGATAATCATTGATAGCACGGAACAAACACAATCGGATTCAGGATAAATTGTTTGCTACTCATTCCGACTCAACTCCATCGTCACTGTGTTGTTGCAGTTGCCATAGATTGGCATACAAACCATTTCTACGCAGCAACTCATCGTGTGTTCCGCGTTCAACTATCTCACCGGCATCAAGCACCAGAATTTCATCTGCATCTACTATCGTAGACAAACGATGTGCAATCACAAGAGATGTCGCACGCTCTGCAGCGGTGTTCAACCCTTCCAGAATAGTTTGCTCGCTTCGCGTATCAAGACTCGACGTAGCCTCATCAAACACAATAATAGGCGGGTTCTTCAGAAGAACACGCGCAATCGCCATGCGCTGTTTTTCGCCACCGGATAGTTTCAGCCCACGTTCACCCACTACCGTATCGTAGCCTTGCGGCAGTGATTCAATGAAGGTATCAAGATTTGCAGCACGTGCAGCAGCCGTTACTTCTTCATCCGTTGCATCGTTTCGGGCGTACGCCAGATTATAACGAATAGAGTCATTAAACATGACGGTGTCTTGCGGCACCACACCAAGCGCTTGTCGCAAACTCGCCTGAGTACAATCCCGAATATCGATACCATCGATCTTAATTGCACCTTCGTCGGTATCGTAGAATCGAAATAGCAATCGAGACAAAGTTGACTTGCCAGAACCTGATGGCCCGACAACGGCGATTTTCTTTCCCGGTTCAACTGAGAAACTGACACCTTTTAAAATGGGCCTTTCAGAAAGATAGGCAAAGCGCACGTTGTCAAATTCGATACGCCCGTCTTTTATCTGCAAATCGATGGCGCCGGGTCGGTCCTGGATTTCAGGTTTCAATTCCAGCAATTTAATAACCAAATCCATATCGGCCAATGCGTATTGCAAACCACGATAAACCACGCCCAGCAAATTCAGCGGTACAAACAGCTGCAACATCAGGGCATTAATCAATACAATATCGCCCAGCGTAATGGTTTCGTTGGCAACATCATATGCTGCCAGCATCATGATAATGGTCACACCTATGGCTACCAGCGCTGCCTGACCAAAATTCAACATCGACATAGTGGTCTGACTTTTGACACCAGCGTCGGCCCAATCGCTCAGATGGTTGTCGTAGGCCGCTTGCTCAAATTTTTCATTATTGAAGTACTTAACAGTTTCATAGTTCAACAAGCTGTCCACAGCCCGGCCGTTAGACAGAGAATCAAGCCGATTCATCTCATGGCGAAACTGCATTCGCCAACCCGAGAATTTTAATGTAAACAGAATGTAGACAACGACCGTGATGACAACCACCATCGAGTAGTGCCAGCCATAGCCACCGAGTAAGATGGCAGCAACCAGCAAGAATTCTGCAATGGTTGGAACGATGTTAAAGACCAGTAAATTGACAATAGAGCTTAAACTGCTCGTGCCTCTGGACAAATCTTTTGAAATGCTGCCCGTCCTGCGTTCGAGATGGTAACTCAAAGAAAGGTCGTGCAGGTGAGTGAGCACCTGAGTAGACAAGCGATGCATAGCGCGGTAACGAACGCGAGCAAACAAGGCATCGCGAAGTTCTTTGAACAGAGAATTTCCAAGACGAAGCAAACCGTAAGCTGCGACCAGGCCCAGAGACACCAACAACACGCTTGAACTATTGATTGCCGCAACAGATTCAGTGGTACCTTCATCAAGGGTATTGATAATTTTTTTGAGCAGCAAAGGCACTGCTACGACCATCAGCTTACTAAGCACAAGACAGCCAAGTGCCAGTAAGACGCGCCCACGATATTCCCAAAGATAGGTCGACAGTTTTCGCAGGTTCTGCAAATCGCGCCGGTTACTGTGTGGTGCTTCAACTCTTCCGTGCATATTCTCGTTTCAGAACCGATTTTTGAAGTACAGCCAAGCCAACATCAATATGGTCTGGCAAGCGCTCTTTCAAGCGCTCTTTCAAGCGCTTTTCGCACCCGACTCAGACAAAACATGTTGTAAGGCAGCTTCAATCATCTGCACAACATCATCTGTGCGTGCTGCATGCTCACTGATATGGCGTCGCCAAAGCCGAGCACCGGGAACCTCATGATAGAGCGCAACAACGTGTCGCGTCAGCGCACTTGCCTTGATGCCTTGTTCGACCCAGGTTTGAGCATAGGTCGCATAGTCACGGGCAACCAACGCCAAAGCCTGAATATCCACGACTTCTGGCCTGGCATCGGCTAAATCCATGAAGACTGCCTGATCAGCCCCACCAAGAAAAGCCGGCGTGTAGTAGGCCTTTCTACCGGACATAACACCGTCTACGTATTGCAAATGGGTTTGGACGTCTTTCCAGCTTTCAACACCGCCGTTGATAGTAATGTGCAGGTCGGGTAACGTCTCCTTTAAGCGATAAACAAAAGGATAACGAAGCGGCGGAATGGTTCTGTTCTCTTTCGGACTCAGCCCGTCCAGCCAGGCTTTTCGGGCATGCACAATAAAATACTCACAGCCTGAATTACGAACAGAACGAACAAATTGTTCAAGAGCTTCATAGCTATCATCTCTGTCTATACCAAGCCGACATTTCACTGATACCGGAACATCAACGGCATCTTTCATTGCCCGTACGCAGGCAGAAACGGTTTCAGGTTCAGCCATAAGACATGCACCGAATCGTCCCGACTTCACACGATCGCTAGGGCAGCCGACATTGATATTAATTTCGTCATAACCCCAGGCCTCGCCAATAGCTGCAGCCTCTGCCATTTCAACAGGATCTGAACCACCGAGCTGCAGGACCACAGGATGATCAACGTTATCTGTGCCCAGCAAATAGTCACGATCACCATTGATAACCGCTTTACTGGTTAGCATTTCGGTGTAGAGCAAACTGTGCCGACTTAAGAGCCGCGCAAGGTATCGATAATGCCGGTCTGACAATTCCATCATGGGTGCTACGGCAAAACGACGGTTCGCATCACTAATTGAATTTGAGCTAATGAGTTGCTTACGGCTCATCGGTTTCGCCGATTGATTGTGCTTGTCTGTCATAAAAAATACGCTACAGCGAGCTGACGTTTACCCACGATTGTTTGTCGTGCGATGCCCAGGCCGCTTCCACCACTTGGTTAACAAGCATGCCATCGTTAAAGGTTGGCCAAATTGGTTTACCCGTGTGAATGGCTTGCAAAAAATCACGCGCTTCGATGGTGATCTGATCCTGATAACCAGTACCGTGACCTGGGCCAAGGCAGAAATTCACGTAGTCGGGATGATCCGTATTGGTTAAAATTTTCCGAAATCCCTGCTGCGCCAATTCACCCTCGCGCTTGTAAAGCCAGATTGCATTCTGATCTTCCTGATCAAATCGAATAGCACCCGTTGTACCAAACACTTCATAGATGTACCCCATTTTACGGCCCGTCGCAACGCGAGAAAAATATAAGTGGCCCATCACACCGTTTTCAAAACGACAAACAAACTGCGCGTGATCATCATTCGTAACAGACTGGATTTCGCCTGACCCTTTATCAGCCGGTCGCGATTCGTGCACCGTTTCGATATCTGCGCACAAACGCTCGATAGGACCAACCAAAGCCATAGCCGCGTTTATCATATGCGGCGACAAATCACCCATGGTGCCATTGGCCCGCCCTTGAGTACGCCAAGTGGCAGGCATTTGCGGATCGGCATAAAAATCTTCAGTATGCTCACCACGAAAATAAGTCAGATCACCGATTTCACCCGCGTTAATCAGTTGCCGTGCAAATTGCGATGCCGGTGTGCGGATGTAGTTAAAGCCAACCATATTGGTTGCGCCGGATTGTTCTGCTGCGGCAACCATTTCCCGACTCTGCTCAAGCGATTCACCCAGCGGTTTTTCGCATAATACGGGTTTACCCACAGCGAATGCCGCCTTTGCAATCTCAAGATGTGTCTCCTGGGGAGATGCGATAATGATGGCGTCGACCTTTTCGTCGTTGACCAGTACCCGCCAGTCGTGGGTGGAACGATTGAATCCATAACTATGTGCTTTGGCTGCAGCGCCAGCTTCAGTAGTCGCGCAAATCATTTCACACACGGGCCGCAAAGGTGTATCAAAGACAGTTGCAACTGAATGCATTGCAACTGAATGCAGCTTTCCCATATAGCCAGTGCCAATTATGCCAATACCAATGTCAGCCATCACCCTCGTCTCTTATGTCAAATGCGGTCAATATGTACCCACCCATTATATGCCCACAGGCTAATTCAAGCTTGGCAATTGTGCGATTCGACGTTAATTGAGAGAATGGCGCAAAAGCAATCCAAACAATCAAGGAAAAGCCATGAAAACAAGGGCAGCCGTAGCATTCGAGGCAGGCAAACCGCTTGAAATAGTCGAAGTTGATCTAGACGGTCCAAAAGCCGGTGAAGTGTTGGTCGAAATGAAGGCGACTGGTATTTGTCATACCGACGAATTTACTCGCTCTGGCGACGACCCCGAAGGTGCTTTTCCGGCCATTCTCGGGCACGAAGGCGCAGGTGTCGTGGTGGAAGTCGGGCCTGGTGTATCCAGCCTTGAAGTAGGCGATCACGTTATACCGTTGTACACCGCCGAGTGTCGCGAATGCGAGTACTGCCTGAACCCAAAAACAAATCTATGCCAGAAAGTTCGAGCGACTCAAGGTCAGGGCGTTATGCCAGATGGTACTTCCCGCTTTTCTTATAACGGTAAGAAGATATTGCATTACATGGGATGCTCTACTTTTTCTAATTTCAGCGTACTGCCAGAAATATCATTAGCCAAAGTTCGTAAAGACGCCCCATTTGACAAAATTTGCTACATCGGTTGCGGTGTTACAACTGGCATTGGTGCAGTTATGTTCACCGCTAAAGTGGAACCGAATTCTACTGCTGTGGTATTTGGTTTGGGCGGCATAGGCTTAAACGTTATTCAGGGTTTACGACTGGTTGGTGCGAAACAAATTGTCGGCGTTGATTTGAATCCAGCCAAGGAAGCGACAGGCAAACTTTTTGGCATGACCGATTTTGTAAATCCGGCTGACCATGGTGATAATCTTGTTGAGCATTTAGTCGAACTTACCGGTGGTGGCGCAGACTACTCATTCGAGTGTATTGGCAATGTGGATGTGATGCGCGCTGCTCTCGAATGCTGCCACAAAGGCTGGGGTGAGAGCATCATTATTGGTGTGGCTGGCGCCGGACAGGAAATAAAAACGCGTCCATTTCAACTTGTCACTGGACGATCATGGAGAGGCACCGCCTTCGGTGGCGCAAGCGGTCGAACCGATGTGCCAAAGATAGTCGATATGTACATGGAAGGTCGCATTGATATCGATAACCTTATAACTCACACAATGCCATTGGACGACATCAACAAAGCATTTGATCTGATGCACTCAGGCGAAAGTATTCGCAGTGTGGTTTTGTACTAATGAAAACAGAATCCAGTTGGGCAAGTCATGGCGGTGTTTTGTCTGTACACACTCACGACAGTGACGTATGTAATGGGTCTATGCGTTTTGGCGTCTATTCACCTCCACAAGCAAAAGCCGGACAAGTACCCGTGCTTTGGTACCTGTCCGGATTAACGTGCAGCTGGGCAAACGTGATGGAAAAGTCCGGGTTGCAGGCAGCGGCAGCCAAACACGGCGTGATGATTATTGCACCGGACACCAGCCCACGCGGTGACGATGTTGCTGACGACGAAGGCTACGATCTTGGACAAGGTGCCGGGTTTTACTTAAGCGCCACTGAAGCACCCTGGTCAAAGCATTATCAGATGGATAAGTACATTACTGAAGAATTGCAGGCTCTGGTACTCAAGGAATTCGCAGTTAAAGCCGACGCACAAGGCATTACCGGTCACTCAATGGGTGGCCACGGCGCGTTAACATTGCACCTGAAAAATCCTGATTTGTATAAAAGCATTTCAGCCTTCTCGCCAATCACATCACCAAGCGTTGTTCCGTGGGGACAAAAAGCCTTCAACGCCTACCTTGGCAATGACAGGGAAACCTGGAAGCCTTACGATGCGATGGAACTGGTAAAAACAAATCCAAGCAATGCATCCATTCTGATAGACACGGGCACAGCTGATCAGTTTCTTGAAGAACAACTAAAGCCCGATTTGTTTATAGCAGCTTGTGAAGCAAACAAGCAATCACTGAATTATCGTATGCAGCCTGACTACGATCATTCCTATTATTTTATTGCATCGTTTATCACAGACCATATTGAGCATCACGCCAAAATTCTGAATAGCTTACGGTGAGGTTCAGGCAAGCTTATTCCACAATCAGATTATTTATGCCAACGACGATTAATAACCTGGAACAATTAAGATCGCTTTACGGTGCACCTAAATCAGCATCAATAAAAAAGCAGGCATCGACTCTCACAGATACGTATCGCAAGTGGGTGGAGCAATCCAGTTTTTTCGTGATTGCCTCCGTCGGTGCTGATGGATTGGATTGCACACCACGTGGTGATGAACCCGGTCAGGCGTTTGCCATCATCGACAGTAATACCATTGTCATACCGGACAGGCGCGGCAATAACCGGCTGGACACACTATCAAATATTATTAACGACCCACGTGTGGCCTTATTGTTTTTCATTCCGGGTATTGATCAGGCGGTTCGGGTCATGGGAAAAGCTACCATTTCAGCAGAACGGTCACTGATCGATCAATTCGATCTTGCCGGTAACATGCCTGTCTCGTGTATTTGCGTAACCATCGACTCGGTGTTTTTCCAGAATGCCAGAGCAATGGGACGATCACAATTGTGGAACCCGAAAATGCATCGGGATAAAGACAAGGTTCCAACACCAGGGGAAATGCTTCACAGCGTTGACCCGGACTTTGATGCTGGGAGCTATGATGCGGGTTAGCGCAAAATCCACAATCAAACGAGCAAAGCACATTGAATAACATTGCTATTGTTGGTTGTGGTCCGGCCGGACTGTCAGCAGCAATTGCGCTTCACGATGCCGGTCAAAAAATAACTCTCTATGAACAATTCGACCAACCAGCACCCGTTGGTTCAGGGTTGATGTTGCAGCCAACCGGTCTTCGGGTTCTGGAACGATTCGGTTTGCGTGCACAAGCCGAATCACTTGGACAACGCATTGATGGCATGCTCGGTCGTGTAGCCCCAAATGGAAAAGTAGTACTCGATATCAACTACCGTGTGCTGTCGAACAAGCTTGATGGAGAACTGTATGGCGTTGCAATTCATCGCGCAGCCTTATTCGACATACTTTATAAAGCCGTGCAGACCCGTAGCATCGATATTGTAACGGGCAAATCCATTACTGGAACGGTTTATCACGGCGTGAATCAAGACTCTGACAACAAGTGTACCAGTCAGCTCCTTGACAGCGATGGCTCGCTCATTGAAAACCAGTTTGATCTTGTTGTTGATGCATCAGGCTCTCGATCGAAACTGGCTCAGCATTCAGGGTTGCTCAAAAAACCCAAAATGCTCGACTATGGAGCGTTGTGGGCTACAGTGGAACTGAACGACTCGTCTTTCGATAAAACACTGTTAGAACAGCGCTATAAACGCGCAAGCGTAATGGTGGGTGTCCTTCCTTGTGGACAAATACCTGACCAAGATCAGCCATTGGCAACTTTGTTCTGGAGCATAAGAGGTGACGAGTACGAATCTTTTAGAGCTGCCGGATTAGATAGTTGGAAAAAACAGGTCGTTAATCATTGGCCCGCTGTGGCTGGCTTGTTGGAAAATATAAAGACCATCGACCAACTAACGCATGCTGTGTACACACATCACACATTAAAGCAGCCACATGCTCCCGGCATTGTTTTTATAGGTGATGCCGCTCACGCCACCAGTCCACAACTTGGCCAGGGTGCCAATATGGCGTTTCTTGATGCACTGGCTTTATCTGAGGCGATGAGTTGCGCTAATGAGCACGAAGATTATGCTTTACTCTATGCCAAATCGAGACAACTTCATGTTCGTTTATTCCAGGCGGCAAGTTATTTATTAACACCTTTCTATCAATCGGATAGTCGCCTGTTGCCTGCACTAAGGGATTCGCTATTTGAACCCGTGTCAAAATTACCCTTGTCAGACAAGATAGTAACTGCGTTGGGTTCGGGCTTGATCAGTAACCCGGTTCGCACCATCGATAACAAAGTTAGTCGTGCCAGGCGCGCTACAAAAAAACGGGTATAAATGTGAGTGACCAGCTTCGCATACTGATCATCGGTGGCTACGGTGAATTTGGTGGCAGACTGGCCGAGCTGTTGTTGCGCGATGGCCATAGCGTGATTGTGGCGGGCCGACGACTTTCCAAAGCTGAACAGTTTTGTGACCAGCATGGGGGTGAACCGCTTGAGCTTGATATAAATACTGATCTGCAGGTTGTTGCAACACTGGGTGTTCATGTGGTTGTTGACGCCGCCGGGCCATTTCAATCCTATGGTGCAAACCACGACAAGTACCACGTTGCACTTGCGGCTCTGAACTGCGGTGCACACTATCTCGACCTGTGTGACGACGGCAATTTCACTCAAGGCATTGCGGCCCTGGACTCAGCTGCAAAAAAACAGAATCGATTTGCTTTATCCGGGGCATCCAGCACACCTGCCCTGTCTGCTGCAGCAGTGAACTCTGTGCAAGCGCAATTTTCATCAATGATAAAAATTGAAACCAGCATTTTGCCAGGCAGCCGGGCACCGCAAGGTTACTCCGTTATGCAGGCTATTCTTGTTCAGGTTGGTAATCCGGTAACATTCTGGCGAAACAATGCGTGGACCGAATGCAGAGGTTGGTCTGAGCCTTCACTCAAATCAGTTGATACAAAGGTTACTCGTCAAGCCAATCTAATCACCGCCGCCGATGTCGTTCTCTTTCCGGAACACTTCAAAGTGCAGAGCGTACTTTTTCGAGCAGGACTTGCCTTGCCGGTCATGCATAAGTCCTTGCAATGGCTAGGCGCGCTTCGCCAACTAGGCTGGCTGCCGGAACTAACCACCTTCATAAAACCACTACGATGGCTTGCTAACAGAATTACGCCGTTTGGCAGTGACCATGGCGGCATGCTGGTTGAAGTCATTGGTGAGCAAGTTGGGGCTTTAGTATCAAATAAAACTGAAAGATCAATTAGCACGAGCAAACCTGATTTACTACACTGCTCTTGGCACTTAAAAGCAGAACCTGGCTATGGACCCTATGTACCGACCATTGCAGTCAGGGCTTTGATACGAAATATCGACAGCCTTACACCCGGTGCGCGCCCGTGTATTGAAGAGTTGCCTCTGGAGCAGTATGTCGAGGCCATGCAGGATATTCCGGTCACAACTAATTTTACTGAGCACGCCTTTAACTATTTATTTCAGATCACCCTGGGCGAAAGTTGGCTCGCCCTGCCAACACCATTACGTGAATCGCACAAAGTAGTTGATCGGATAACGTTGAGTGGTAACGCTAAAGTCAGTCGGGGCACTTCACCATTAACGAGTCTGGTAGCCTGGGTATTTCGATTCCCGGCTGCGTGCGAAAGCATTTCGGTTCAGGTAGTAAAAACTCGCATTGGTGATTCTGAGATTTGGGAGCGAAACTTCGATGGACAAATATTCCGGTCCACGCTGACTTATATTCATCGGGAATCTAACAACCAGACATCATCAAACCACCAGCATCCGGTTATACAGGAACAGTTCGGACTCATGAAATTTTTATTGGAGTTACCGGTTGTTGATGGAGCAATGCATATGAATGTGTTAAGCGGTTCGTGTCTTGGCATACCAATACCGGGCTGGTTGCTGCCGGTGAGCAATACTTTTGAGTATGTATTGGATGAGCACATGCATTTCTGCGTAGAGCTGCTCGGACCGCTCAAAACTGGCCTGATTGTTCGCTATGAAGGATCACTGAAGTAAGCAGGTATACTATTCTACCTATGCGAATATTAAACACAGACAATGAACCAGTCGCCTGAATTCCATTTCGATAACACCTACGCAAATCTGTCTGAGAAACTGTTTAGTCGACAGCAGCCTTCGAGCGTTTCAAAACCAGGACTAATCAAGCTCAACACGGCTCTGGCTGAACAGCTGAAGCTGAATGTCGCCGCACTGCAATCGGCAGAGGGTGTATCAGTATTAGCAGGTAACACAATTCCAACCGGCGCAGACCCAATTGCTATGGCTTATGCCGGTCACCAGTTCGGTAATTGGGTACCGCAACTAGGCGATGGCCGAGCCATATTACTTGGTGAAGTTGTGGACGGGGATGGCACTCGCTTCGACATCCAGTTAAAAGGTGCTGGCCCAACACCCTATTCCCGCAACGGCGACGGGCGCGCAGCAATTGGACCCGTTATCAGAGAATACGTTGTAAGCGAAGCTATGGCAGCACTCGGCGTACCCACAACCAGAGCTTTGTCTGCCGTAACCACTGGCGATGCCGTGCACCGAGAAACTATGTTGCCCGGAGCCATTCTTGCGCGTGTTGCGCAAAGTCATATTCGCGTGGGCACATTTCAATTCTTCGCTGCCCGCAGCGATATCGAATCGATACAGCTACTCACAGATTACGTCATCGATCGGCACTACCCTGAGGCACGTGAAGCAGATAACCCGGCACTTGAACTGTTAACAGCTGTTATGAAAAAGCAAGCTGCACTGGTTTCGCAGTGGCAATCAATCGGATTCATACATGGAG
>Ga0209828_1002686_pt1 | contig 14390 bp, 12 predicted proteins | sample MaitaG_FD_187429 | JGI IMG/M metagenome (GOLD analysis project Ga0209828, IMG submission 187429) | Marine algal microbial communities from Maine, USA - Maine_Asex2 metaG (SPAdes) (version 2) | ecosystem: Host-associated > Algae > Red algae > Unclassified | place: Maine, USA | collected 2015-01-05 | reverse complement strand
GCAACAATTCAAACGGCGCCGGCGACGAATCGAGCTGGCGGCCACCGTGGTTCGACAGCGCAACCGCCTCGATACCCATGTCGGCGGCGATGCGAGCATCGTCGACGTCTTGGACGCCCTTGAGCATGATCGGGCCTGGCCAGATATCTCGAAAGGTCTCGATGTCAGCCCACGACAACGACGGATCGAGCTGCTCAGCGACATAGGGCCCGAGCGCGATGGCGTCGGTGCCATCGCGCTCGTCGCCAGCGCCGGTCACGTTGGCAAACCGAATGGGATCCGATGTGGCAAAGTCGAGCGTCCACCGGGGGTGGCGAATGCCGTCGAAGATTGTGTCGAAACCAAGCTTTGGGGGCAGCGTAAATCCGCGGCGGATGTCGCGTTCTCGGCGACCCAACGTGGCGAAATCTACGGTGATCACGATCGCTTCGTAGCCAGCAGCGCCTGCCCGATCAATCATCTCTTTGACAAGGCCGCGGTCTTTCCACACATAGACCTGAAACCATTTGGGGCCAGTGCTGACCTGGGCGACTTCTTCGATCGAACGGGTGCCAAGCGTCGACAATGTGTACGGCAGTCCCATGCGAGCGGCAGCCCGGGCCACCGCCAACTCGCCCTGAGAATCTGAGATCCGGCCGAAGCCTGTGGGCGATAGAGCCAACGGCATCGGGATCTTCTTACCCAAGAGTGTGGTCGACATGTCGATTCCGCTCATGTCGCGCAGCACCCGAGGCCGAAAGAGCACGTCATCGAAAACACGAATACTGCGGGCCAGCGCTTCTTCGTCTTCGGCGGCTCCGTCGATGTAGTCGAAAACACCACCCGGCAAGTTTCGCTTCGCCAACAGCCGCAAATCGTCAACGTTGGCGGCCCGCTCAAGCTTGCGTTCGACGCTGTCGAACGTGAGCTTGCGGAACTTCATCGTGCTGCGCAGGTTCTCGAGCATGGAGAACAAACTAACCGGGCGCGTTAGGGTCCACTTCAATGCCGTCACCAAGTGCTGCAACCAACGCACCCGCAATCCCCCGGCAGGCGTGGCGCACGCTCGGCATCACTTCCATTGTGGTGTTCATGGTGAGCCTTGAAATCACCATCATTTCACTGGCTCTTCCGGAGATCAGCGACGCGTTCCCCGACGCCTCTGATGCGACGCTCTCGTGGATCTTGACCACCTACAACATCGGCGTGGCTTCCTTGCTGCTGTTGTCTGGATGGTGGGCCGACAAGGCCGGGCGCAAAAAAGTGTTCTTGATCGGTCTCGCATTCTTCACGATTGGTTCGGTCCTGGCCTCGGCATCGCAGAACATCACCATGCTGATTTTCGCGCGCGGCATCCAAGCGATTGGTGGAGCCATCCAATACCCCGCTGGCCTTGCGCTTCTGCTGCCGGCATTCCCACCCGAGCGACGACAGTCCGCTATCGGGATCTGGGGTGCCATGGGTGCTCTGGCCGCTGCGGTCGGTCCCTCGTTGGGATCAGTGTTGGTCGACCTGGCTGGCTGGAGATCGATCTTTGCTATCAACGTGCCAGTTGCAATTCTGGCGATTCTGTTCGGCTATTTCTGGCTCGAAGAGAGTCATGGCGAGGTACCCGAGGGCCGCGTAGACCTGATTGGTGTGCCGCTCGCTTCCATCGGCGTCGGCGCCATCATTCTTGGCATCGTGCAAGCCGAACAATGGGGCGCTGGATCGCCCGCTCAGCTCGCCACGATCGCGCTCGGCATCTTGCTCGTCGCAGCCTTCGTGGTGCGATCACGCTCGCACCCCGCGCCACTCTTTGACCTAGCGCTACTCAAACTGCGGTCGTTCAGCGACGCCAACTTGGGCATGACTGCGTTCACCATGGCGTTCTTTAGTTGGCTCGTAACTCTGCCAACATTCATTCAGGATCACTGGAACTGGTCGGTGCTAGAAACCGGCTTTGCGATCGCTCCTGGGCCTCTCGTGGCCATGCTCGTGTCGCCGCAGTTTGGTCGAATCGCCGACCGGATAGGACCCGCACCGGTACTCATGGTCGGGGGGCTATGTGGCGCCGTCGGCATGATCTGGCATCGAGTGTTCATCACGCTGGAGCCGAACTATGTCGTCATGGTTCTGATCCCCGGCGCGTTCATTGGTGTGGCCGCTGGCGCGAGCTTTGCCATGTCGGTCGCAGCCGCATTGCGCGATGTAGCACCTGGACAATTCGGCATGGCGGGCGCTGGTCGCACCACGATCTTCCAACTGGCGATAGCGGTTGGCATCGCGCTCGGCTTCGGCATGACCGTCGGCGCTGACACCTCGGCCGAGGCGCTTACGAAAATCCAGCAACTCTGGATCGTGTGCGCCGTGTTGTACTTCGTAGAGTTCCTGGTGTTCTGGAAGCGCTACCCCCGAGCCATTTCCCCGGCATAGCCATGAGTACTCGGCTGGTCGAAGACCCCGACGAACTAGCTGAGCTCTTTGGTCGAGATAAACATCTTCACCTGTATGCACTCGCCGATCTCGAAGAGCCGTATTGGTCGGCGAGCCAGTGGTGGCGAAACGGCGATGCCGCGCTTGGGCTTGTTGGACTACCCGACGGCCAAACCATCGTGTACGCCGTGTCGTCCGCTGACCCCGTCGGCACCCTGGCGCTGGCCCGAGAAATTGCCGATCAACTCCCGCCCACACTCATCACAGGTGTGACCGGTATTGCTTCGGTGTTCGGCGAAGCCGGACAAGGGATCGTCTGGCAGCGCGGCTACCACCGCTTCCACTTGACCGACCGCTCGCTGGTTCCGGCCGTGGACCAGCTGGTTCAACCACTCGACCGCAGCGACCTCGACGCGGCTTTGGCTCTCTATCAGGTTGACCCCGGTGCTGCATTCTTTGAGCCGACCATGCTCGGGCTCGGCACCTTTGTTGGTGTGCGGGCCGACGACGACCTGATCGCGATTGCCGGCACACATGTGCTGAGCGAGAAACACGGCGTGGCCGGAATTGGCGCGGTGTTTACCCATCCCGATCATCGAGGCCAGGGGCTCGGAGCCGCAGTAACTGCTGGTGTTATCCATCGCATTGGTGACCGAGTCGACACGATTGGATTGAACTGCACCGAAAGCAATACCGCGGCCCGTCGGATCTATCTCCGCATGGGCTTCGCTCAATGCCTGGCCTATGACGAATGCGAAACGAGTGGTTCCTCAGGTAGCTAGTCGTTCAGGCCGAGTCGGGTTGCAGCCGCGATCGCTTCGGGTCGATTTTGAACACCGAGCTTGAGATAGACGCCTTGGAGGTGACGGCGGACCGTGCGTTCGCTAAAGAACCGGTCGCCCGCAATCTCGGCAACGGTTTGGCCTTGGGAGATCGCTCGCAACAGATCTTGGTCCGCATCGGACAGATCGCTGCTTGGCAGGATGCTATGCATGGCTCCCGCGAGTGTTTGCGCCACCCGTCGGGGTAGCACGACCTCGCCATGAACCGTCGCCTTGATCACATCAACCGTCATGTCGCTGGAGGCGTCTACGTGGACAACAGCGCTGGCCCCCGCGACCAGCGCCGCAGCGTAGCTCTCCACCGACAACTCCGTGAGAACGGCAACAACGAGGGTCTCGTCTCCTATCGCTTCGGGGCCGACTTTCTGGGCAGAATCGGCACCCCACCACACAACACTCACCTGCGGATCCCCGATGGCTTCGAGCCGCAATCCGCGTGCGGCCAAATGGCCAACTATGGCCTCCACGTAGGCGGCCGGGCATCCAACAAATGAGACAGGCACGCTCTCGACATTAGTCAAGCGAATGCCAACATGGCAGGTGGCCGGAACCGGACATGGTTGTGGCCAGGCGATGGCCTCGACTTCTGGCTGCTGTAGGCCCATGATCACAAGGTGTCGCAAACTCTTATGCGACGGACTCCGCCAACTGGCGGCAAGGAGTGCAGGGACATCGTGTCTGTGCAAAAAGTACGTTCATCACGAAATCGACGCCATCAAGGTCGAGCTGCGGCTGCGGTCGCCTTGACCCTCCTGGGCTCAGCTTGTGGCGCTGCAGGCGCAAGCCCCACCAAGACAACGGCCACCGTCGACGCAACCGAACTGTCGTCGCCGTTGGCTGACTTCCTGGGTGTCGACTTCACCGGCGAAGATCAGCAAGACCTGTACATCAACATGGAGCGGGAGCGCAACGACTGGGTCCAGAAATGTATGGCTGAACAGGGCTTTGAATATCGAGCCATTGACCCATCGGCATGGACCAACTATGGCCCAAGCCTCGAGGGCCCCCAATGGGGCTCTCGTGAGTGGGCCGAGACATACGGCTTCGGTATCAGCACCCAAATGTTTGACCAAGTGACCGTTGGCTCGCAGCTCGTGGGCAATGACTGGTCCTCCTACGAGTCCCCCGAGGATCCCAACGAGGAGTACATGCGCACGCTGACCGACGAAGAGACCAACGCGTACTACGAGGCACTCGCTGGAAATAGCAGCTACGACTGGGACCCATCACTCTCCGACGAAGAGAACCAGGTTGCCGCCGACAAGTACTTCGAGGAGCTCATCCCCACCGGGTGCGACAACCTTTCGTACGAGGAGTTCAAGTCGGCAGACCCGTGGAGCGAGTTGTACACCACTTTTGGTGACGAACTGAACGGGATGTATGAGCGGGTTCAGTCTGACCCCGAGATCACTCAGGCACTCGCCGACCTCTCTCGCTGCGTGACCGACAAGGGATTTGACTACGTCGATGAACAGCAATTCAACGAAGCGCTATATAAGCGACTCGAGCCAGTCAACAACTCAATGAGCTGGCCGGGCGACAACCTGACCGAGGAGCAATGGGCGGTCATGACCGACGACGAGATGAACGAAATATCAAACTCTGCACCCCTGATGTCCGACGAAGGCAAGGCGCTCCTAGGCGAGATTCAGGCCTACGAACTCGAAGCCGCTACGGCGGCATTCGATTGCGGCTACGCCGACGTAGCCTCTCTTCAGGCATCGGTAGCCGTGCGCTATGAGCAGGCGTTCGTTGACGCCAACAAGGCCGAACTCGAAGCCTTCAAGTCCAACTAGCCAAAGAACCGGCCATCTGGACTACGCGTCGTGCCTCGCACGACGCGTAGTCCTCGCTCCTGTCGGCCAGTGATCCGATTCGGGTGGCCTCGGTCTACAGTCCTCGCTCGTGACCAATGCCGTAGAACGACTCCTTGAGCGGCTCGACCTCGATCCAGGCGAGACCACCGAAACGACCTCGACCTGGCACGGCGAGACCGGCAAGAGCGCACTCAACATGAGCAATCGGCTCTTCGGTGGCATGGTCGTAGCGCAGACGGTCGTGGCTGCCGGTCGCACCCATCCCGAGCACAAACTCCATTCCGTTCAGCAGTTCTTCTTGCGAGGCGGGCGCGCCGACTCGCCAGCAACCTATCGAGTCGAGCGCCTGTTTCAGGGCCGCACCTATGCCTCGGTGCGAGTTGAAGTACACCAAAGCAACGAGCTCATCAGCCATGCACAGATCGGCCTCTCGATGGGTATCGACGGACCCAACCGGCAGGACGCGGCCCCAACAATCGTGCCACGCGACCAGACAGTCAATCGCGATGAGCTCCGCAAACGCGCCAACTGGGAAGACCAGCCAGTGGCCATGCACATCGACCCGGCCACCGAGGGCGACGCCCTCCCGGTGATGGAAACGTGGATTCACCCGGCAGGACCAATGCCACAGGATCCACTTCTTCACAAAGCAGTGCTTGCCTATGTGAGCGATCGGGCGCTCATGAGTGTGGCCTGGCGACCCCACGGTGAACACGCCAGCTTCAAAGGGTCCACTCTGGATCACTCACTCTGGTTTCATCGGCCCGTGCAGTTCGATGACTGGCACAGCTATTGCATGCAGAGTCCAACCATCGCCGATGGTCGCGGTCTCAACATCGGTCAGCTCCACCACCACGATGGCACCCACGTAGCCACTTCGGTTCAGCAGGGCACGTTTCGAGAGGTCTAGCTGTCGTTTATGGCTGGGGCGAAGGGTCTACGTGGTGCGAAGCGGAACGCCCCGCACGGCGCGGAGAGTGCTGCCTGCCAACGCCGTCTGCGCCGCGTAGCAAGCAGACAAAAGCGTCACGGCCGCGGTTGATTGTCAACGTTGGCTTCGTAGTCAATCCTCCAGATGTTCTTGCTGGCCTGCACCGCAAGTATCAGGAAGGCGACCACGTTGAGGCCAACGATCACGGGCACGCCCCAGCTGAACACGTCGGTGCCGATGAAGTACACAAAAGTATTCATGATGATGTACCCGATGCGGATCTCCGTTGGTCCGATGCCGTAGTAGGCGATCTGAAACTGGTTGGTGGCGGCGAACGACAAGAACGAAACAGCCATGGTCGAAGAACTGGTCAGCAAGAGGACCAGGAACAAGAACTCCAACCATTCGGCATCGACGAGGAACGAGTAGCCCATGACGAGTGCGCCTTGGAACACGAAGTCGAGCAGATGGTCCATATAGAACCCCCACTTGACCAGGCCTTGTTTGCGGTACTTTCCAAGCGAACCGTCGAACGAGTCGGTCAGCCACTGGCCGGCGACCGCTACCGAGATGCCGTGGAGCCAAACCAGGTCTTTGGTGGCGAGCCACCCGAACAGCACGGTGATGGCAGACCAGAAAATCGTGACGTAGGTCAGGTGGTGGCTCATGATCCGCTTAGGGACCTTGGGGATACCCCAGTCAATGAAGCGCCGCTCTGCGGTGTGAAGCAGCGACTGTCCCGTCTTCTTGTCTCCGGCAAACGCTTCGGTCATCGGGCGAGTCTAGATGCGTGGGAAAGCCACTTGTTTGGCCTGTGCGACCAGTGCGTCCTTGAATCCGGTGACGATCGCGTCTTCGACCGGCCCCTCGAACAACTTGCCGGTCCAACCAAGACTCAGGTCGACTGAACCCTGAATAAGTCGCTCGCATCGGCCGTCGTCGAACGGCACCATTTCGATTCGGCCCGATGCTTTGAGTAGGTTTTCGTAGTGGTCAGGCACGATGTCAAACGTGCCGGATCCGTTGGCTTGAAGCCGGGTGTTCTCAACGAATGTCATCTTGTCCTCGTCGATGAATGCTTCGGCTAGAGCGGGGAGATGAATCATGACTCGATAACTCATTGAGATCTCGGTGATCGCTCCTGGGGTGAACGAAACCAGGGTTGGATCGCCAACGAACGGCAGTCCAGCAAATCCCTGCCATGTCGTCTGTTCATTAAATGCAGTCGCTACTTGATCACTAGTCGCATCGAATTTTTGGGTGACCAGGAACTTCTTCATGCGTGCTTCCTAGCAACACAAAAGCGAGCCCGGCGAGGCAGCCTCAAGACTTCTGAGCCTTGAAATACACGAGCGCCCCACCAGCAAGAACACAGGCCAGGGTGGCCATCCAAAGCAACGCAATAATGGGGCCATCGACCCAGCCGAGCGGCAACCACTGAATGATCTGATTCAGCACGAACAGTGCAACACCCGCGCCAATGAGCTTGGGGCCCATGCCGAAACGTTGGAGCCGAGACGATGCCTGCTGAACCGGTGCCTTTGCCATGGACCTCAACACTAGTGTCCATTGGCGTATTCAGCTCGTTGACATTCGGTCGACGATGCTTGGGTTGATGAGGTCGCCGAGCTGATCAAACGTGAGCACTACTTGGGTGCCCGGCATTCCGCCACCGAGGGAGTTGCGATCGGTCCCGAGCTCGATGCCGCCAGGAACCAGGGTGAGCGAATCGAATCGCACAACGTCTTCGCCCTCGACAATCACGTCGGTTGGAAGCAAATCCTGGGCATCCAATTCGGCGAACCACAAGCGGTTGAGATCGCCGATCCGATTGACATCCACGATCTGGTCAACGGGAATGATCTCACCCGCCGCGAGATCCAACACGGCTGCCCGGTGGCCGTAGTTCGGGTAGGGCCGGCAACACACGTAGTCGTAGAAGTCGAACCGGACCGCAACGATGTCTTCAGAAACCGCGGTCACCTTGTAGGAGACCTCGTAACTGCTGTCGTCGAGTGGTTCGGTGGAGTTGGTCACATCCTCGACCCAGAGATCATCAAGGCTGTGAACGAATGCGCCAAGCGCGCTATTGGCGCGCTCAACACCCGGCTGGTTGCTCTCAAACACTGGCCACACAAGGCCGGAGCGCACAAAGGGATCTTGGTCCAAGACCATCTGTTCAACTGCGGGAGTCCAGCGGACCGCTGGCTCAGGCTCGCCTCCGTCGACAATGATCTCGAGTGCTGTTGGATCAACGCGGTCACGGTCAAAGAGCACCGAGACCTCGTAGATCGCATCCGAGGGAAGCACCATGTCAGCCAGTCCGGACATGATCTGTCCGGTCGACGTGTCTAGGACCGAGATATCTGCCGGAGCGGGCCCATATGCCAGATCGATGGTCAGAACTTGACCTTGGCTTGCTTCGACAAAGAAGCTGCCTTCGGACTCGGTCTGGTACACGGTGACGACCGCCGAGCTGGTGTTCGGCATAAAGCTGACCTCGGCTGGATCCTGAGAAGGATCTAGCGCTAACCATCGACGAGTGATCGAGTGGTCGGCTTCGGTGAGCCAGTGCTCGCCAAGGGCCAGCCGATGCTCGGTGATTTGGTTCGCGCAGCAGGCGCCAAGAGTGGTCGAAAACGACCACACAGTGATCTGACCGTTGTCGACGTGCAGGCGGTGGATGCCACCGTGCGCTCGATCGCCAAATCGTACGATTCCGGCCGGTTCGACCGTTCCTTCGACCAGTCGGAAAGCGCGCACCGTGTCGAAGAAGCCCGAGCCTCCGGTGTTCCACGATGTCGTGACCGCTGCATCGTCGACACCGTCGCGGTCAAAGTCGCCAAACTCGACATCGGTAACGTAGAACCCAAAGAAGTCGCTGTCTCCCCAATCACCGTTTAGATAGGCGCCGTCAACCACGCTTGCGGATTCCGTTTCTGGCTCCAGTCCAACGTCGTAGGTGAACCCGTTTCTGAAGTCGACATCTCGAATCGACGCGTAGGGCTGATCTGGTGCCGTTGACTCCCGCCCTGCTCCGCGCGACGCGCCAGCTACCTGCTCAGCGCCGCTCGAGGTGCTGGCGTCATCTGTTTCGCTCGGGTCAACGAGCGACGCCACTCCGGCACTATCACCGCTCGTGGCCCCCAACGTCGGTTCCGCTACATCGACGGCGGCACTGCTGCTGCACGATGTCGCGGCCAGCGAGGCGAGCGCAAGCGACAAACCCAGGGCCAGGAAGCGCCAGCGGTGATGTCGTTGCATAGCTCTATTGTGCGCAGGAACTGTCGCGTTGTCGCTGGGGACCGCTCCCCAACTCTGGTGTCAACGGCTAACAAATGCTCAGACGCGCGGTTCCTTTACCTGATGCCTTGGCCTCGTAGAGGGCACTATCAGCAGCACGCACAAGGTCGATGCTTTCCACTTGACTGGTGTCGGTCCAACCAACCCCGACGCTCACACGAGCCCGGAAGGTTCCGTCACCGCTGAGCTTAAGCGCAGTCTCGAACCGTTCCAGGATCTTCAGCGCCAGTGTGATTGCCTCTTCAGGTGAACCAATGTTGGCCGGCAGCAGGAGAAACTCATCGCCACCCCACCGGCCGACCACGTCCGACCCTGAGACGGCCTTGGTGAGTTCCTGGGTCACCCTGATGAGCACTTCGTCGCCGACGTTGTGCCCCAACCGGTCATTGACACCTTTGAAGTCATCGATGTCGAAGAACAAAACTGCGGTGGGCCGGTTCGCAGAACGGTGCTTAGCGATTGTCTCGCTGAGGGCTCGATCCAGACTCCGCCGATTGGCCACCCCAGTGAGCGGGTCGCACAGCGCTTGCTGTCGGAACGCCTCTCGTTCTTTGCGCACTTCGGCCTCGAGCTGGCGTCGTAACCACAGGTCTCCGATCAGACGGCTGAGCACCGTGGTCATCTCAACCGTTGTTGCATTCATGGCTTTGGGGTCTTCAAAATTGTCCAAGCTCACGAAGGCCACTGGCCGCCCGTTCACCATGACTGGCGCGGACGTGTTCACGACTATTTCTGACAGCCGCCCGACCGTTTCGAGCCACTCGGCGATTTCTGGCGTCCGGCCTTCGTTAACGAAGTCTCGGACAATTCGAGCCTGCGGGTCCGACGCATCACGGAAGAAGTGTTCTTGGTGCAGCACGTGGCGTTGCAGCCCAGCCAGGTCGTATCCCACTGCGGCAACGAAGCGGAAGGTGGTTGTGCCAACCACGTTCAGTTGAACGCTGCCACCTTGTGCGCCCGGCACCACTTGGACTGCACGCTCGATCAGAAGCTGGTAGAAATCTTCGTCGTCTTGCGTCGTATGAGCGAGTTCGCTTAGTTCCATAAGTGCGCTGTGAAACTGGTGTTGTTCTGACAGAACTCGATCCATAGCTTGCCATCCGTCTCGACCCACGATCTGGGCTACGAAATCTCCGCTCGGGAGGGCCTGAATGAGGAGACTGACCGACCGTCCCGGAGGCGAACTGTGACCGACTTCCGGGAACTCGGTCGACGCGGAACCAATAACGTCCACCGCAAGTTCAACAGGTCCAACGGGATCGGCAGCCGGTAAGAGTTCTCGGAGCACTTCTCGTGCCTGTGGCTCGATGAGATCGAAAATTGTCGAACACGGTGTACCCGGTACAGATCGATCGACGAAGAGCCGCTGAGCTGCGATATTGCAGTAAATAACTTGCCCCGGCAGGTCTGCGTCCAGGCCCGCCAGAATTAGTGTTGCCACGGGACTACGCGCCGCGACCTGGAACCACTCACCTTCGCCCAATTCGGGACACGAGAGGTCGCTGAAAGACTTCGGGAATGCGCGCAGCACAAAAACCCAATCGGCAACTCGGTGCTTACGTTGAGCGAACAGCGCACAATGGGCCGAACCGCATAGCGGGCAACAACATAGGCCACTTGGCCCAATTCCGGTGTCGCACGTTTGCGACTGTCCTGTCGTTGGCTCCACAGATCGCTCCCTAGCTCGTGGACTCACCTACTATCGAAGCAATGACAACGTTGTGGCTCGACTTCGCCGGTGTCGGCTACTCGGCGTCTGAATCGCTGAGCTTTGGCCGCAGCGCCGAGCTTGGGCTCGACGAAGACAACCGTTTCATGCATCGCATCACTGGTGAGTTTCGATGGAACGGGCTTGTCTGGTGGCTCCACAACGTTGGAACGTCGACCCGCCTGCTCGTGTTTGGCACCAACGGCTCCCGAATCGAACTGCCTCCCGGGACTGAGTGCGCGCTACCGATGCCTGCTGGATCTGTTTCCTTTGTGGCTGGCCCCACGCCGTATCAACTGCTCTACCGGGCCGATGAACCCGTGACCTCGTCTCGGCCACCAGACGCACCGGGCGATGCAACAGTCGAGTTCGGTTCCGCGCTCACCGATCGCGAAACCGTTTATCTGACCACCTTTGCTCTCAGCCGGCTTCGGGGAAACTCGGTCGCGTTGCTGAGCTATGCCGACGTGGCCGAACTATGGAACGTTTCGGAGAAGACGGTGGACAACACGCTGCAACGGGTGCGGGGCCGAATGAAACAAGCTGGCGTGCGCAACACCGAGACACTCGAGGGGCTTGTGAATCATCTATTGGCCCACGGTCAAATTGGATTGGGCACATTGCACACGATCGAAGAAGCGCACCCTGGCGTACTCCCCGGCTGAATTACAGGTCGGGGCGGACCAGTATCTTTACGTGCTGTTCGGGGTCGGCGAGGTCGGCGAAGGCCCCAGGCACGCCATTGAGACCAACGTTGCCAGTGATCAGCTTTGCGCCGTCGATATGACCCTCGGCCAGATTGTGCAGCGACGCTGCGAATTCCTCGGCAGTCCAGCCGAGCACAAACTTGAGCGACAGGTGCTTATAGATGCCGATCGATGGGCGGAAGTTGTCCGGCGGGATGCATACACCAGCGACAAGAATCTCGCTGTGTGCGGGTGCCTGCACCATCAGTTGGTCGATCATTCCGGGCACACCGACTGCGTCGTACATGACTGGCGGTGTCACGCCATCGCCAGCCGCCCGCCATGCATCAATGATCGACTCGGCGGCCGGGTCGATGACCTGATGCGAGCCCATTGCCTGGGCAACTTTGCGCCGGGTCGGCGAGAAGTCAGCCGCAATGATCGCTTCGTGCCCCGAAGCAGCGAGCGCCGCAATGATGGCTAAGCCCACGGGCCCGGCGCCCACAACGAGCGCTATGCGTTCCGGTGTGACCGACGATTCGGCAACTGCGTGGAGCCCAACCGCCATGGGCTCGGTGAGCGCGGCGACGAATGGGTCGAGACCGTTTGGGACCGGAAGAAGCGCATCGGGGCTCAACAACATCTGGGAGCTGTAACCACCAGGAAACCGATTGTTGTAGCCGGGCACGACCCGACCTTCGGGTGTTTCAAGGAACGGCATCGCTGCGAACTCATCGCCTTCGGCGACGGTGCTCACGCCCGAACCAACGCCGATCACTCGGCACGAGAGTTCGTGCCCCATGACCAAGTCCTGGTCCGGGTCAAACCCTGCCGTAAAGCTCTCAACGCCAGCTGCGGTCGCAGCCGCAACCAGGTCGTGAGCGTGGTCAACAGTGTGAAGATCGGACCCGCAGATGCCACAGGCAAGTGGCTCAACTAATACCTGACCAGCTCCGGGGGTCAGATCCGCTAGATCCTCGACCACCATTTGACCCTTGCGTAATATCGCTGCTCTCACGCTGCCAGTATTGCTTTTAGGCTGCCGTTGCCGCCAGACGGCGGTCAGTCCGTTGCCGCCTGGTAGTCAATGGTTGCGGTGAAGCCACCCTGGTCGCTGTCGAGCAACTGAAGCGCTTCGGCGAATCCGGTCGAACCAGCGATCGCTGCCCCATTTGCGATAGCAATCAGGATCTCATCAGAGGTTTCTGCTTGAGCAAGCAACTGAATAGCCGCTGGTGCCGCAGTCGATGCGTCCTCAAATTCTTGTTGCGCCGCCGCTTGCAGATCGACCAAGTCTTGGTTGGTGAACTGAAGCTGCACATGCTGTGGTGCGGAGTTGTCTGGTCGCTCATCGCTCAGACCCACGATGAGCCCGACTGCGGTGTTGCCATCGACTCCGGCGAGTACGACGGTCGTTACGGACTCACTCGCCACGGGCAACCCGCTGTCAGTGAGCGGTGCGGTTTGTTCGATGACCGTGTCATCGAAGGTGAGGGTTGCGGTGGCGGTCTGGCTGCCATCGTCGAAGGTCGTGACTGTGAGGTCCGCCGACTCGTTACGAATATCGATCTTGCCCGAGAAGATGCCAGCCTCGGCTTGTAACCCAACGTTGTCACTAACGGTTACCGAGTTGGTGGTCGAGGTGACGATCCCGGTCGAATCACCTGTCGGCACGACGCCAGTGCGGATGAACTCTTGGTAGGCGTCTTGCCCTTCGGGAGTATTCAGGTCGAGTTCTGCGTAGTCGAGTGTTGAGCCTTCGACGGTGGTCTTTGCCTGGATCGAGATTGCGCCAAGGCCAATCCCAATCGTTTCTTCGACCGCTTCGACTGGTCCAGCGAAGATGGCGATCGTGTCACCATCGAGTTTGGTAACGCCGATTGCGTCACCATCGAATTCCTTGTCCTCGGCGTTGACACCGATCAGCTTGTAGTTGCCTTCTTGGGTGCTACCGGAGATGTCGCCGGTCAGGATCTGTGCTGAGTTGCCGACCTCGAATGAGTTGGGGTCATAGATATTTGGCAGCACGCCGTTGTCGCCACCGGCAAGGGCATCGGCCTGCTCTGACGTGAGGGTCGCCGAGTACGTCAGGTTGGTCCCTGTGAACTCGGTCGCCCCAATCCCGGCTTTCTCGCCGTCGATGGAGAAGCCAACAACATTTGTTACCTCGGCCTCGAGCTGCACTGCGTGGGTTTGGGTAAACCCAGGTCCGATCTGAACACCATCGAGTTTGGTCTCAACCGTGATTTCGATACCTGCGATTACGCCGCTGTCACCGTCTGCGGGGCTTTCTCCCAGGAACACTGAAACGTTGACCTGCACGTCCTCGTTGAACAGCCCGGCAACGACCCAGTCAGGCACCACATCGAAAAAGACGCTGTCGACATTGGTGTCTGGGCCAACCACCACGCCAAGACCTTCAAGCAGCCTGCGTTTGGCGTCCAAGTTGTAGCCGCTCGGGTCTCCTCCCGGGATACCGGTCCAGTCGTCGGTGGCTTCGGCATAGGCGAGCTCAAGGGGTGCCCCATCCTGAACGAGTTCCCAGATTGCATCCTGCACGGCGGGATCGGTGCTGAGGGCTTCGACCGCGACTCGACTCGGTGCCGTCGCGGTGTTACTCGGGCTGTTATCGCCGGGACCCTCGTTGCCCCCCACACGAGGATCGCTCGACGCAGCCTCTCCTTCACTGGTGGAAACCTGCGCTGGTTG
>Ga0209828_1002682_pt1 | contig 14394 bp, 15 predicted proteins | sample MaitaG_FD_187429 | JGI IMG/M metagenome (GOLD analysis project Ga0209828, IMG submission 187429) | Marine algal microbial communities from Maine, USA - Maine_Asex2 metaG (SPAdes) (version 2) | ecosystem: Host-associated > Algae > Red algae > Unclassified | place: Maine, USA | collected 2015-01-05 | reverse complement strand
CCTAATCAACATGGCTAACAGGCAGACAATCGAAGCTTTTCTCGAAAAAGGCGTTTGGAAGATCGCCGAAGACTTTAAGGTTCGCTAATCACTCAAATTAATCAATCTTATTTGCATTAGTTTTCTTCACCAGAGCTAACTAACAACTGGGGATTCCAAACCGTGAGGTTATCTATGATTACCGCACCAAAACCCTCACCAACAACAAAGTTTTTAATTCAGCTCTAGAAGCACTCAATATCGTTCTATCTAAAGTGTCATCTTTACTTAAGATATAAACAAAAATTCCGACAATAAAGAGTAACCCAAGGTTGTTCGGAAGCAGTGTTTTTAATGATCGATAGCACATTCCGAACATTCTTAGCTGAAGTTGGCAAAGCAAGAAATCCAAAAGAATCAACCAGACTAGCTCTATCTCTAATTTCTGAACAATTTGAATTCAGCGTAGCGATATTATCTGAAGCAAATAAAGACACTGTTGCCACCTTTGGCCTTTCTGCCAGTGCAGAAGACCAAAGCCTTAAAGATATTCTTTTAGGAGATGCAACAGAAGTTCTAATACCAGGCGAAGGGAACTGCCAAGTCTTCAAATTCGACATTTCAGGATTTGTCAGAAAGATGGTCCTGACTCTAGCTCGACCAAAAGATCTTAGTGTTCAAGATAACGTGGACCTGATCTTATTTTCGAGAGTCTTAGGACTTGTGTGCCAATCTCATTGGCATTTAGAATCAGAACGCAATTTAAGGCTCGCTCAAAATAGAGAACATAGAATGCTAGAAAGCATACTAGAAGTTCAAAGACTGATCTCACATAAACAACCCATAGACACCATCATCAAAACTTTAGCTTCTCAGACCAAAGAACTACTCGCAGCACAATCAGCAGGGATAGAACTTACCTCGGGCGGAAGAGTTAAAATAACCGGAGTTACAGGAGAAGATGGTTCTCTATGGAATATCCCAACACAAGTATCAGAAATAGTTAGCAAAGTAATTAAATTAGAAAAAAATATTGAACAAAAAATAACTATTGAAGGAAAACCAAGTGTAGTTTCAGCAGTTCCAATGTTCGAGTCACAAAAAGTTATCGGTTCAATGTTTGCTGTTTGGCAAGAAAAAAATCCAAAAGATAACCAAATTAGAAGCGCTACCGATGACCTTATGTCTGCTTTCGCAGGCCAAGCTAGTCTGGCACTAATCGACGCAAAAATTGAGAAAGCCCTCAAAAATTCTTACACAGATCCTCTAACAGGATTAGCCAATAGGAACGCTCTGTTAGAAAACGTTAAAGAATCAATAGAGTCTGGAAACGGGACCGCATTTTTGTATATAGATCTCAATGGTTTCAAAAACATTAATGACAATTACGGTCACGGGGTAGGCGATGTATTACTGCAGACAGTTGCAAAAAGAATAAAAAATTGTATAAGGATAGGGGACCTGGCAGGCAGGCTGGGAGGCGACGAATTCGCAGTTCTACTAAGAGAGATAGACAACTTAGACGCAGCAAAGGAACTAGCCGGAAGACTATTAGGCATTGTCGTGCAACCTGTTCAAATCAATGGAATCAGGATCACACCGACAATAAGCATCGGAATCTCTCAAACAGATGACGGAGAAGTAGACGAGCTAGTCAACAGTGCCGATATGGCAATGTACAGTGCCAAATCCAGCAAAGATTCTTCAATCATGGTCTCTAGCCAACTTAAAATAAGCCCGGTACATGGGAAAGAAAATATAGCTACCTCTTTAGTCAGATCTATCGAAAGAGAAGAGCTTCACTGCCTATATCAACCAATTTATAATATTGATGGAGAACTATCTTTCTTCGAAACGTTGTTGAGGTGGGATCGGCCAGGAATAGGGCTGGTATCACCAGATAGTTTCATCCCCATTGCAGAGCGAACTGGCTTCATTGAAATTATCGGTGAGTATGTTAGGAAAAGCGCAATAACACAATTCGCCAAATGGCAAAAACTTTCTTCTATCAAGTTAAATCTATCGGTAAATATTTCTCCAAAAGAATTCGATCAATCTGATATTCAAGCTTCGATACAGAAATGTCTGGCTGACTCAGGGTTAAATCCTAATGATCTAATAATTGAGGTCACAGAATCTCTTGAACTCTCTATAAATGGTAAAACTAATCTCAATCGACTTAAAAACTTTGGTGTTAAGATTGCTTTGGACGATATAGGAAAAGGCTTTTCAAACCTGTCTAGAATCCCAGAGATCAAACCTGATATTCTGAAAATTGGAAGCTATTTTTTCAAAGACATAGCCACATCTAGAACATCGCAAGTGTTAGTCGAATCAATAGTTTTCATCGGTAAAGAGTTTCAAATACCTGTTGTGGCTGAAGGTATAGAAACTATCGAACAACTAAACAAAGTTAAAAGCCTTGGGCTTACACATATCCAAGGAAATTACCTTGGAGCTCCTCTGACAGTCGAAGTCATAAATCGAATATTAGATAGTCAACAGAAATTTGATACTAAAGCCATCCAAGAATTTTCCGATGTAAGTGTTAGAGGTATATTAAAATGACAAATTTGACAACACTTGATCGAACACCAAACAGTCTCAAAGCGAAGAAAGACCGATGGTTTGGGAAGGGTTTTTCACTTGTTGATTCTGTAAAAAGTGACCCAGCGGCAGCTGTAGAATCTGCGATCAGACAAGCAGTTACAGACGGCGATACAAAACTAGTCATTGTAATGGCAGCTGAAGAAATCGGTTTCGAATCCATTAAAGATGGTATTACTAGAGCCAACCTCGGATCTGATACTAAAGTAGTCGGATGTTCTGCTGGAGCTCAGCATTCTAAAGAGTTTGGAGCCACAACGGGTGGAGTCATAGTCGCAGCTCTCGGAGGCAAAGGGTTTAAGGTACAAACAGCCCATGCTGAGGTTAAAGATGAGAATTTGTTTGATGCTGCCCACAGCGCAACAGCTGAATGCATATCTGAGTTATCAGGTGACCATAAGCTAGTAATGATGTTTGTTGACGGCCTTTTGGGCGACTCACAGGAATATGTTCGAGGCGCTTACAGCGCAGCAGGTGCAAGCTGGCCTCTGGTAGGAGGCGCAGCATCTGATATCGGAACTTTCACAACAACCTGGCAGTTTGATGGCTCAACATTAGTAAGAGGTGTTGTTGCTGTAGCCATCGTTTCAGACAGTCCAATTGGCATCGGTGTTTCCCATGGTTGGGTCGAAGCTGGAACTAAACCGATGTTTGTAACTAAATCTAAAGGGATGAGCATTCTTGAGCTTGATGGAAGACCTGCTTTAGAAGTTTGGGCAGAAAATATTGGCGTTAATATTGAGGATTTCGCTAACGATGAGGCTTTAACAGCGCATCTGATAATGACTCATCCTCTTGGCTTAGCGAGAGATGATCGTAAAGAAATTCGTGGTTTAGCAGGAGCTGATATCGAATCCAAAGCGCTAATTGGTGTAACTGTAACTCCTGAAGGTGAGTCTCTTTGGATAATGTCAGGTAGCTCTCAAACTGTTCTCGAAAGTACAGAACCAGGAGTTAAATCTGCATTCGAAAATTTACAAGGAGAAGATGCAATTGGGCTTATGGCTTTTGGTTGTATGGCTCGAAGGATTGTTCTTGCAGAGGCTGAGTTGCATGATCAAGAAGTTGATGCTCTTGTGAATGCAGCTTCAAATGTTCCAGTTGTTGGTATGCCTGTTTTTGGTGAAATAGCTAGGACAAGAGGACCTCGAGGCTTCCATAATTGCACATTGATAACATTAGCTTTTGCTTAAGGCTTTCTAACCTTTAAGAGTGGCCGAACCGAAACCAACGCTAAATCTTTCACACCAGATTTCAACTTTGTTGAAGACATCAAGATCGACACTTGAATCGATCTCATAGTTCTGGGAACCGATATTTCCTTTTAGGTTTCCTAAGTTCACGAATTCTCCACCTTCAGATCTTAAGTAAACCTTTAAGTCAGGACCGTTACTGGCACTAAAATCTTCTTCAAATCGAAGAAATGACTGATTTCCATCTGTTAGCACATTTGCTATTCCAGATACTGAATAATTTTTAAGACCAGAGAAACTACCAGTTGCCGAAGTCTGAACGGCTGGCGCACTCGTTGTTTCAACATCATTTACTGGTTCATCTGGGGTGCTTTCGTCAACAGAATCTTCTGATTGATCTATCTCAGCGCCTGAAGCAAAAATAGGGCCATCTTCGGATACTTCGTCGTCTAGGAATGCCTTGTGAATGCCAAAAAATCCAAAAGCAAACCAAGCAGCGACACTTAAAACTAATACCGAAATTATTCCAATTATTTTTTTATTTTTAAACATTTTCCTTCTTCGATCTTAATTTAATTCTGACATATATAACAGAACTCTGCGGGTTATTAATCCATGAAACTTGTTAATTGTTGTATTCTTTTTAAATTCTATTTTCTTTGAATGGTTTAAGGAGCTACAAGTTGATCATAGTTCTATGATTATCATTAGAATTTAGTAGCTCATATAGCCATATTTTCTGCCGATGTTAATAAACGAATCACAACTATAAAAGAAGCTACACGTGGAAAATTCAGACGTATTTAAATCGAATATGCGTGTTTGGCTTTGGCAGATTGTTAAGTTCCATAAATGGCGTTTAGCTGTACTAATTTTGTTTACGCTTTTAGGTTCTCTCGTCACCTTGGCAAGCCCTTGGCCAATGCAAATTTTAGCTGATTATGTATTCGGTGATTTAACAGCTCCATGGATTTTTGCTGAATATTCACAAACCATGAAGTTGTTGTATATTGCAGCAGGGTTCTCATTACTTATTTTGTTGTCAGCGAATTTATCAGCGTTTTATCGATGTGGTTCGGACAGAAGTATTTATATCAAATTGAAGAAGGCGTTCAGAAACACCTTTTTGAAAAGATACTTTCTACAAGAAACTGGGAGAAGTCCAGACTAAACTCCGGAGATTATTCATACCGGTTAAATGTTGCAACCCAAGAGGTAGCAAATCTTGTTTTTAACGCTCCTTCATTTATTGCAGGAAGCGTTTTTATAATTTTATCAACTCTGTTTATTATGTTCAATATTAATTGGGTAATGGCTTTAGTTGCTTTGACTATTGTTTTACCACTTGGATTAACTTCACGGTTTTTTTCTCGAAAGATCGAAAAAGCACAGATTGAGCTTGAAGAACACGAAACCAAAGTTTTTAGTTACACTGCTGAAGCTATCGACAACTCAGAGCTAATTCAAAACTATGGGATGAAAACAAAAAGTAGTCAGACCTTCGTAGAAATTCTCAAAAGCCGGTTCAATCGCCGTCTACATTTAGGAATTCTAGGGGAATCGATGGGAATAGCTAGCGGTGGTGTAGTTGCCGTTGGATTGCTGATACGATAGCTTGGTCTTGACCTTTTGGTGAATGGGCACCCTTAATATATTGTGTCGTTAAATCGCCACCGCCCAAAACCATATGCTCTGCTATTTCCTCTGGTTTACCAAATGGATCTGTCATCCCTTGGACTAATAATGTTTTACAGTTGATTTCTGAAAGATGCTCGGTGCGAAGTTTTTCTGGTTTCCCAGGCGGGTGGAGCGGATAACTAAGCAGAACTAAACCCCAAACAGCAAGCCCTTCAGCCACTGCGACAGAAGAAGCTCGGCCGCCTAAAGATCTTCCGCCAACAGCTATTTGAGATGTCTCAACATCTAATTGCGAAGCAGCGTCGGTAACCGCTGTGTTCACGGTTTCTACCAAAACTTTCATGCTGTTAGGACCTGCTGGTCCAACCGGTTTCTTATCCCTATAAGGAAAATTATGTCTAAAAACAGGAATGGCTAACGTTTGTTCAATCGTCACTAGCGTTTCATGATCTTTATTGGCACCCGCACCGTGAAATAGCACAAGCCCTTTACAATCTTTGTGATCTTTTTGACCCATAAAATTTGTACTTTCTGTAAGTTCAACTAGAATGAAACCGAGTTGCTACTGGCGCTAAGGTGGAATACACCACCAGGGAACAACTTATCTTAACAAGCCGAGCGCCTGGGCACCTAAATTAACCACCTAATAAGGAGCCCAGTAATGTCAGAAAACTCTATGGAGTCACACGCTTTCAAGTCAGCCTTGGCAGTAATTCAAAAAGCCGAACCAGCCGTTGCCGAACATATTAGGGGCGAGCTAGACAACCAACGCAGCCAACTAAAACTAATAGCCAGCGAAAACTACGCTTCACCAGCCACCCTCTTAGCTATGGGTAACTGGTTCAGCGATAAATACGCTGAAGGAACACCCGGCCACCGCTTCTATGCAGGTTGCGAATATGTAGACAAAGTAGAAACCCTTGCCGCCGATCACGCAAAAGAACTATTCGGCGCAGAATACGCTTACGTTCAACCTCACTCAGGTATAGACGCAAACCTCGTTGCATTCTGGGCAATTCTTGCACAAAGAGTTGAAGCACCTTACCTAGCTAAATTAGGATCTAAAAACGTTAACGATTTGAACGATGAAGATTGGCAAGTGCTACGTAAAAGTTTTGGTAACCAAAGAATGATCGGCATGGCCTTAGACGCTGGTGGACACTTAACACACGGATTCCGTCATAACATCTCTGGTAAACTTTTTGACCAAAAAAGCTACGGTGTAGATCCAGAAACTGAACAAGTTGATTACGAAGGTGTAAGGGCTTTGGCTCAGGATTTTAAACCACTTATTATTGTGGCAGGCTACTCAGCGCACCCTCGCAAAATTAACTTCGCAAAGATGCGAGAAATTGCTGACGAAGTTGGTGCAACATTAATGGTTGACATGGCCCACTTCGCTGGCTTAGTTGCAGGTAAAGTTTTCACCGGCGACTTTGATCCTATGCCGCACGCTCACATAGTTACAAGCACCACACATAAATCTTTAAGAGGTCCACGTGGTGGAATTGTTTTATCTAATGACAAAGATTTAGCAAAGTACATTGACAAAGGTTGCCCAATGGTTTTGGGTGGGCCGCTAGCCAACGTTATGGCTGCAAAAGCTGTTTGTTTTGCAGAAGCTAAGAAACCAGAATTTTCTACTTACGCTCAACAGATTGCAGACAACGCAGTTGCTCTTGCTGAAGGTTTAAAATCTAGGGGTGCACGACTTGTTACGGGTGGAACCGATAACCACATTGTGTTAGTTGATGTAACCTCGTTTGGTCTGACTGGCCGTCAAGCTGAATCAGCTTTGCAAGATGCAGGCGTAATTGTAAACAGAAACTCTATCCCTAACGATACTAATGGAGCTTGGTATACCTCTGGTGTACGTCTAGGAACCCCGGCATTAACTTCGCTAGGCATGGACACGGCAGATATGGATGAGGTTGCAGACATAATTGCAACCGTGTTAAAAGAAACTGAAGTAGCTGCTGGTGACGATGGTAAACCTTCAATGGCTCGTTACGACATAAACGCAGACATAGTAACAGTGTGTCGCAAACGCTGCGCAGCATTACTAGCCGATCACCCTCTATACCCAGAAATCGTTATTTAATAACTGCTAAGTATCGAACAAACCAACTCAAGGGCTGATGATCAGATTGATTATCAGCCCTTAGAAGAGCGACAATTTATTATTGTCGTGCTCGCCGAGTTACAGAAGGAAGACCCGGGTTTAGGCCTCGATGAGCAATAATATTTGTATCGCTATCAGGGGGAGGCGTAACTTCATTCCAACTTATTTGAAGTATCGAAGGAGTTAGTCTACGCTGTTTTGTAGGGTTCAATCTGTGAATAAAGAAGTCAATCTCTATGTTGAGCTGACCCAGTTCCAATTTTCTAGCATGACGATATGAAGTTTTATGCATTCCGATGCTGCGACCTGACGGGAGCTCTGATACTAATTGTCTTAAAATATCCGGGGCTGTTTCAGTAAAAAAATATTCTTTTACTTCAGCTCCAGGTAGTAAATCTTTAAAAAACCTTACCGTACCACCGCTAGGCAACTTACCCTTTCGGGGATATTTATATTTTGATACTAAATCATCTAAATCTGGATAACGATGTGGCTCACTATCTAAATAATAAAGCTGATATCTTAACTGCAGCCAAGCACCTACTAAAATAGAAGCTAGCAACGGATTTCCTCTAACCCCGCCATCAAGAAATACAGGTTGATTTCGTAGAGCTTCTGGAATATCAGAACCTTGAAAAGTAACAATTAAAGGTTTATCAGGACTATCTGGAATTGTTACACAATTCAATAAATCATAAACTGCAAAACTAGAAGCAAACATTTCGGTAAGACCTTGGTCTAAGGTGCAAGCTTGAATGTCCATACCAACTGTAAACTCAATTTTTGGTGGATTATCGAGCTGCCCAACAATAAATTCAATCATCGACTCAGTGATCTCTGGCACGTAAAATTTTGGAATTTGAATTAGCCAAGGATATTCTTGATTTCGGGCCTCTTCAGCTGTCATTTCCGATCTTTGCTCAAGAACTCTTTTCATTCTTCTTTGAAGAACAAGACTACCTATATCCGCCATAGTTTATATTCTACAGCCATTCAGCGACTAGCCACGAGCCTAGACCTTTAGGATCCTGCAGACTTAACGCTTCGCTGGTTCGACTGCGCATGCGCATCGATGTTAAATCTGGTTTAGCTGCATGGGCTAACCAGTAATTATTTCCATCTACGGCCAGTTGTTCAATTCCCCATAGCTTTAAGAACTCACACTGGGTAAGAACTGTTGCAAGTTTTGGTAATTGATCCAGAGCAATATCAGTTGTTATATCTAATTTACCTTGAAGTTCTAACGGATTCTCGCCTCTGATGTGATGTTGGTAAGTTCTTAGCCAGTCTCCCCTAGTAACTAATTCTTGAGTAGATTTAGTTCCATAATCAAAAATAAGCAAACTAGCAGGATTGCGATCTAACACATTTTGAATCCAAGAGTTTGCACTATCTAGAACTGGAACTCTTGATTCAGTACCAAGATCTAAGTTTTCTAATACAACTTTGATTTGATCTGGTAACTCGCATATTTCTGCTTCAGAAAGTGGTTTTGACACATACTCCGATTGATCATTTTCTGTTTGAACCCAAACTTCTTCAAACCCTGCCTCTGTTTTTGAAAACATCCTAAAAGGCAAATTATCTAGAAGCTCATTAGCTATAACTATCGAATTGGTTAAATCAGTTTGCTGAAATTCATCAGGAGTTAAATCTGCATCAGAATAATCAACACTAACCAAAGACCAAAAGTCTTTAACAGCTACATCAGCCAATTGAAGAGATCTTAGAAAAGCACCAGAGTTTGAACCAACATCAAACACTTTGAATTCGCTAGGCGAACCAGCCTTCACCCAAACATCTTGAATTTTATTAGCCAAAACAGCCCCAAATAAAGGCCCAACTTCTGGACTGGTGATAAAAGCACCTCGGCGGCCTGCAGTAGAATTGCCAGAAGTATAGAATCCAGTATCTGGGCTGTACAAACATCGGTTCACAAAATCGTCAAAACGTTCAATAGCCATGTTTGATGTTCTTCCGGTTCGAGTTGCCAGAACGGTCATCTTCGTGCTTGACACGAGAATTTAGATTCCCAGTCGTAGCTGGGAATGACAAATGGAGAGCTGGGAATGACAAATGGAGAGCTGGGAATGACAAATCGAGAGCTGGGAATGACAAATCGAGAGCTGGGAATGACGGAAAAAGTAAATACTGGAATAATGAATAATGTAAATAAAGGAATGACGAATAAAGTAGAAAATAGATCACTTACTAATACGATAACACTATAAATATCAAATTAATTAGCAGCCACAAGATAGGCTTTGACTAATATATTTTTACATATTTGCTACTCAGGAGGCATCAGAATGAGCGACTACACAGATCTACAGAAAAAAATTGAAACGGCATTTGATAATAAAGACAACCTAAGCGCAGGACCAGGCGAAGAGTTTGATGCCATGATGCAAACTATAGAGTTGCTAGAATCTGGTGAACTTAGAGTAGCTGAGCCGATAGACGGCGGTTGGCAAGTAAACCAATGGGTCAAAAAAGCAGTACTTCTTTCGTTCAAACTTCAAGACAACAAAATAATTAACGCTGGGTACACAAACTTTTTCGACAAGGTAGATCTTAAATACGCTAGCTACGATAACGATCGATTCAAAAGCGAAGGTGTACGGGTTGTACCAAACGCAATGATCCGTCGAGGCGTTTATGCTGCTCCTAATGTAGTATTTATGCCGAGTTACACAAACATCGGGGCTTACATAGACTCTGGAACAATGGTTGACACATGGGCAACCGTTGGCAGTTGCGCTCAAATAGGCAAGAACGTTCACCTATCTGGTGGCGTTGGAATCGGTGGAGTCCTCGAACCATTACAAGCTGGACCAACAATAATCGAAGATGACTGCTTTATTGGAGCTCGTTCCGAAATAGTTGAAGGCGTAGTTGTTGAAAAAGGCTCAGTAATCTCAATGGGTGTATTTATTGGACAAAGCACCAAGATTCTTGACCGTTCAACTGGCGAGATAACCCATGGCCGTGTTCCTGCTGGAAGCGTTGTTGTGTCTGGTTCCATTCCTTCGGCTGACGGAAGCCACTCACTCTATGCCGCTGTGATTGTTAAAACTGTTGATGAAAAAACTCGATCAAAAACTGGACTAAACGAATTACTTAGAGATATCTAAGTTCAATTTTCAGGATTACATTCATTTCCTAAGCCTGACTTATTCTTGAACAAGATATAGCCGTAATTCACTGGCCACCTAAGAGCTAACCTAGCTAACAAAGCTCAGGACCAAACCGGCAGCAATCATAATACCTGCACCTAAAAACCTTAATTTATAAACGTGTTTAGAATGATCTTCTTTAAGTTGCGGCAGCCTCTTTGATAAAGTAACAGCCAAAATCATAGACAGCGGCAACGATATTATGACCGAACTTAAGGCCAGATTTCTTCTATATGCTTCAGCAGCTGCAGCCGTATAAATAAAACTAGTGAACCCAATTAATGCCATTAGCTTTAGTTTCTTTACATTAATTTTTAACTCATTACGGTCAGCCAAAGCAATGGTGGGCAATAATACAAAACAAGTAACAAGATCAGCCCATAATACTGTAGTGGCATAACCATTTGTTCGAGAAGAGACGGTTGTGTAATAACCAAGAAGAGCAAGGAAAAACATTCCAGCTACGGCTAACAATACTGGAAAAGTGAACAAAGCTTTTAGACGAAGTGTCGGATTATAAGTAGCAAGCGGACTAAAAATGACGATAATGGCAACAAGACTAAGACTAATTAAAGAAATACTCTCATTAAGAAAAACCACACCAAGGAAAAACGCGAATATTACTCTGAAACTGAACAGTGGAGCCATAGCTGAGACATCCATTCTGAACAGTGCGATTGTGTATAAAGAAAAAAACGCAGCAGAAGAAAAAGCCATTAACAGCACACTCGACCATCTTGCGGAAACCCTCCCCCAAAGACCAGTCCATAAGTAACGCCAAAAGGAATTCCAAAAGCAATCCAAAATAGGTTGAAAACCCACGGATCTTTTACCAATGACTTGCTTGTTATTTTCAAGACAAGAGGAGCTATTCCAGAGGCTATCCCAGCCAGCCACGCGAATACTAAATCAAACACTATTTACTATTGTAGAAACAATTGAGACAAGAATTGACAAATACATTATTGACAACGCATGGATACATGTATAACATGGAGATATGAAGAAACTACAAATTTTGTTTCCAGATCCGTTGATGCTTAGGATGCGAGAGATCGCCGAAAGTGAAGATTTACCAGTAAGTGAAATAGTCAGACGAGCGACCAGTGCTTGGCTCGAAAAATTCCCTCAAAAAACCCCGACCAAAAAAAGAGAAGTTCCTGTTGTCGATTTGGGTGAATGCACATTCGACCCCACAAACCTAAGAGAATATTTATATGAATAGCCTCGATACAAATATATTAATTTATGCAATTAATCCAACCTGCTCTGAGCACCTTAAAGCCAAAGCAATTTATGAAGAGCTCTTAGACAACCCTTCATCATGGATACTCAGTGATCAAGTAATTTTTGAATTCTACAGAGCTCTAAGGAATTCAAAAGTCGTCACAAATCCACTTAACCACAAAAATGCGTTGGAGCAAATTATATTTTTACGTGAAGAGTCAGGTGCCCTATGTTGCTCTTATGAAATATCACTATGGCCTGATTTAATCAAACATCAAAAAAAATATGAATCTAATTCGGTCCAAATTTTTGATAGTATTTTAGCTACGACACTTTTGAATAACGGTGTTAAGAATTTCTATACACGCAACACTAAAGATTTTAAAAAATTTGAATTTGCTAATTTGATTAATCCAATCGATTAGAGTCCACAGGATCAAGCCTGCTCCGATACTGACTAAAACCTGTATTAATGATTAGAGTTAATGCCATGCCACAGAAAGCCAAACCAACATTCTCTCTCAAAGACGAACTATTTAACCCAACTAAGGTCTGTTACTTATCTGATCTGATCAGCGACGTTTATCCAAAGTTTGAGTCAAAAAAATTCCAAACAGATGTTGTTAACGAGTTCCCAAATTTAGAGCTTAAAGAACGCATCACCCACATTACACAATGCCTGCGCAAATATTTGCCGAACGATTATCTAGAAGCTTTAAAGATTATTCTTCAAGCTCTACCGCCAGAGTTAGATCTCAAAAAAACAGATGATGATTTTGGTGATTTCATTCTTGTGCCCTTTAACCATTTTGTTGCCACCTATGGATGCACAACAGAATATCTTTCAGAATCATTACAAGCTCTAAGAACAATCACTAAACGGGCTTCGGCAGAAGACGCTATCCGATATTTTATAAATGCATTCCCTGATGAATCTCTTAAATTTCTTACTGAGTGCGCCAAAGATAAGCACTACCATGTGCGGCGTTGGGCAAGTGAAGGCACTCGACCTAAATTGCCTTGGTCACAAAAATTGGTGATAGATCACACACAACCGCTTCCAATTCTCGATTTAGTTTTTGATGACCACACACGCTACATTACCCGCTCGGTCGCCAATCATTTAAACGACATCGCAAAAATCGAACCTGAGCTCGTCATCACAACTCTTAAACGTTGGAAAGCTACAGGCAAACAAAACGCAGACGAAATGGGTTGGATGATCCGTCACGCTACTAGAACTCTAGTTAAAAAAGGTGATCATGGAGCACTCGAGTTACTCGGGTTTGGTGAGACTCCAGACATAACAATAAGCGATGTTACAAGTACCTCAGAAGTGACAATCGGCGATTCTTTTGAATTTGGACTAACTATTACCCCGAACAAAAATCAAAATCTGATGATTGACTATGTTATGAACTTTGCTAGCAATAAAAAGCGTAAAGGACGAAAAGTTTTTAAAGTTAAACAAATAAAAGCACAAGCTGGCAAACCAATCACAATCCAAAAGAAACACCGCCTGCGGCTAATGACGACTCGGACCTTATATGAAGGTGAACATTCAATCACTATTCAAATCAACGGCAAAGAATTCAACACAATCAAATTTGATCTAGTTAATTGATAGTCAATTACCAAAATTTACACAACGGCTCAGCCAGAGTGTGATACAGAATATATAAAGCGAATAGATTAAAAAATAATAAAAGATAAACGATATTGGCGTGTGTCGGGGGATATATATTTTGTTTAATAAATCTAAAAATCTCTTTAGTTTTCAAAATGAACATTAATAACGATGAAGCAGTAATGAACAACCAAACAGAATATAGCAAAACTTTATTGATGCTTTCACATGCTTCTAATTCAATATGAAAATTTGTTTGTGGTTCCAGATAATTCGAGATAAATAAAAATCCTGCAGCTAATAAATTTACCAATACAAATAATATCTGGATCGCATTTGGAGTAACAACCGTTCTGTTTTTTGCTGCCAATATAAAATAGTCAAAGCAAACAACTAGAACCGTACCTACAACTAATGCACTAGCCCACAATGCCACTGTTGACATAACATTAATGCCAAATAAAAGCACATTTCACCGCCTTGAAGAATCTGTTAACTATTTTATACGTGATCGAAAGAGAAATTACACTCAAGCAATTCCAGCAACCGACGACAATCTTCACGGCTAAGGTAAGTTCAGTAAGTTTATTGATCCCTGTTTATCTACCCCATTTAAACAATTTTGTTTATTTTAATTACGTTCGTTTTATTCCGATGGTAAGTATATGCGAAACATCATTTCTGATAAACCTAGTTCTAAGTTATTAGTTTGTCTCATTATATTATTGTCTGCTTGCTCGTCTGGAACTAGCGAAAATCAAACTTTAGAAGACATACAAATTGCTGACTCAGCTCAAGCTAAAGAATTAGTTGAAAAATACGCTG
>Ga0209828_1002681_pt1 | contig 14398 bp, 10 predicted proteins | sample MaitaG_FD_187429 | JGI IMG/M metagenome (GOLD analysis project Ga0209828, IMG submission 187429) | Marine algal microbial communities from Maine, USA - Maine_Asex2 metaG (SPAdes) (version 2) | ecosystem: Host-associated > Algae > Red algae > Unclassified | place: Maine, USA | collected 2015-01-05 | reverse complement strand
GTTGATGGCCTCGACCGCCGCAGGATTGACATCGACCCCTGCAACCTGAAACCCGGCCTCGGCAAAGACAGCAGCGGTGGGCAATCCGATGTAGCCCAGTCCAATCACCGTGAGTTGCTTCATGTTCTTGCTCCCTGTTCGGTCAGGAACGCCACAATGCGTTCCGACGCGTGGCCATCGCCATATGGGCTCTCGGCGCTGCTCATTTGTTGGTAGTGGTTTGGATCGTCGAGCAGCGCGTGGGCGGCGCTCATGATGGCGTTCTTGTTGGTTCCAACAAGTTCTACGGTGCCGGCGGTCACTGCTTCGGGTCGCTCAGTGGTGTCTCGAGTAACGAGTACCGGCACTCCGAGCGCTGGCGCTTCCTCTTGCACCCCACCTGAATCGGTGATGATCAGGTGTGAACGGTTCATAAGCCAGACAAAGGGCAGGTAGTCCTGGGGTTCCACCAGGTACACGTTGTCAAGGTCCGCCAACACTGCGTTGGCGGCCGCTTGCACCTTTGGGTTCAGATGCACCGGATACACGATTTGGGTGTCGGGGCGTGCGGCTAACTCCGCCAGCGCCTCGCACATCTCTCGGAGCCCACCGTCGTGAGATTCTCGGCGATGGCCGGTTACCAGGATCAGGCGTTTCGCTGGATCAAGGAAGCTGAATTTCTTGGCAATCGGCGCAACACGGTCGCTCTCGAGCAGATTGTCGCGCACCCAGTACAGCGCATCGATCACGGTGTTCCCGGTCACAGCGACATCGTCGCTAGCGATGTTTTCGGTCAACAGGTTCTGGCGCGAAGACTCTGTCGGTGCAAAGTGAGCCGAGGCGATCCGGCCGGTAATCGCCCGGTTGATTTCTTCGGGGAATGGCGAATATTTGTCGCCCGTGCGCAGTCCCGCCTCGACGTGCCCTACTGGTATCTGCTGGTAGTAGGCGGCAAGTGAGGCGGCCATCGTTGTGGTTGTGTCGCCATGCACGAGCACCCAGTCAGGCTGTTCGGATTCGAATACCTGCGCCAACCCCTCGAGCACTGCGGTCGTTATGTGAGTCAAGGACTGAGCGTGCTGCATCACGGCCAGGTCCGCGTCGGGGGCGATCGCGAACAGGTCTAGCACCTGGTAGAGCATTTCTTTGTGCTGGCCGGTCGTGACAACGATGCTCTCGACACCAGCCGTTTGCCCAAGCTGTTTGATGACCGGAGCCATCTTGATGGCCTCTGGTCGCGTGCCAAATACTGAAACGATTTTCATCATTGCCGATCTGCGCCGATGCCAAAGCCCGGCTTGTTCATTAGCGCAACGACAGGAACTGGTTCGCCGGACTCGAAGCACTCTGCCAGCTGCTTCATTACGCCATCAACACAACAGAAGAGACTGCATTAATCACACGTTCGACTTCTCTATCGGTCATGCCGGATCCGCTTGGCAGGCAGATGCCTCGCGCAAAGAGTTCATTTGCGACACCTTGGCCGCCGACGTACTCGTTGGTTGCGAAGACTGGCTGCTGATGCATCGGCTTCCAGGCCGGGCGGGCCTGAATTCCTTCGGCGTGCAACAGCTCACAAGCAGCGAGCGGGTCAACCCCTTTGGGCAGCAGGCCGACGCTGAGCCAGTGATTCGGGCGGCTCGTATGTTCATAGGGGCACCACTGCATGGCTGAGAAAGCCCGCTGGTAGGCGGCAGCGATCTCGGTTCGCCGTTGAATCTTGGCCTCGAGCTGAGATAGTTGGGCCCGACCGAGTGCAGCGAGCAGATTCGATAGCCGATAGTTGAAACCAATGTCGAGGTGTTCGTAGTGCATTGCCGGCTGGCGGGCCTGCGTCGACAAGTAACGGGCGTGGTCAACGGTGTCTCGATCAGCGAAGAGAGCGCCGCCGCTAGACGTCGTGATGATCTTATTGCCATTGAAGCTGACCACGCTGGGAGCAGCGACCGCCCCGACAGGCCCTGTCGAGGAGACCGAGCCGAGGGATTCGGCGGCATCACGAACCAAGGGCACGCCGAACTCGCCGCACACCGAGAGCAAGCCCTGGTAGTCGGCGACGCTTCCAAAGAGATCGACGGGCATGACCGCTGCGGGCAGCGAGTCGGTGGCCGCTCGGGCGTGCAGGAAGCCTCGCAGTACCTCTGGGTCTAGGCACCATGTGCCCCAGTTGCTATCCATGAATACCGGCACTGCGCCGGTATGAGCCACGGCGAACGCGCTTGCAGCGAACGTGGCCGACTGCACGACGACCTCGTCGCCGGGCTTGACACCAACTGCGAGTAAAGCGAGGTGTAGGGCGGCCGTGCCGCTGGATAGCGCTACACAGGCCTGTGCACTGGCGTAGTCGCGTAGCTCTTCCTCGAATGCGTCAATCTCGGGCCCGGCTGGTGCAATCCATCCGCTGTCGAACGCACGTAGGAGAGCCTCTCGTTCGAGTGGTCCAACGTCTGGGGCAGAGAGCAAAACTGGCTCGGATTGCTGGCCGGCAGTGCCTGCCACATCGATAGTCGCAGACATCTCAGTACCCGACTACGGGAAGGCGCCGTCGAGTCGAGCAGACCCGCAGCAAGTGGCCGATATTCGTGATATTCGACATTCTCTTCACCCCAACTGTGACCAGATGCACTAACGATTTGCGCCTGGCAGGACCCACCTGAGGGTGGAAAGGCAGTTGCCACACTAGCCGCAATTTGTCAGTACCAAACCAAGCTGGACGACATACTCGCAAATACCGAAGCTGGACAAATCGGAGCCGCGACCGAAGACGTTCTAAGATTGATGTTTGCTGGTACCGAAGCAGCCAGCCGGACCAGGTAAGTGGATCCCAACAGTCCGCCAACGGACGAGCAACTCATGCCAGACGATCAACCCGCATCGACTTCTCGAGCAGTTCTCGTGAACCTGACCACTCATAAAGTTGGCGGAGCCCTGCAGGCTGCCACTTCTTTGGTACTCCACGCGCTCGATGATCCAGATACGCAACGATGGGTCTTTGCTATCTCTTCAGCGGTTGACGACGAACTAACAAAGTTCGACGTTGCAACCGACCGGGCACCGTTTCACGTCTTTAAAGAATCGCCCGCGAGACACCTCTCAGCTCAGCGCCAGCTTCGAACGCTAGAACGCCAGATACGCGCTGATCTGGTCTTCACACTTTTTGGGCCGGCGTATGTGCGCTTTCAAGCGCCCCACCTTTGCGGTATCGCCGACCCCTGGCTCACGCATTCGAACCGCCTAGCTTTTGGAACACTTGGCAACCATGGCGCTCAGCTGAAGAAGGTCGCCTCCATTGCTTGGAAGGCCGCCTGGTTCCGTCAAGCAGACCACTGGTGGACAGAAACAGAGATGTCGAAACGCGGCCTTGTTCGCCGACTCAAGTTTAAGCCCGACCTAATATCAGTGATTCCAAATACCGTTGGCCCGCACTTCATCGGTGCAACCCCGGTTCAGCGACACTCCCCTGCCGAGCGACTTTCGGTACTGTGCCTGTCCGCGTACTACCCGCACAAAAACTTGCAGATACTGCCCAACATTGCGCTCGAGATGCAGCGATTCGCACCCGCGTTGGATTTTGAGATCGTGACCACGATTCCCCATTCGCATCCGACATTACCTGCATTCTTTGAACAAGCCAGACGACTCGGAGTCAGCCACAGGTTGCGCAACATCGGCTTGGTGTCGGTAGCCGAAGTACCCGAGCTATACGCCAACTCACATGTCAGCTTCCTGCCATCGGTGCTTGAAACCTTCTCAGCGGTGTACGCAGAGTCGTTGACCGCTGGCGTGCCACTCGTGATCACAGACACCGCGTTTGCGAGAGAAATCTGTGGCGATGCTGCCACATACTTTCGGCCGCTAGATGCCCGAGACGGTGCCCGTGCAATCCTGGAACTGGTAAACAGTCCCGCTCTCGTCGACCAATTAACTCTTCGGGGTAAGGACGTCGCCATGGGTCTTCCAAGCTCTCAAGAGAGATGGGATATGCAAAGGTCCCTTATGATAAAAATGTGTGATCAGCAGACGCCATAAGTTGCCTGATTCGCCACACCCGAACACGCCGACCACTTGGCAACCAGATCGCCGGTTCGCGACAGTGGCAGCTAGCGTTACGCGGTGGATTCTCCAACAGTTCTGATTTTAGGAACCGGCTATGTCGGTCTCACATGCGCTGGCTGCTTCGGGCACCTTGGCCACACCGTGGTCGGCTTCGATATCGACGCCGACAAGATCGCTTCGCTTAAGAATGGCAAAGTGCCGATTTATGAACCCGGCCTCGACGAGCTGATCATCTCTGCGCAGGCAAACGGCAACCTGTCGTTCACCACTGACGTCGACGCCATTGAGACCGCCGACATCATCTTCTTGTGCCTGCCAACGCCACCGCTGCCATCGGGCACACCCGACTTGAGCATTCTCAAATCTGTCGTGCTTGAGCACCGTGAGCGGTTCAAGGCGGGCACCGTCCTGGTCACCAAGTCGACCGTGCCGCTCGGAACCAGCTCAGAGCTAGCGACATGGCTAGATCGCACCGACGTGTTCGCCGTGTCGAACCCAGAATTTCTCCGCGAAGGGGTCGCAGTCAATGACTTCCTTGAGCCAGACAGGGTCGTTGTCGGCGCAATACAAGCCGAGGCTGGCGAACGAGTACTTGATCTCTACCGTGATCTCGATACCGAAATAATTCAATGCGACCCTCTGTCGGCTGAGTTGATCAAGTACGCAGGCAACGCCTTTCTGGCGACCAAGCTCAGCTTTGTCAACGAGCTCGCCCGCATCTGCGACGAAGTCGGCGCCGACGTTGGCGCCGTGGTCACCGGCATTGGCACCGACCACAGAATCTCGCCTTCGTTCCTGGCACCTGGACCAGGGTGGGGCGGCTCCTGCTTTCCCAAAGATGTCGCCGGACTCGCGGCACTCGCCCGATCTTCACGACTGCGCGTTCCCGTGATAGAGAGCGCGACCGAAAGCAATCGTGATCACTTCGACCACGTTTTGAATCGCATCCATGCCATGGTCCCGAAGCCGCTCGGCCAGGCCACGGTTGCTGTCTGGGGGTTGGCCTTCAAGGCCGGTACCGACGACACTCGCAGCTCGCCCGCCATTGAACTCGTCGAACGCCTCGGCTCATGGCATTGCGCAGTCCGCGCTCATGACCCGGTGGCGTCGGTTCCGGACAGCGTCGTCCAACAGGGCGACCTCTACGAAGTTTGCCAAGGCGCCGACCTGCTCGTCATCGCGACCGAATGGCCCGAGTTCGCTGAAGCTGACTTCGGCCGAGTCGCCAGCGCAATGAGCGGAACAACCGTGTTCGACCTGCGCTCCATCATCTCACCCGCAGCTATCGAAGCCGCGGGACTACGCCTGGAGCTACTCGGCCGCGCCGCAACCAAAAGCTAGGCCGCCAAAGGCGAAACCCACCGTTTGGCTCAGGGCGTGGGCTGGCAGTTCTGAATAGTCTCGGCAATACAACCGGATCCGTCGAAGAACTGGCCGTTGCTGGGTCTGACGCTGGGTGTCACGACCGGCTTGTCTCGACCGCGCCCGCCGTTCGCAATGTCGACGCCAGTCCCACCATCGATGTAGTCGGTGTTGTTGCCACCGCTTAACGAATCGTTGCCGGCCTCGCCAAACATCGAGTCTTTGCCGCCTGCACCGAACATGACGTCGTTGCCAGCGCCGCCCCACATGTTGTCGGTCTGGAAATTGCCCTGCATGAAATCGTCGCCGGATTGACCCCACATGAAGTCTTGACCACCCATGCCACGCATGTCATCGTCGCCCGGGCCGCCATACATGCGATCAGCGCCTGAGTCGCCCAGCATGGTGTCGTTATCTGCGCCGCCAAACAGCCGGTCGGAGCCGCCCTGGCCATCGAGCGTGTCCTGGCCGTCTTGGCCGTGGATGTAGTCGATGCCGAAACCGCCAACGATGGTGTCGTCTCCGGGACCGCCGTACAAGAAATCACGGAAGTCGCCGACCCCGCCATCGATCCGGTCATCGCCGCCCTCGCCACAGACGGTGTCGGACCCTGCCCTACCATCGATCACATCGGCGAACGGGGTGCCCAAGATGACATCGTCGCCTGAGGTGCCGACGCCGGAAGCGCCGGTATTCATATTGATCGTGACCGGCTTGCCATTGCAGAAAAGACATCCGCCGTCGAGAGCTACCGCAGCGTCATTGGTCGGTCGACTCTCGAGGAACGCCCGGGTAGCCGCATCGGCGACCAGGCAACCATTGCTGGCCAGCAAGACAAAGTCCAGGCTTGTCAGGTTGCGAAGCTGGGACGGCACGAGACCAGACAGTTCGTTGTCGACCAGGCTCAGAAAAGTGAGATTCGTGAGATTGCCGAACTCGGGAGGAATCTCACCGCTGAGGTCGTTGCCGAACAACGAGAGCGAGCCGAGGGCGGCCAGGTTCCCGAGTTCGCTTGGAATCTCACCACTCAACTTGTTGCCATCGAGATCGATTGCCGCCAGGTTCACCAGATTGCCGAGCTCAGCGGGAATCTCACCTGTCAGGCTATTCTTCTTGAGCCGCAAGTCCCGCAGATTGGCAAGCTGGCCGAACTCAGCCGGAATGGAACCGCTCACGTCGTTCTCGCTCAAATCCATTCGGGTGAGACTCGTGAGATTGCCCAGATGTGTCGGGATGGCACCGCTCAGGTTGTTGTTGGATAAATAGAGCCAGGTGAGATTCGTAAGATCCCCAACAGGAGCTGGGATTACGCCACTTAGGTTGTTGTGGTGCAGGCTCAGCTCGCGGAGCACGGCAAGGTTGCCAAGATCACTCGGTAGTGCGCCAGTCAACGAATTGTTGGAAAAGTCGAGCGTGATCATGTTGGTCATGGCGCTCAGCCCGACCGGGATCGAACCAGTCAGGCTGTTGCCGCTCAGGTCCAACCGGGTGAGCCTTGTAAGACTGGTCACGTTGGCCGGGATCCCGCCGGTCAATCCATTGTCATCGAGGTCGAGCCGGAAGGGCCGATTGCCCGAACACGTCATACCAAACCAGTCACATGGATTTGTCGAGCCGCCGGTCGCAATAGCGCTCCAGCCGGTTTTGGTGTTCCAGCCGGCTCCGTTGGTGAAGTCGTACAGCGACTCGAGTGCGTCACATTCAGCTTGCGTGATCTGGGTGTTCGTCGATACCGCAGCCCCGATCGCGCAGCCCGTTATCAGGCTGCTTGCCGAGGCTGATCTCGTCGGTGTGTACACCAGAAGAGAGAGAAGTAGGCCAGTGATCGCTAGCCACCTACCGACAATCATTTTGTTTCCGCTCGTATTTGCCACGGGTCTGCCCTCCCATCGACTGAGCCAAAACTACTAGACGCGACCAGACCCCACAATGGGTAAATCGACTATCGAGCCCTGAAACCCGCCAAACGACGGCAATTCGGGGAAGTCAAAGACCGGGATTCAGTCCCGGTTAGGCTCATCTAGGACGGGGGCTGGCAGTTCTGCACTGTCTCTGCAGCACAGCCCGACCCGCCGAAGAACTGGCCGTTGCTGGGTCTGGCAGTCGGCGACGTTAGGGGCTTGTCCCTGCCGCGTCCGCCGTTCGCCGTGTCGGTATCAGAGCCGCCGTGCAGGAAGTCAGTGTTGTTTCCGCCGTGCAATGTGTCATTGCCGGCATCGCCGAAGAGGGTGTCTTTTCCGCCCGCACCAAACATGGTGTCGGCCCCGGGGCCGCCCCACATGTTGTCGGTCTGGAAGTTTCCCTGCATCAGGTCGTCGCCAGCGTCGCCCCACATGAAGTCCTGGCCGCCCATTCCTCGCATGTCATCATCGCCAGAACCGCCATACATGCGATCAGCTCCAGAGTCACCCAGCATCACATCGTCGCCTAGGCCGCCGTAGATGCGATCGGAACCACCCTGGCCATCGAGAGTATCGTCGCCGTCATCGCCATAGACATAGTCGATATCCGGACCGCCAAAGATCTCGTCGTCATCTCCATTGCCATACAACCGATCACGACCCTCATCGCCGATCAGAAGATCTTTGCCAGGCCCGCCCTGAACCAGATCGTCACCTCCGTTGCCGTAGAGACGATCGTCTCCCTGATCACCGAACAATTTGTCCTTGCCAGGACCGCCACGAATCACATCATTGCCACCAAGTCCACAAACGGTGTCATCACCATCAAGGCCCCAGATCAGATCCGCACCTGAGGTACCCAGGATCACATCGGCTCCAGAAGTACCTACTCCCCCATCACCCTGCTGCATGTTGATCGTGACCACTTGCTGATCACAAAGAGCTACCACTGGCGTCGTTGCGTCGGCGCCGTCACAATCCTCGTCTATGCCATTGCCGGGAGCATCGACTGCTCCTGGGTTCACACCCGAGTCGGTATCGTCGCAATCCGGCACACCGCCCGTTGGCACCGAGGCAGCGAAACCATCACCGTCACCATCAACAAGATCGCCACCAACACAATCCTCGTCAATCCCGTTGTACGCGACCTCGACTGCTCCCGGGAATATGGCGCTATCGGTATCGTCGCAATCGGTGGCGTCGCCGAGCGGCCCCCCGAAACCATCACCGTCGACGTCTGCCTCGCCGGCTTCGTAGGCACCAGCATCGCACTTGGCCAAGGTACGAGGCACCCCACGCTGATCGGTCGTAAGTCCACAGGAACCAGCGATATCCATCGCTGGTGAATCTGCGAGCAAGGCGATGGTCTCGGTACATGGCGCATTGCAGCCATTTGCCTGCAATGTCGGCGCGAGCTTGGCCACTAACCCAGCGGTCGCCGTAATTGCTCCGCACTGACTGCTGACTGCGTTACCGCCACCGTCAATCACAAGCGAGGTGTTGCCGCCGCAGTCGCTCACAACGTTGCGGGCAACAACAGTTCCTGTCGTCCTTACCTTGGCACCGGCGGAACTACCAATGAAAATCCCGACACCGTTGTCGACCAACGTGACATTGGTCAGCGAGGCGACCCGTGAACCATCATGCAGAAACCCATCCTCGATGGATCCCTCAATTGTTGAGTTCGAGACCGAGACCGTCGCCGAGCCAGAGATGTGGATGCCGTACTCGTTGTTGGTCAGCGTGGTATTCGTGACGCTCAGGCTGCCCCTCGCGATTTCAAGTCCATCGTCGCCGGAACCGGTGATCGTCAGCTCCTGGATTCCCACGTTGCCTTCGACAATACGAACTGGATCGTCGACCCCCGCAGCATCGAGCGTGTACCCGCCGCCCTCGACCACAAGCATCGGGCGGGGTCCCGTCGCCGAGTTATTGATTGATTGTGCACTAGCAGAGAGCGAAATATTGTCGGTCAACGTGACCGATGTCGTCGTACCTGTAGCCGCAGAGTTGTAACAGTCAATCGCAGTGTTGAACTGGGCCTCGGTGCTCACGCTGTGCGACGTCGCACAGTTGATGGGGGGATCAAAGGTTCCGGTCGCGCCATTTGACTGCGACACCAAGTCGAAGCGATCGTGCACAACTCCGTCGACAGTCTTGAAATAGCACTGCGCATTTGCGTTCGTGTTGGACGGCGAGATGGTCTTGAAGTCACAGAATAAGACCCCAGCACCATGAGCACTCGATTGGTTGGTGGCATTGACCTGGGCCGCCCACCAAGGACTCTGCGCTTCAGCGCTAACTCCACGAATCGATCGACCTCCGAGGCCGGAAACCCACGCAAGGGTTTCCCCCTCATCGATCGTGAGATCCGTGCCGGTCGTGACGATGTCACCCGCATTCATATCTTCGGCAAACCGGCCGAGCAGGTGCGTGCGTGAATACGAATGTTCGTGGCCTGTCGCAATTAACGCTCCGTGGTTTCGACAGAATTCATAGGGCTTCCAGCCCGCCTCATTCTGTTTGGAACCGGTCTGCAGATTGCTCTGGTTGAAATGCCAGTTGCAGACCGTCCATGCGGTGGTCGATGAGGCGAGCGCTCCATTCAGGTACCCCTCGAGGGAGTTGTCCGGGTCACCGAAGTCCGTAGGCTCTTCGCCGTCCGGGGCCGCCTGGCCGAGCCCTACTGTCACGACGGTGAGGGTGTCCTTGTAGACACAGGTTCCCCTCTGGCCAATGTCTTGTGCTGATGATGATGGGAAGGTGCAATCAAGATGCGGAGAGATTGCCGGGTTGGCCTCGGCGGCCAAGTAGCGGTTGTTAAGAACAGTGGAATAGCCAACTCCGCTATTCCACAATGCCACATCCCAGTCTCGGGAATCGTGGTTGCCACCGCTGGCTAGGAGCGGAAAATCCGCACCAAGCACGTCGGTGACCATCTGGTCCCAACGTGCCGGAATGTTCGGGTCGTTCGTGTCGTAGCCAATGTCACCGCCGTGCAGCGCCAGTTCAGCGCCTTCGGCATACACCAGCTTCATCGTGCGAGCGGGTAGTCCAATCGATTGATCGAGATAGTCATACGGATGCAGCCGCCCGGCAGCGTCGAGGTCTTCAAAGCCGGTGTCAGCGAAGAACGCAACGCGGAAAGAATCAGAGCTAAGAGGTTCTGCCGTCGGCACTATCGGGGCAGCCATTGCTGCAGTCGTCACGCTGAAGGCGAAACCAACCATCGAGGCGATCATCGCAAGTATGAGCAGGGAGCCAGTTAGCCGCTTCATCCCGCAGCCTCCTTCGGTCTAGGGCCAAGTGCGTCCCGGCCAGCCATGACTTAGGCAGTGCGGTGCACAAGTTTTCTTCGGCATCTCGGCGGAAATGATTAGCTTGTCGGTCACAGAGGGCTATCTGGCTCACGCAGTTTCGAGCTTCTTTGGCGTTAAGGCCCCGCGCATCTTCGGCGCCCTGCCGCTACATCTGCCCAATTCTCACGTGGCGGGAATGTCAGCTTGGGTTCTAGCAATCGATGCACCCATGCGGCCTTTTTAGTGCAGTGAATTGCTGGACAAGCGCTGTGCTACCGCGCACGATCGTTCCGGTAGCGCCAAGCGTGCCGACCGCTGGGCAACTTGGTATCAGCTGAAACTTGGCGTTCGATCGGCAGGTCCCGAACCCGAACTCGTTCTGGGCTCACTGCGGCAACGGTGCCGACTTCGAGCAGTCCGATCGGAGCAGGAAGTTGATCTCGGAGAAGTTGTAAGTGAACAGCGCTCGGCCGGTCAGCCACGCCCCTACTTCACGCTACGGCCACATCGAACAACGCAGCGGCCGAGACTGAGTACCGCGGCTTCGCTGGTACGCCACTCAAGAATGCGAGCGCACGCTGTTCACCAACGCGTCTTGGGCCCAAAGAGTGTCTTCCCAGGTCCCAAACGGGCCGGTATGTTCGGTCGTCTCGTTCGCGGTTACCGACACGTCATGATCGTCAAAGTGGACGGTTACGGTTCGGAACAGCCGCGTGCCGATATAATTGTCGCCCCAGCGATAATCCCTGATGGTGATCGGTGTGCCATCGAGACGCTCCGACGACTGTTCGTTGAAGACCTCCTGCACCAACTCATCGTCAGTCGATCCGTAGTTGTTGAATGGGCGATCACCTATCCAGAGCGGACCAAGACACTCGCACTGCATGGCAATGTCAGAAACAGGAGACGAGTTGAGGTGCACGATCTCGTGACCGTCGGCGCAGGTATGAAACCAACCGTCAGGAACGTCTACTGTCCAACGCTCCCCTGAGCAACGGCCGCCAACGACAACATTCGGTTCTTTGTCGCGGCGGATCCGCGTTACCCGCACGGAATCGACAAGTTCATCGAACGACGCCCATGTTCTAGCCGGATCAATGTCAGCACGATCATCGCTTGCCACCGCTGCAAGGGTGTACCAACGCAAGCTGAGCAGTAGCCATCGCTGTTGGACGATCGCGCCTGCTTGATTTTGCAACTCAACCTCGAACAGCCATGCAGGTTGGCCTGAGATCGAACTCAGCGTCCTTTCGAGAACTTGAAATGATGCAGCATCGGCGACCAGACGGTCCGCGACTCGCGTGGGACTCGATATCGACATCTCGACCGTGATAGGCGACACGCAGCAGCCAACCGCGGTCCCATCGAATCCATACTCGAGCAACCTGCAATTGATCGCGGTCATGTCGTTGGGCACATCGAAGTAGCCCTCCGAGATTGGGCTATTCCCTGCCGGCACGATAGAACAACCTTCGCCGGCACGGGAGATAGTTGACGAAGACGACGACGTCGGAACGGGCTCCTCAGGGCGGGTCACGACATTGGCTTCAACTGGCGTGGGTGAAGGAACAGGTGGTTCAATCGGCTCAGGAGCGACCACGGTTGTCGCACGTGGTGCAGTCGATCTCACCGACGGCTCGGTGGTTGGTTCGCTCGTTACCTGAGCGGACGTTTCCGCCGCACGTGACTCTTCAATCGAGGCGCCTGGGGCGCTTGCACATGCACTAGCAAATACCAGAACAACGATCACCGAAACAATGGAACGTCCGCCGACATCCAAGGCTGGAACCCGGTGTGCTCGGCTCGTCATTGCGTCAGTTTGACAGACCTCGACCACAAATAGCCATAGGGGGCGCCCCTCGCACCGCTATAGACCCTGGAGGTGACCGGTGGGCCCCAAATGTGATCCACAGTGTCCTCAGAGTTGTTGGCGTCTTGATTGGCGCACACACCCAGATGCCCCAGCAGAACAGGCAAGCAGAGTGTTCTGATCCTAAGGCCAATTCCCGGGGCGAATGATGCTCTAAGCAGCAGCGACAGGGCGTCTCAAGAAGGTGAGTGGAGCCCGATTGGAGACTTGAACTCCTGACCTATTCATTACGAGGTATCTAGCCCTCGACCGCTGTGCTAATTCGCTAGACCGTTGGAACGACGCCAGCCGCGCTGACCGCTGTGGAACTAGTTATCAGCTGTACTCATTGGGGCACGGCCCTGTGTTCCGCTAGTAGCCTTGAGGGTCAAAGAAGGCAATATGGGTTTCTGTTGCACGTGGGTAGCTACCTGTGGCTCTCAGAAACTGCGGGGCCTCACGACGACCCTCAATACCAGAATTCATGAGCGCTACACCCAGGTTGTGGAGGGTGTTGCTGTCGGCCCCAGGGTTGTCGATCAGTGGGCGCAGCAATTCGATTGCGTCTCCGTATCGACCGAGGTCGCACAGCACACCACCAAGACTCGTCGCTACTTTGGTTCGAACCTCAATGCCATCGGCAGCCTCCAGCAGTTCGCGGTAAAGAGGTTCGGCCCGCTCCCGGAAAGGAACAGCTTCGGGACCCAGAAACGCGGCCGCGAGTGCATCGGCAAGACGCAGCTGCTGACTAAACCAGTGGCCATCAACACCGGCGTCGATCTCGGCTAGGCGTATTTCCCGAAGACGAGCATCCGAGATCTGTTCGGGGTCCAGGCGACTTAGCTCAGCAAGTGTCAACGCTTTTGGGTGAATCACAGCGCCACTCTTCCATTGAGCTATCCGGCTTTGGAATTGTGCTTTCCAGTCAGCGCGTTCGGAAGCACGGCTTTGCCAATCTTCCCAGTTGCGTGCCACACGGCAATCCTATCCAATCGGATCGCAGCGGATTCCAGCTGTCTTCTGACAGCCTCAAGAAGGTGAGCGGAGCCCGAGAGGAGATTGAACTCCTGACCTATTCATTACGAGTGATTCGCCACTGAGCGCTGTGCTAACTCGCCCGATGCCAACGTTTTCGGGGAAGCGTCACGAGTGCTGTGCTCAGAATTAGTTGCTGTAGCGATTTCAGATCTTCGAACTGCCACTGCGACTTGTAACACGATCGTGTTACACTCGCCGAATGGCAGCGACAAAGCAGACCGTTCTCCATGTGCGCCTCACGGACACGCAAGACGAAGCAATCGCAGCGGTTGAATCCCGCTACGGAGGGCGATCGGAACTGGTCCGGATTGCCCTAGATCGCTTCCTTCAAGAAGCCGCACGTCGTGAAGCTATGAACGAGTTCGTCAATGCGTGGGTGGCGGATGCCGGGCCAGCAACAGCGGAAGAACTTGCCGAAATGGACCGCTTCTTTTTGTGATCCTCGACACTGGCTTTCTCGTCGCTGTGGACCGCGGCGATCGTCGGGCGAAAACCTTTCTCGAACGAGCGGCGCAAAAGCAACGAGCGCTCCACACCACCGAAGCAGTGATCGCCCAAGCATGGCGTGAAGGCGCTCGGCAAGCCCGGCTCGCTCGATTCCTTCACGGCGTCACCACACACCCACTCCGTCATGGTCGTCTCGTCGGCGAGTTACTCGCAAAGTCCCAGACCGCGGACGTGGTCGACGCCCACTTGGCTCTCGCAGCACATCAACACGGACTCGACATCGTGACCGGCGATGCCCAGGACCTCACGCGACTCGCAGATCTCCTGCCCTCTAAACCCACCGTGCACCTATGGCCCTGGTGACACTCGGAATGAATTGCTGAGCCGGCCGGAACGCGCTGCCGAAGCGCTGTGCTACCGACGACTTCACCGGTGCCGCCGCGGAAATCGTTGGTAGTTCAGCGTTG
>Ga0209828_1002679_pt1 | contig 14402 bp, 12 predicted proteins | sample MaitaG_FD_187429 | JGI IMG/M metagenome (GOLD analysis project Ga0209828, IMG submission 187429) | Marine algal microbial communities from Maine, USA - Maine_Asex2 metaG (SPAdes) (version 2) | ecosystem: Host-associated > Algae > Red algae > Unclassified | place: Maine, USA | collected 2015-01-05 | reverse complement strand
TCCTTTGCTGTAATACTCTTAACTGCTCCTATTATTTTCTTTGGCGCATTCACTGGAACGCTTTGAATCAAAAAATGAACATGGTCACCATCAACCCCAATCTCTAAAAAATGAATTTCATAGCGTTATTCTATCCCTAGGCAAATTGACTTAAATGTATTTGAGATTTTTTCACTCAAAACGTTTCTCCTGTATTTGATTGGACAGACAAAATGATACAAAAGCAAGCTTTTGTTATGACTTTTGTGAATATGTTTACTCATGTCCACAAATATAAATATCTTTACGCTACACCCGAGGCAGAGCCTCGGGGAATTCTATTGATTAAAATACTTATTAAAAATACTTGTTAATTCATTTGTATTTTTATCTATAAAATTTATTAGTTAATAAAACACTTACAAGCGCACCAATAATTATTAATAAATTAAAATTTATTAGTGCCCTACTAAAATATAGATTTCAAATAAAATGTGTTATAATGTAAATAAAACGTTTGTTTTATTGGGATTACGAAATTAGCAAGGTATCTTTTAAAAAAGGTAGTTGTTTGTTAGGCGAGTTTATGGACAATTTACACTATTGTTTGTTTGGATTCTCAAGGAATTTGAAAAAACCTATATAGGCCATCAAATGAAATCTTACCATGGACACTATATTGGAATATGCCTATTTTCGTTTGGTTTTACGTTGTACTACCAGCATTGTTTCTATTGTTTTACTCCAATACCTGTATAAAAGTAAAAATATGGGGGTTTCTTATTATGTGAATTTAAACTATTTACCTGAAAATGCTGCCTTTCTTTTTTCTAAAAATGCAGTCGTTCCTTCTTTAAAATCTTGGGTACCAAAACAGTTCCCAAATTGTTTTATTTCAGTTTTAAAACCGTCGATACCATCTTTATAATTAGCATTTACAGCTTTAATTACTTTACTTATTGCTACCGAAGAATTACGCATAATTTTACTTGCTATTTTTTCTGCAAGTGGTATTAATTCTTCTTGAGAGACAACGTGGTTTACTAAACCGTAATCTTTGGCAGTGCTTGCATCTATCATTCCTGCTGTCATTACCATTTCCATAGCGCGTCCTTTACCAATTAATTGTGGTAAACGTTGCGTGCCACCATATCCTGGAATAACACCTAAAGACACTTCTGGTAGTCCCATTTTCGCATTATCACTTGCTATTCTAAAATGCGCAGCCATTGCTAATTCTAAACCGCCGCCAAGTGCAAAACCGTTTACAGCTGCAATTACTGGAGTGCTTAAATTCTCGACAAAATCGAATAATAACTCTTGTCCTTTTGCTGCTAATTTACCACCTTTTTCAATACTAAAGTTTGCAAACTCGCTAATATCCGCACCTGCAACAAAAGCTTTTTCGCCACTTCCTGTAATAATAATTACTTTTACAGTATTATCTTTATTAGCAGCTTTTAAAGCGTAGTGAAGTTCCTCTATTGTAGCTTTGTTTAAAGCGTTTAATTTTGAAGGTCTGTTAATTGTTATGGTTGTAATTCCATTATTAGAAGCTGAGAGTATGTTTTCGTAATTCATTAAATAATTTGTTTTAGATTACAAGTAATTTTACTTGTGTTATGTAAAATAAGTGATATCGTTAAAGCACTAAAGTTACCAAATAAACTATAATTTTATAGCACATCTAGAAATTAGTAAAAAAACTAATAAATTATTCACCACGTTATTTTAGTTTATTTTTTTATGTAAACTTATTTAAATTTTTTATAAAATACTTCATTTTAAAAAATTTCAACATAAAAATAATTCCTATATTTTTTTACTTAAAAAGCATTTGTTTTCTAGTACCCTATTTAATCCACCTTAATATTACCGTTTGTAGCAAAAAATAGATTTAAATAGTCCGGATTTTTTGTTAATTTGGCTTTATTACCTTTATATTATAGCCATTGCATGCGCGTTCCAAATATTGAAATTACAATTAACTACCTCACCACTAAGTTTTTTCTACTTTCTAACATTAGTTATTTTTATAATTTTGTTAGCGTTAAAAATAGCGTCAAATAAAATAGCTTTATTATATATTATATACTGCTGTGTACTTTAAAACGTCATGCCATCTATAACAAACGGTATTTTATGCCATTGTAAAATGGATGTTTTATTTCGTAAAAGTAATAATATTCTTTGTTCAAAATATTAGATCTATAACACGCTAAACCAACCAACAAGGCAAGGTCTTTTAGAAATTGAATGGTCTTTTTCTATTGTTTTAAAGGAAATTTTGGATAGTTAATTTCTACAGTTTTTTAGTGTTTTGTAAATTAAACTCTCATTTGTAAATGATTTCATAATATTAATAATGCTTTAAAAGCGTTTAAAAGAAATGATTTTAACAGTGAAGAAAAGAGAATTAATTATTTAGAAAGTTGAAGTGTAATGTGATATCTTACACGCAGCCATGCATCTCTACAAATTATAATGTTACATCTCCTAATGGATATTTATAAATGTTAAACGTTAATTTTAGAGAAGTTTGGTAGGTTAAATGTTTAATTTTGATACACCATTAGAAATGATAACCAAACTTTTGTTTAACACAAAAGTTGCATTTATTACTTGAATCTAACTAGGGAAAAATACATGTAAACTAAAAAACAAAGCTTTTTAACTTTTTTAATTTTTTATTACCATAAAAATATTTGATATTCAATCATATAATTATACATTATAACCAACTATTAAATCTATTTAAATAATGAAAACGAAAATTACACAATTATTTAAAAAAAGTAAAGCAGCTCTAATGCTTGCTTTAGCATTAACTTTATTACTCAATAATTTAACTTACGCCCAATGCGATGATGCAAGTGTAGATGACTTAACTCTAGTTGGCCCATATACTGTTGCTACTTTAACTGAATCTGACGGTATTAGAAACGGTCCTGATTATAGTCAAGCTACTGTTTATTATCCTACAGATGCTACAGGGCAATATACAAGTGTTGTTCTTGTGCCAGGGTTTACTAATCAAGCATCTGATATAGAAAGTTGGGGGCCATTTTATGCATCTCACGGAATTATAGCTTTTATTATTAACGTAAATAACACGTTTGACCAACCGGATAAAAGGGCTTTAGCGATATTAGATGCTATAGTAACTTTAAAACAGGAAAACACAAGATCTAACTCTCCTTTAGAAGGAAAAATAGATGTAGCAAGATTTGCTGTTAGTGGCTATTCTATGGGCGGCGGTGGCGCGCAATTAGCAGCTAATACGGATACAAGTATTAAAGCAGTTATTGGTTTGTCTCCTTGGTTGCCTAATACTACTAGTAGTACATTTGGTAATAACCAAAGTGCAACTTTACTAATTAGTGGAGAAAATGATTCTGTTGCTGCACCAAGCGAGCATGCAGATCTTCATTATTTAAACACACCAAATACAACAGATAAAGCACTTTATGAATTAGATGGTGGAAATCACTCTGCTGCACAACTACCAGAAAATATAGATGGTTCTGTTGGAAAAATTGCTTTAGCTTGGTTAAGAGTTAATTTAGAAGATAATGCATGCTTCTGCAATTTATTAACAAATGAGGTTTTAGTTGACTCTACAGTTAGCTCTAAGATAGATACAAGTTTTTCTTGTGCAACACTTAGTACTGATGATTTTGAAGTAAATAAGGTTACAAGAATATATCCTAATCCTGCTAGTTCAGAGATTTTTATTAAAAGCTCAAATTTTATTAGTAATATGGATTACAACATCACGAATGTATCTGGACAATTATTAATGTTTGGCAATATTACTTCTAGCAAGCAAAAAATAGATATTTCTGATTTAGCCTCTAGTGTTTACTTTTTAAATATTGGAGAAACTACTTTTAAAATCGTCAAGACTAATTAATTAATAAATCCCTTGCTTATATTAATAGTAGGGGATTTTTTATTTTGTGCCCAGTCTAAAATATTGAATTTTTTTATTTAAAACTAATTAAATATTAAAGTGAGCTAAAAAAAGGTTCGCATAATTTTTGATGATTTGTAACTGATTTTACAATATTACTGTTTAGTTTTTTTTACAAAATCCCTAAGCCACTGTTTTACATTTTCAAGATTCTCAAATACATTATTTTTATAGTGTTGTTTAATGTATTGCCAAATTCTTTCATTGGGATTTAGTAATGGGAAATATGGAGGTGTTTTAATAACTTTTATGTTTTCTGGTAGTGTATATTTTTCACTGAATAAAAACTAGCATTATCAATAATTATTATTTTAATTTCTTTTAGTTTATAAAGAGAAAAGGCTTCTAAGTATTTGTAAAATATCTCGCTGGTTGTTCCTTCTATTTCGTAGACAAAAACTATCTGCATTAATAAAAGAAAAGCTACCATACAAATAAGTGTTTTTAAATGCGTGTTTATATTATACAATGGCTTTACACTTCTACCTATAAGAGAGCTTCCTGTATGGGTTTGTAATCCAAATCTAGCTTCGTCTTGGGCGTTTAGATTTGCAGTAGTTTGCCTACTAAAAACTATACCTTTTTTATGTTTTCCAATTCATTTGGAAGTTTTAAAAAAGGCTTCAATAGTCTGGTCATCTTTTTTATAATGCGATTTTCTTGGTGCTTTAATTTTGGTTTTAAAATGTTGCATTAAATAAGTGCGCAGGGTGTTGTTTTTAATCTCTAGACCAAAATTATCTCTTACCCATTGTTGTGCCATTATTTAAATAGCATTCCCTGGAAATTTACTTTCTAACTCTGCTTGAAACTCTTCCATAACTGGTCGAACAGTACTTTCTGGTAAGTCTGAAATTTTAATATACATTAAACCATCGACTGCATTGTTAAATAATGGATCGACATTAAAACCAATAAGTCTACAATTTTGCTTTATGTATTTTTTTAGTAGTACCGGTAAGCGCAGAGCACCAGGTTCTATTTCGTCTATAATTTTATCGAATTTATTTAAATCGGCTTCTGTAGCATCAAAAACAAAATCTTTATCTGCATCGTTTAGTTTTACCTTAAATTCTTTTTTAGGATGCACATATTGTGCTATGTAAGGGTCGTAATAATGCGATTTCATAAACTCAATCATTAACGATTTAGAGAAGTTAGAAAACTGGTTACTAATACTTACACCGCCTATTAAGTATTTATGCTCTGGGAAACGTAAGGTAGTATGCACAATACCTTTCCAAAGTAAAAATAAAGGCATTGGTTTTTGCTGGTATTCTTTAATAATAAAAGCGCGACCAAGCTCTAGAGATTGGCTCATCATTTTATAAAGTTCTGGCTCAAATCTAAATAAATCTTGAAGATAAAAACCATTAATACCATATTTTTTAAAAATTTTTGCACCCAATCCCATTCTATAGGCTCCTACTAATTTATTAGCCTCGCAGTCCCAAAGAAACATGTGGTGGTAATAACCATCAAACACATCTAAATCTATAGCTTCGTTTGTACCTTCTCCAACTTCTCTAAAGGTGATTTCACGCAAACGCCCTATTTCTCTTAGAATATTTGAAATTTTTTTTGCAGGCGATAAAAACACTTCGTAATTTTTACTCTTTAAAAGCCTGCTGTCGTCTTTACGCAAAAACTCAACCTCTTTTAGCATCATTTTTGTACTAACAGGTGTTACTATTTTTTTGGGAATTTTAGCTGGTCTTGGTGCTTTAAGCGTTGAAGAAATAGTATCTCTTAGATTTTCTTTAGGTTCGAAAGCGTTAGATAACATGTATGTTTTTTTTCTAACAAATCCTGAAAAACTCTCTAATGTTTCGTGTTCGTTCTGGTCTTTAATAGAAATTCGTATACCTATTCTAACTTTAATAACACGGTTTTTTTGTGTTAATAATTCTGAAGGTAATTTTGCAGTTCTAAAAATGTCACTAATTTTAGACAGCTTGTAAAATAACCTACTATTTTTTGCATGAAAATAAATAGGAACGATAGGCACATTAGCTTTTTTTGCTAATTTCATAGCTGCTTCTTCCCATGGTTTATCGACCATTAATTTTCCATCCTTATAAGTGGATACTTCTCCAGCAGGAAATAAACCTAATGGATGCCCATCTCTTAAATGCTTAATTGCATTTTTAAAACCTGCGATACTTGATTTTACGTCTTTACGGTCTTCAAAAGGGTTAACAGGCATTATATAAGGCTTCATTGGCTCAATACGATGTAATAAGAAGTTGGCAATTATTTTAAAATCGTCTCTTTGTTCGAGCATTAATTTTAATAATAGTATACCATCTATTCCGCCTAATGGATGATTGGAAACCGTAATATAAGCGCCATCTTTTGGGAGTCTTTTTAGGTCTTCTTCGGGAATTTCGAATTTAATTTGAAATTCGTTTAAAATCGCATCTAAAAATTCAAGTTCAGATAAATGCTTGTTTCTATTATACACCTTATTAAGTGTAGATATTTTTAAAACTTTCATTAATAACCAACCTGTAAACGTTCCAAATACACCGTATTTATCTAGATGTATTGCTTTTGAAACTTCTTTTGCAGTGACTAAAGACATAGTTGATTTTTACTGTTTTAAGCTTACAAATGTAAGCAATAGATTATTGAGTTACAATTTGTACAGTTTCTTGAAATAACTGCTTTAATAACACAGTTTTATCTTCTTCTAGATTTTTAATAGCTGCTTCGTTGTAATGCCTAATAGTATATAATGAAACTTTTTCTTTACATTCTACTTTAAATTTAGCTTTTAAATGTAATAGCAGCTTCTCTAAATTATTATAAGTGTTTTCGAAACATACCGAAAAACTAATGGCAGAATTCTGGATTACATCTACCTTCATTTTATATAAAGATAATAAGCTAAAAATTTCGCTAATATTTTCTTCTACCACATAAGAAAAATCTAAAGTAGATAAGGATACTAATACTTGGTTTTGTTTTAAAATAAAACAAGGTATATTGGGTTCTATACCTTGAGATTTATTAACTGTTGTTCCAACGTTTTCTGGTTTTAAAAAAGACTTTACATGCAGAGGAATTTCTTTACGTTGTAATGGTTGCAACGTTTTTGGATGAATTACAGAGGCACCATAAAAAGCAAGTTCGATAGCTTCGGTATAAGAAATGGTGTTGAGCAATTGTGTATTAGTAAAATATCTTGGGTCACCATTTAAAACACCTGGAACATCTTTCCAAATAGTTACACTTTCAGCATTTAAACAGTAACCAAATATGGCAGCAGTATAATCACTTCCTTCTCGCCCTAAGGTGGTTGTAAAGTTATTATTATCACTACCTATAAAGCCTTGTGTTATATACAAAGTAGAAGTGTCTACTTTACTGGTTATTACAGCTTGTGTTTTTTCCCAATTTACATTTGCGCGACGATAATAATCATCTGTTTTTATGCATTGTCTTACATCTAACCATGTGTTGGCAAAATGCGTCTCGTTTAAATATTGGCTAATAATAGTTGTAGACACTAGTTCTCCATAACCTATTACTTGATCGTAAATAAAATTATAGTTTGGCGATTTATTACTTTTAAAAAATTGTAATAACTCATTAAAGAGTGCATCAATCTTATTAAAAACTGGGTGTTGTTCGTTTTTAAACAAATCTATCATAATCTCTTGATGATAGCTTTTTACGTTTTCTAATTCCGCTTTAAAAGTATTGCTTTCAATTAAATATTTATCGATTACAATCTCTAATGCATTTGTGGTTTTTCCCATTGCAGAAACTACAATAAGTGTATTTTTATATCCTACTTTTTCAAGAACCTTAACCACATTTTTTACTGCGTTTGCGTTTTTTACAGATGCACCTCCAAACTTAAATACTCTCACTATATATTATTTAAATAATTATTAATTCCGTTTTCGTTTAAATGCACAATATCCCAATTGCGTTTAACATCTGCGCCTTTTTTTTCGTAGAATGTAATTGCTGGTTCATTCCAGTCTAAAACTTCCCAACAAATACGCTTTACACCTATTTGTTTTCCATACTTTACAACTTGGTTTAAAAGTGCGGAACCTAAACCATTGCCTCGCATACTTTCTTTAACAATTAAATCTTCTAAATGTAAAACCTCTCCTTTCCATGTAGAATATCGCTTGTATATTAATGCAGCACCAACAATATTAGAATCTACTTCGGCAACAAAACAAGTGAATTTTGGATGTTTTCCGTAACCATCTTCCTCAAGATTATTTACAGTAACCTCAACCGCGTTAGGTTCTTTTTCGAAAATAGCAAGCTCTACGATTAGAGCGTGAACGCTTTTCATATCATTTTTATTTGCTAGACGTATGCCATTTTTCATATTAAATTTATTGAAAAACAAATATAGTTTAAAGTTAAATACCCTTTATATTTACTTTTACGAAAACGTAATAGTTGGTTAAAAAAACCGATATTTGTAAAATAGAAAGCTAAAATATGCCAAGAAAAAACCAAACTTTAGGAGAATTCATTATAGAAAATCAGTCGGCATTTAAATATACTTCTGGAGAATTATCGAGACTAATAAACTCTATTAGATTAGCAGCAAAAGTAGTAAACCATGAGGTAAACAAAGCTGGTTTGGTGGATATTACTGGAACCGCAGGAGATATTAATATTCAAGGCGAAGACCAACAAAAATTAGATGTATACGCTAACGAGAAGTTTATACAAACCTTAACAAATAGAAATATTGTTTGTGGTATTGCAAGTGAGGAAGAAGACGATTTTATTTCTATTAATAGCCAAGACGAAAATAACCAGAACAAATATGTTGTTTTAATAGACCCTTTAGATGGTTCTAGTAATATTGATGTTAATGTATCTGTAGGTACTATTTTTTCCATTTACAGACGTATAACTCCTGTAGGGACGCCTGTAACTTTAGAAGATTTTCTTCAAAAAGGAAATCAGCAAGTTGCTGCAGGCTATGTTGTTTATGGGACTTCAACAATGTTAGTTTACACAACAGGACATGGTGTAAATGGCTTTACATTAAATCCTGCTTTGGGGACATTGTATTTATCGCATCCAAATATGCAATTCCCAGAAGATGGCAACATTTACTCCGTTAACGAAGGTAATTACAACCATTTCCCTCAAGGTGTAAAAAATTACATAAAATACTGCCAAAAGGAAGAAGATAATAGACCATATACTTCTAGGTATATAGGGTCTTTGGTTTCAGATTTTCATCGAAACATGATTAAAGGTGGTATTTATTTGTACCCAAAAAGCTCTAAAAATTCTAATGGTAAACTACGTTTGCTCTACGAGTGCAATCCAATAGCTTTTATCGCAGAACAGGCTAGTGGGAAAGCTAGTGATGGTTTTACGCGTATTCTGGATATTGAACCAACCAAATTGCACCAACGCGTATCTTTTTTCTGTGGAAGTAAAAATATGGTAGAAAAAGCAGAAGAGTTTATGCAATTAGCAAAATAAGTATTATATTCTAATTTAATTTGTTATTTTTACAACAGTTTTAAACACTAATATTGATAATGGCAAAGAACGATAAAACCACACATAGTAACATAAGCACTAACAATCCTAATTCTAAGATTGACGCGATTAAACAGCTTATTTTTGGTGAAAACATCCAAGAATACAATCACGAATTTGAGGCTTTAAAACAAGATATACTTAATAAGAAAAAAGAACTAGAGCATTTAGTTGATGGTGTTAAGGTTGAATTACTTCAAAATATTGATAACTTATCTACAGATATTAATATTAGAATTACAGAATTAGAAAACACGTTTCAAGATAAAGTAGATACTCTAGAAGATAAAAAAATAGACCGTAAAATTTTAGGAGATTTACTAATTAAACTTGGTGAGAAAATAAACACCTAATTTGATTCTCACATCATGAATCAAGAAGAAAAACTTTCCATTTTAAAAGACATCTTGTTTACAGATGAGCGAGAGTATGCTCAAAAAGTTGAAGAAAAATTAAAAGTTCTTGAAGACATAACAAATAAACAAAAACAATTATCCGAGCGTGTAAATCCACTTATAGACAAGAAGATTAATAATTTTGTTACAGAAATACCAACTACTTTAGGACCTACAATTACAGCAGCTTTAAAAAATGAAATTGAAAAATCTCAAGAAACTGTAATAGAAGTATTACTTCCAATTATTGGTAAATTAATTAAAAAATATGTGCAGCAAGAAATGCGAATCCTGTCTGAGCAAATAAACTCTAAAATAAGTAACGCTTTTTCCTTTAAAGGTTTAAATCGTAAATTTAAATCTAAAAAGACTGGTGTTAGCGAAGGAGATTTAATAATTCAAGAACTTGCTCAACCTATAGTAGAACAAATTATGGTTATAGAAAAAGGGTCTGGTATAATTATTTCAGATTTTTCTAAAACTCAATCTATAGATCAAGATGTGGTTTCTGGTATGCTAACCGCTATTAAAATATTCGCCGAAGACGCCTTTAATAAAAATGACCAAGAATTAAATTATATAGAATACGATAGCTTCCATATTCACCTTCAAAACTTTTATACGTACTATATTGCTGTAATTATTTCTGGTCCATACAATACTGTATTTAAAAGTAAATTAGAAGATAAACTTTTAGACTTTGCTCAAAACCACATTAATAAGGAAGATGTTAAAGATAAAGAAACATTTAACAGAAAATTAAAAATGTATTTTAAATAATAAATATTTAATAAAAGTATTTATACTGTTTGGCTTTTCTTACTTTCGTATTGTTATTATAATTAAAGTTACATTGTCTATCATGAAAGTTTCAAAAAAAATAGTTTTATTAGGTCATTTTGGTGTTGGTAAATCATCATTAATAAGACGTTTTGTAGAAAACACTTTTTCTGAAAATTATAAAGTAACCATTGGAGTCCATATTTTAAAAAAAAATGTAACAATCCCAGAAAAAAATACAGATGTTTCTTTAGTTATTTGGGATTTGGAAGGTAACGACGATATTAATAATACCAGATTCTCTTATCTTTTAGGAACAAACGCCTTTGTTTATGTTTACGATGTAACTAGACCTGCGACATACGAAAATCTAGAAAGTGAATTAAATTTTTTAAAAGACAAACAGAAAAACACACCAATAACGGTTGTAGGAAATAAAGAAGACCTCGTAACAAAGGCTTATATAAAGCAGAATAGCGATAATTTTGGTAGTTTAACAGATTTGTATGTTAGTGCCAAAACAGGAGACAAAGTTGATGCTCTTTTTTCTAACTTAGCTGAAGTACTTATTAAATAAGTAAAAAAAATAAGCTTTATAATGTTAGAAGTTTACAAAAAAAAATATACTAAGACCGTATTACAATATTCTATATTAGACTTAGATGGAAAAGTTTTAGAATCTGACAACGCCCTGTTTTCAAACATAGAAAACAAAAATATAGGAGATATTCATCCATTTTTTGAAACATTAATTCCACTTCTTTCACATAAGGAGAAAGAAACTATATTTTCTTGTATTCATCTTAATGATGGAGAAAAAAGTATCACATCAGACATCATACTTCAAACATTTAGCGATGGCAAAAATCCACTTTTAATAATACATGATTTAACAAAACATTATAATAATTACCAGACAACAGCGCAGGTTAGAAATGAATCGGTAATTAATTCACAAATTTTAGAACTTAAAAATACATATTTAAAAGAAAAAGAAGCTTTTAAGAATATTTTTATTGCAAATTTTAGTCATGAATTACGAGATCCATTAACTGGAATTTTGACCTTTACAGATATATTAAGTAAAACAACTTTAAACCAACAACAAAAAGATTATGTAAAAGTATTAAACTCAACATCCGGCTTTTTAAAAAAAATGATTGACGATATTCTTGATATTTCTAAAATTGAATCTGGAAATTTAGAATTATCCATAGAACCTTTTCAATTTTTAGAATTATTAAACGAAATTAAGTTTAATTATAAAATAAAAGCTGAACAAAAAGGTCTAGAGTTTAATTACAATTTTGACAAAAGATTACCAAAAATTGTTGGTGGAGACGCAAAAAGACTAAGACAAGTATTAACAAATCTATTAGATAATGCATTAAAATTTACCAATACTGGAAGTATAGATTTTAATGTGTCTCTAAACCAAATTAGAGCACAAAAAGCGAGTATACACTTTGAAATAGTTGATACTGGAATAGGAATAAAAGAAGAGAATATTAAAGATATATTTACTAGTTTTAGTCAAGTAAGTTCAAAGGAAACCTATAAAGGTACAGGATTAGGTCTGGCCATTGTTAAATACTTAGTTGAACTTACAAATAGTAAAGTAACAGTATCGTCTCAACACGGAAAAGGCTCAACATTTTCAACAAATATTAACTTTATAGCTAATACCTCATTAGTTGTCAAAGAGTTAGAAAGTAAACAAACTGTAGAATTCGATACCTCAAAAAAATACAACATATTACTGGTTGAAAATTCTGAAATCACACAACTTTCCGTTTTAAAGATTCTTGCTTCTCAAGGAAATTTTTTCTTAGATATAGCAACTAAGCCAGAAGAGGTTCTAGCTAGAATATCTAATTACGATAACGAAGTAGATTTAGTTTTAATGGATATAAATTTAAAAGATTACGAAGGAGACGAGATTTCTAAGCAAATTAGAAAACTCCCGGAGCGTCACCAGCGAAAAGTTCCAATTATTGCAGTAACAGCTAAAGTTTTTAAAAAAGATTTAAAACGCTACAAGAAAGCCGGAATTAATGATGTTTTAAAAAAACCTTTTAACGAAAATCAATTACTAGAAATAATTGCTAAAAATTTAAAATAGAAAAAATTACTATTATTTTAAAATTCTGTATATTTAGCTTTAGTAAACTTTATCCTTTACTTAATGCTTGAAATCTATAATACATCCTACAAAAAAACTACAAATCAAATTCTATTAATAAATGCTGCGGGCATAATAGTTGATGCAGAGTCTCTTCTTTTTAAAAATTGCATTGGGAAACATATACACAGTTTACATCCTTTTTTTAATAGTGTTGTTGACTTATTATCTAAAAAAAATAAAGCAATTAATTTTAATTGCGTTAATCTAGACATTGGTAACCAAAACTTTACTATTGATGCTACGTTATATTTAAAAGAAGCTAACGAACTTTCTATCTTTGTTTTTCAAGAATTAACAAAACAATATATATTATATGAGCAAGCCACACAAAAGAAAAATGTAGCAGAGATAAAATCTCAAATTTTCGATTTCAACAATGCTATTTTACAAGATAAAGAAACGTTTAAAAATAATTTTATAGCTAATTTTAGTCACGAAATTAAGATGCCAGTAAGCACCATTAATGGATTTGTGTCTCTTCTAGAAAATACCAAATTAGAACATAGTCAACGTTACAACTTAAATGTTATCAAAAACACCAACGACAAGTTAAAAACAATGATTAACGATATTGTAGATATCTCTAAAATTGAGACTAATCGCTTATCAATCCTTCCAATACGTTATAATTTACTAGAAGAATTAAATATAATTATCGAAATGTATTCTCAAATATGTAAAGAAAAAGGATTAACTCTAAACTACAACATTGACACAGAATGCCCTAAATATGTAATTGCAGATAGATACAGGTTAGCACAAGTAATAAATAATCTTATTGGTAATGCTATTAAATTTACACCTACTGGAACCATAGAATTTACAGTAAAATGTGAGACTAAAACTAACGATTTTGCAACACTAATATTTAGCGTAAAAGACACGGGAATTGGTATAGATCGAGACCAAATAGACTCTATTTTTAATGGATTTTACCAAATTAACAATAACGTTATTAACAATGGAAGTGGTTTGGGCCTTGCAATTACTAAAAAAGTTGTTTTAGCTTTAAAGGGTAAAATAAATGTAGAAAGTAAAGTTGGAGAAGGCAGCACCTTTTCCGTCCGTTTACATTTTAAAATAGCAGCAAACCAAAAAAATGATAAAGTAATTAACGTGAGTTCGATTTAAGACACACCAATATTAGGCAAAAATCTCTGTATTTTAATACTAGGTTTTGAGTCCAAAAAAGAATAAGCTGTTAAACCAGCGATTAAGTTTCCTAAAAAATTATCAAAAGATCGATGTCTAGAGTGTTCAATTTGGCACGTGTTTTTGAGTACATCATTTACAGATTCTATAATGGCTCTTTTTCTTAGGTGTACTTTGTCCATAAAATCAAGTGCTTTCTTCTTCATATTCTTTCTTAATTTGGTTACTAAATGGATGCCATCAACAAATAGTTTATCAAATAAATCTTTGCCCAAATAGCCTTTATCTCCATAAATTTTTCCAAAAATTTTATCATGAAAATTCTTGTTTTTTAAAGGTTGCCTATCGTCTACATTTGCTTTAGTAATCAGAAAATCAATAATTTGCCCTTTATCAT
>Ga0209828_1002678_pt1 | contig 14409 bp, 7 predicted proteins | sample MaitaG_FD_187429 | JGI IMG/M metagenome (GOLD analysis project Ga0209828, IMG submission 187429) | Marine algal microbial communities from Maine, USA - Maine_Asex2 metaG (SPAdes) (version 2) | ecosystem: Host-associated > Algae > Red algae > Unclassified | place: Maine, USA | collected 2015-01-05 | reverse complement strand
CGGCAAAGACGCAGTAGCCGCGTTAGCGGTGGCACCCTGAGTAGCCCCGGCTGTGGCCCGCAGGGCGAGGCCGGGGTTGGAGCGGCAAAGACGCAGTAGCCGCGTAGCGGTGGCACCTGCGTCACTCTGGGGCGTTGCAGTCTGTCCTCAAAATTTTTTATCCCAGCGAACACAACCGCGTGACCTTCGGCCGATCGTTGTGGGCTGTGCTTTTGTGCCACCGCTACGCGGCTACTGATGTTCGGCACAGTTCCCCGGCCTTGCCCTGTCGGGCGGCAGCCGGGGCTACTCAGGGTGCCACCGCTACGCGGCTCTTTTCTACCGCGGCCTTGCTCCGCGAATTTGGTGGGGCGATCTTTAGGAGACGCGGGTCGGGAGTTCTCTCGCGCCCTAGGGTCTTACTCCTCGCCACCTAAGGCGGCACCGTACTCGTTCGACGGGTCGCGGTACATGCCGTGAATGTGGTTCAGCGGGTCGCGGCCGAGATCTTGCCCGGCGTATTCAATGATCAAACTGGGGGATTGGATCCGGTAGGACATGTCGCTTTTTGGCGCGGTCGGTCCGCCCCAGGCCACGGTCATTTGGTCCACTTCCGCGCGCAACGCTTTCAGGCGCTGCTTGGCGTAACGCGGCGGCATCAAGCCGCTGTACGAATGGATCACTTCGAACAGGCGATCCACATCGGCTTTGTCCAAGTCGCTGACCTTGGCGCCGACCGGTTCGGGAACGCGGCCGTCACGACCGGCGGCGGCAACCAGCCGCATGCGGCGGTCGCTGACAATGACTTCTTTGCGCTGCTCTTCCCCGAGGGCTTTCATGAACGCGTAGGAGAGCGCGCGTTCCTGCTGCATGATTTCGATCTGTTTGCCACCGAAGTCGAACGCGGCCGGCTGGGTGCCGAGAAAGCTGGGCGACATGCACATGCGCTCGCCGTGAAAGGCGAGGTTGATCGCGATGTGGTGTCCGTCGAATTGCAGGGCCCAGGGGTCGGTCGCGGACGGCTCGCCGAAAATCGCCAGCCAGTAGTTCTCGGCGCCGAAGCCCGGACGTGGCTGGCCGTTGCGCAGTAAGGTGTCGTCGGCCAGCGGTACGTTGCGGGCGATGGCGTAACCGCGTTTGCTCATCACCGCGCGCAGCAGATCGCAGGCCAGCTTCAGTTGCGCCTTGTCCAGATCGCCGATGCGAACCCCGCCTTGTTCTCCGCGCGGCGGTGTGTTGGTCCAGCGCGCCTTCTCCTTGCTGTCGAAGGCCAAGGCCGCCTGCTTGCGCAGTTCGGGTGTGAGCGCGGCAAGAAATTTTGTGGCCGCCGCCGCCATCGCTTGCGGCGTGTGCTTCTCGGGCGCGGCCGGTTGGTAGGTGGTGAGAACTTCGCTGGCCAGTGACGGGTACGTGGCCTCTTGGGCAAGGAGGGTATCCTGAGCCATGAACGCCGGCAGGAAGGCGAGGAGGCAAAATATGGCTGGAATCTTCATGCTCCATTGAACCAGACGGCCTGCGTTCGGGCAAGCGCCTTGCGCAGCGACGGACCTATCCATTGATTGATGATCCGTGAATTTTGAGGTTTGATTTTTGAGGTTGGCTCCAGCCAACGCATGATCTCAAAACATGGTCCGAGCTTGTCGTGCAAAAACTTGAGGGCGAGGGGTCTCCCGAGCCGATTTGTGATGGCGCGACCCAAGCTTTCGCCCACGATTTCTTGTCGCCGGAATCCCAATTCCCGAGTGGAGATTGCCGACGGAATCTACTTCTTGTAAGTGCGACGAGAAACCCGGTGAAACCGATAAGTTTGGCTTTGCGAGCGTCGTTCATTAAAGTACCTCACGACGCCCTGAGTCGTTCTCGGGCGCACCATTTTACCCATGAACATTTCGATCCTCTCCCTCGTCCTTTCCCTCTCCTGCCTCTCCCTGTTCGGCGCCGAACCCGTCGTGCATCAGGGGACCACCGGCCCGGGCGTCGGCAAGCACATCGTGTTCCTTGCGGGTGATCATGAGTACCGTTCAGAAGAGACCCTGCCGGCGCTGGCGCGCATTCTCGCCAAGCACCACGGCTTCCGCTGCACCGTTCTGTTCACCACCGATCCCAAGATCGGGGAGATCGCCCCTAGCAGTTCGCACATGCCGGGCATGGCGGCGCTCGACTCCGCCGACCTCGCCGTGGTCTATCTGCGCTTCCAAAATTTTCCCGACGCGGACATGAAGCACTTCGTCGACTACTTCGAACGCGGCGGCCCCGTCGTCGGCTTGCGCACCATGACCCACGCGTTCAAAATTCCGAAGGGCAAGAGCTACTCGAAGTTCTCGTGGGAGTACAAAGGCGACGACTACCTCACCGGTTGGGGACACCAAGTGCTGGGCCAATCTTGGGTCGGTCACTACGGCAAAAACCACCGACAAAGCACCCGGCTCGACATCAATCCCGAGACCGCGTCCCACCCGATTCTGCGCGGCGTGAAAAACCTCAAACTCTACACCGAGGCGGCGCGCGAAGTCGCCAACGCGAACGGCGCGCTGTTCGTCGACGCCTTCACGCCCACGCAAGGATGGGGAGCCGACGTTACCGTGGACGGCGCCTTGTTCAACGAAGCCGGATATGAGAAGTTGGCCCCGGTGCTGGCGGACGCGCTGTTCGGCGGGTCGGTCGTCGACCCCGGCAAACGTTCGGCGGTGCACGCTGCCGTAGTCGAAAAGAACTTCACTTGGCTCAACGACTTCAAAATGCCGAACGGAGTCCACGTCTTCGGTCGCCGCTACAATCCCTACGGTCCCGGCAACTACCCGTTCGAGATCAAGAAAACGCGTCAGATGACCGCGAACCGTGACCAGGCGATCCGGGCCGCCGCGACCGGTCGCTCGTTCGATCTGGCCGCCGCCGACGCGGAGACCATCGACCTTCCGCCGGTTAAAACGAACTACCGTCCCAGCGGCAAAAACGGCACCGTCGATTACTTGCCGGGCGAGGTCGCCGAGACAAAAATCGAGATGGCCGAGGTCTATGAAATCGGCCTGTTTGCCTCCGAAAAAACCTTCCCCGACCTGAAGAACCCGGTGCAGATCGCGTTCGACAACAAGGGCCGTCTTTGGGTGGCCAGCATGGAAAGCTATCCGCATTACCGGATCGGCGACCCCCGCCCGAAAGACAAGCTGCTGATTCTGGAAGACACCAACAAGGATGGCGTGGCCGACAAACAAACCGTGTTCGCCGACGACCTGCACATCCCCTCCGTGCCCTCCGTGTCCTCCGTAGTAAAACTAACGTGCGCTGCGCGGACCACGGAGAGCACGGAGGTACCGAGCTTCGACCGCCACGAACCTCCGGTTCGAGTCTCTCCGAGCTCCAGCTCCGGAGTTCCAACAGGCTGCTGGTGGGACTCTACCGCCTTCAATTCCAAAACCCACCCGTTGAAGCTCGACTTGAAAAGTTTGACTCATCTAGTCACGAATCAACAAGGTGAAGATCTAACCAGGTTCTACTTCCTGCAAACGACTTGCGGGTGAGGCCCGTTACCCTAGCGATGATGATAACGATGATGCACCTATTCCTCCCGCTCCTCGCCTGCGCCTTGATGATGACGCAGGCCGTGGCCCAGAAACCCCGTCCGCGTGTGTCTTTGGAGACCGGGGGCGAACGCACCCTATACGTGACCTATAAGAAAGTGGGGCCGAAAGAACTGAAGTTCGACGTCTACCATCCGCTACAAAAACCGCTACAAACCCCGCTAAATACCCCGCTAAAAACCCCGCTGAACAAGGACGCGGTGCAACCGTGTCCGGTCATCGTCTACACCCATGGCGGCGGCTGGGCGGCTGGCAGTCGCTTCGGTGCGGCCAGAGGAAGCTTCGCGCCGCTGTTCAAACGCATGGTCGCAGAAGGCTTCGCCGTCGTTTCAGTGGACTACCGTCTCACCAAAAAGGACGGCCCGGTGCGCATGCGCGACTGCGTGATCGACTCCAAGGACGCGGTTCGCTTTCTCGTAAAGGAACACGCGCGCTTCGGCATCGACCCCGAACGCGTGCTCGTGTTCGGCGATTCCGCCGGCGGTCACATCGCCCAAATGCTGCTGCTGTCACCGCCGGACGACTTGGTCGGCGATCCCAAACTAGCCAAGGTCGAGTACCAGGTCCTAGCCGGCCTGTCGTGGTACGGCCCCTGCGATTTTCAGGACACCAGCCTGTTCAACCACGACGACCGCCCGGATTTCCGCGACCGCTTCGGCGCCCGCATCACGGGTCCGGAGCCGGCGCCTGACGAGAAGCAGCGCCTGTACCGGGAGATGAGTCCGGTGACGTATTTGAAGGCGGACAGCCCGCCGCTGTTGCTGATTCAAGGCGATCAGGACACGACCATTCCGGTAAAACACGCCCGCTTCATGGCGAAGAAGGCCACGGCGATCGGCGCGCCGGTCGAGACCCTGATCGTCCAGAACGCGGGACACAACTGGCGGAAGGTCGGCGCGGACATCGAGCCATCGCGGGAAGCCATCATCGAGGCTTCGGCCGCGTTCTTTCTGCGGCATGCCGCACGGCATTCAAAGTAGGTTGATCACGATGAATTTCTTCACCCTCTCAAGGCTGATCCTCATCGGCCTGCTTCACGGGACGAGCTTAAGTATGGCCGCTGATTTCTATATATCCCCTGCGGGTTCGGACCTGTGGTCCGGAACCCTCAAAGCACCGAACGAGGCGAACAAGGCGGCGAAGCAGGACGGCCCGTTCGCCACCCTCGCCCGCGCGCGCGACGCCGTTCGCGAACGCAAGGCGACGACCCCCGCGAAAAACATCGTCGTACAAATCCGCGGCGGGGAATATCGCCTGGATGAGACGGTGGTGTTCGGCCTCGCCGATTCGGGGGACGACAAAACGTCCATCACCTACAAAGCCTTCCCCGGGGAGACGCCGGTGTTTCATTCCGATGTCGAACTCGGTGGCTGGCACCGCCCGAAGACGGCGATCCCGAACTTGCCCGCGGCGGCCAAAGGGAAGGTTTGGGTGACCACCGTTCCCCGCGACTGGGCCTTTAAAACCCTGCACGACGACGCCGGAAGTCTACCGCGTGCGCGTTCGGCCGGCTTCATCCCCGTCATGCCGGAGAGCGGACGCGACAAGGCAAAGTCCTCCCGGATGGATCTGCATTTCCCGCCCAACACCTTGCGCGATTGGGCGCGACCGCAGGACATCGAACTCGTCGTGCGCCCCACCCACGCGTGGATCGTCAACATTCTCCCCTTGGCCTCGATCGACATGAAGCGACGCATGGCCCGGGTCGCCGTGCCGGCCACCTACGCGATGAACGAACTCCATTTCCTGAAGGGAACGCCGTCCGTCTGGTTCGAGAACGCCATCGACGCCTTGGACGAACCCGGCGAATGGGTGCTCGAACCCGCCACCGGCCGGCTGATCCTCTGGCCGCGCGCCACTGGGCGCCCCAGCGGCATCAGCGCACCGCGGCTGCGCGAATACATCCGCGTCGAAGGGGACGTCGACCTCGACGGACCGACCGACATCCCCGTGAGGCACCTGCGCTTTCGCGGCCTCACCTTCACCCGTGGCGAAACCTACCGGCTACACCGGCACGACAAGGGTCTGCAACACGATTGGGATTTCCAAGACAAGCCGAACGCCCTGCTGCGTCTGCGCGCGACCGAACACTGCACCGTCGAACACTGCCACTTCACGCAGAGTGGCGGCGGCGCCATTCGGGTCGATCTCACCGGCCGGTACAACCAGATCCGCGACAACCACATCGAACACATCGGCGCCACCGGGATCCTGCTGTGCGGCTACGGGCCAGGCACCAAGGATGCCAACCACAACAACCTCGTCATCAACAATCACATCCACCACGTCGGCGAAATCTACGCCCACGCCCCGGGCATCATGCTGTGGCAGAGCGGCGAAAACCGCGTCGCCCACAACCTCATCCACCACACGCCGTACTGCGGGATGATCGTGTCCGGGGTGATGACCCAGTGGTTTTCCTCGCGCAATTCGTTCCGTGAACTCTCCCGCACCTTCCGCTGGAAAGAAGTCGGGCGGCCGCGCCGGACCTGGGAGGCGGTTCGCCCCTTCCTGCACACCCACGACAACCGGATCGAACTAAACGAGATCCATCACGCCATGGAACAGCTCGGCGACGGCAACGGCATCTACATCCGCGGCGCCGGTTCGGGGAACATCATCCGCCGCAACTACATTCACGACCTCGTTGCGACGACCACCATGCAGTCGGCCATTCGCACCGACGGCGGCCAACGCGACACCCTCATCACCGAGAACCTCATTGTCCGCTGCACCTCCCAGGGCATTCAACTCAAGCTCGACAACCAAGCCGTGAACAACATCATCGTCGATCTGCGGGCGTCGATCCACAACGGCGAAGTTCGCCCCCCCGCCTACTTCAAACTGCGCGAAGGCCCCATGACCGGCGCGGTGATCCAGCGCAACATCCTCTACCATCCGGGGGCCGGCGGGGCCGTGTTCTTCGATCAGGGACGCACCCCGCGCCAGCCAGCCGCCTGGGCCCACGAAGCCGATACCGACCGGAACCTATACTACTGCGCCGGCGACCCCACTCTGGCCAAGGCCACCATCAAAGCAGGCCGCCGCGCTGGAATCGACGCGAACAGCCGGGCCGCGGACCCGCTGTTCGTCGATGCGGCCAAAGGCGACTTCCGTTTCAAGCCCGGTTCGCCCGCGTTCGAACTGGGCATCCTGCCAATCGACACATCCACCATCGGCCTTCGAAAACAAACACCCAAGCCATGAACGCATTCCTCCGCTTACTCCTCCTCGCCGCCCTCTGGCTTTCCGTCGGCAGCGCCCTCGCCGAACGGCCGAACATCATCCTCGCCATGGCCGACGACATGGGCTGGCAAGACCTGTCCAGCTTCGGCAACGACCGCGTCGCCACCCCCAACATCGACCGCTTGGCCAAGGAGGGAATAAAACTCACCCAGTACTATGCCGCGTCCGCCGTCTGCACCCCGACCCGCGCCTCGGTCATGACCGGAAAGTATCCCTTGCGGTTCGACATCCGCCATCACTTCAACGACCGCGGCCAGTTTCTGCCCACCTGCACCACCCTGCCGAAACTGTTGAAGTCCGCCGGATACCAAACCGCCCATGTCGGCAAATGGCATCTCGGCGGTCTGCGCGCCGCCGACCTCACACGGCGCGACACCATCCCCGGCCCGCTGCAACACGGCTTCGACCACAGCCTCAGCCAGCAGGAGGAACAGCCCATGCGCGGCGCCATGCAACGCAAACGCGTGCTGTTTCGCGAAGGAGGAACCTACCTGCTCCGCGACGACAACGCGGTCGGCAAGGAAGATCCCTACTACGACATGTACCTGACCGACATCTACGGCGACGAAAGCGTCCGCCTCGTCGAAACCTTCCACAAAGCCGGCAAACCCTTCTTCCTCAACCTGTGGTGGCTGGTCCCGCACACGCCCTACGAACCCGCGCCCGAACCCCACTGGAGCCAGACCAAAGCCGAGGGCCTCTCGGAAAATCAACACCGCTTCCGTTCGATGATGGCCAGGATGGACTACAACTTCGGCAAGGTCCTCGACACCCTCGACCGTCTCGGCATCGCCGACAACACCATCGTCGTGTTTGTCAGCGACAACGGCGGCGCCTGGGAAGCCAACAACGGCGAACTCAAAGCCGGCAAGACCGACCTGCACGAAGGCGGGATCCGGGTTTGCGGCTTGGCCCGCTGGCCGGACAAGATCGCAGCCGGGACCAGTTCGGATGTGCTCTGCCATTCCAACGACCTCCTGCCCACGTTCTGCGCGGCCGCCGGCCAGGACCTGCCCGAAGACGACACCTTCGACGGCACCAATCTGCTGCCGTTGCTGACCGGCAAAACCACCTCGGTCGAACGCGACACCGTGTTCTGGCAACTGAACCTGTACAAAAGCCTCCAACGGCACGAAAAAAAGCCGCAACCCTTTGCCACCGAAATCGCCCGCAAGGGAAAATGGAAACTGCTGGCCCGGAACGGGGAGCCGGTCGAACTGTTCGACATCGAGGCGGACCTGAAAGAGACGCACAACCTGCTCGAACAAAAACCCGCCCTGGCCGCTCCGATTGCCGCCTCACTCCAGACCGAACTGAAAACCTGGCTGGCCGAACCCCGACGCAAGTTCGGAACGATTAAATAATCCCGTCGCACCCCTTCACACCCGATCCCCCGCAATTTATGAAAACGCTGCTACCCTTCCTCTGCCTCTTCCTCCTCCTTGCCTGCGGCAGCGCCCTCGCCGAACCGCTCGCGGGCAGTCGTCCCAACATCATCGTCGTGCTGACCGACGACCAAGGCATGGGCGATCTCTCCTGCATGGGCAACGAGGTCGTGCGCACCCCGCACCTCGATCGCTTGCGCGAGAAGTCGACCCGTCTCACCGACTTCCAGGTCAGCCCCACCTGCGCGCCGACCCGGGCGGCCCTGATGAGCGGACGTCCGCCGTTCATGGTCGGCGTCACGCACACGATCTTGCAACGCGAACGCATGGCCTTGGATGTCTTCACCCTGCCGCAGGCCCTGCAGAGCGCCGGCTACAAGACCGGCCTGTTCGGCAAGTGGCACTTGGGCGATGACGAACCGTACCTGCCGCAAAGCCGTGGGTTCGACGAGGTGCTCATGCACGGCGCCGGCGGCATCGGCCAAGTCAACTTCGGCGACTTTGCGGCCAACAAGCAGAACGTCTACTTCGACAACGTCCTCCTGCACAACGACACCATCGTGCAGACCAAAGGCTATTGCACCGACGTGTTTTTTCACGCCGGACTCGCGTGGATCCGCGAGCAGGAAAAAACCGACAATCCCTACTTCGCCTACATTTCCCTCAATGCGCCACATGCCCCGCTGGTCGCCCCCGAGTCCTACACCAAACGCTTCCGCGAACTCGGTTACGACAAGGGCACCGCCGGACGCTATGGCATGGTGGAAAACATCGACGACAACGTCGGCCAACTCATGGAGAAGTTGGCGGCCTGGGACGCCTTGGACAACACGCTGGTGATTTTCATGACCGACAACGGCGGCACGCATCTCAGCGGCAGGCTCAACGGCGAACGCGTTCGGCACTTCAACGCGAACCTTCGCGGCGCCAAAAATTCGCCCTACGAAGGTGGCACGCATGTCCCCGCGTTCTGGTATTGGAAAGACCGTTTGGGTGAAGGCGTGGACATCGACGGGCTCACCGCCCATCTCGATTTGTTCCCAACCTTCTGCGAACTCGCGGGCGCGACCCTGCCGGAGAACATGCAACCCCTGGAAGGGCGTTCGCTGCTGCCCCTGCTCAAGGATCCGAAAGCAACATGGCCGGATCGCAAACTGTTTTTCCACTGCGGGCGCTGGGGTGCCGGAAAACGCGACGCCGCCATCTTCGAAAAATGCGCGGTGCGCAACGAAGACTGGCGATTGGTCAACAACACCGAACTCTATCATATCGCCACCGACCCGTCCGAGACCAAGGATGTGGCCGCCGACAACGCCGAGGTCGTGGAAGAGCTCCAACGCGCCTTCCAAGCCTGGTGGGACGCCACCGAACCCATGCTGGTGAATGAGGGACTCCCCCGCGTACCGGCTGAAGAACAACCCTTCGCACTGCGTTACAAAACCCAACTGGCCGACCAGGGCATCCCCGACTATGCGCCCAAGGAACTTAGCCAAGCGACACCCGCAACACCCGCGAAACCCGATCACTCCGGCAAACCCAACATCGTCATCTTCCTTGCCGACGACATGGGCTGGGGCGATTCGGGCACCTTCGGCCATCCGCTGATCCAAACCCCGAACCTCGACAAACTGGCCGCCCAAGGCGTCAAGTTCACCCAATGCTACTCGGCCGCCGGCGTCTGCTCCCCTTCGCGTTCGGCGATTCTCACCGGCCGCACCCCCTACCGCAACGGCGTCTGGCGTCACCTCTCCGGGATCCACGACGCCCACCTCCGAACCAGCGAAATCACCTACCCCGAACGGCTCAAAGAAATCGGCTACGAAACCTGCCACGTCGGTAAGTGGCACCTCGACTCCAAGCAGCAATTCAACACCCCCGACCATCCCAGCCCGACCGACCACGGCTACGACCACTGGATGACCACCCACAACAATGCCGATCCAAGCCACAAGGACCCCAACAACTTCATCCGCAACGGCGAGGCCGTCGGCGAAACCAAAGGCTACTCCGCCCCCCTCGTGGCGGCCGAGGCGGCCCGCTGGCTGGAAGACATCCACAATCCGAAAAAACCCTTCGCCCTCTCCGTCTGGGTGCACGAACCGCATTCGCCGATCGCCACCGACCCGAAATTCTCCGGGCTCTACGACGGTCATGAAAACGCCACATACATGGGCAACATCACCCAGCTTGACCATGCCCTTGGCCAGGTCATGGACGCCCTCGAACGCAGCGGCGCCGCCGACAACACCTTCCTGTTTTTCACCTCCGACAACGGTCCGGTCGCCCGTTTCGGCGGTACCACCGGCGGACTCCGCGGCGGCAAACGAAGCAGTCACGAAGGCGGCATCCGCGTCCCCGGCGTCGCCCGCTGGCCCGGCCACATCGAACCCGGCAGCATCTGCACCACCCCCGTGATCGGCACCGACATCTTCGCCACCGTTCTCGACATGGTCGACCTTCCCCTGCCCAAAGACCGCACCATCGACGGCGTCAGCATGCTACCCGCCTTGAAGGGCAAGCCCGCCCCGCGGCCCGTCCCGCTCTTCTGGCGCACCCACGTCTCCCAAGTCGACGACCGCGTCGCCCTGCGGATCGGCGATTGGAAAATCGTCGGCAACGACGAACTCACCAAGTTCCAGTTGTTCGAGATCGAAACCGACTGGAAAGAAGAACACGATCTCGCCGCCGACAAACCCGCAAAGACCGCCGAGATGAAACAGGCCCTGCTGAAAGTATGGCAGCAAATCGAGCAAGAGGGCCCAAAAGAATGGTGGCTCAATGAACGGCAAAAACCCTCACGAGGTTCCAAGCTCAACTATTAAGTTCCGGCGAAGCCGGGGGCTGTAGCATGGTTTTTCAAACCGTGTCGGTGGCTTGGAATTTCATTCCGAGGGATGCGGAAAGGCAAGTCCTCGAACGATAAGATGTGTCCGTTTCAATCATCCCAATTGATTTCCAACTGGGTAGAGAGGCACCTCAGTTCGGCAATGCTCAACGAAGAAGATTTTAACCTGATTGAAACCCCCTGCGCATAGTCGCCCGGGCGGGGCCGGCCTCCCACATTAATCTGCCGGTTCGCCGAAGGAATAGTCGGCGAAGCCGCTGGATTGTAGCATGGCATCAATGGGGATGATTGAAACGGACACATCATGTGGTCTACGACTTGCCTTTCCGCATCCCTCGGCAGACGGTCTGACCCATTGAAAATCCAAGCCACCGACACGGTTTGAAAAACCATGCTACACACGCCTTCGGCGAGTCGATTCCCGCTTCGCCATAGCATGGCAAGAACTTGCCACCCTATGGCAGGATCCTGCCATAGGGAAAAATCAGCCTAGCTGCCGGACTTGCCGCCGCCGCGATTACCACCACCCGAACGACCGCCGCCACCCGAACGTCCACCGCCGCCCGAACGTCCACGTCCGCCGCCGCCAGAGCGACCGCGTCCGCCACCGCCCGAACGACCGCCGCCGCCGGAGCGGCCACCGCGTCCGTCCCGTCCGCCCTCGCGCTTTTTGCTCGGCGGGGGTTTACGGGTCGGTTTGGGCAGAATCAGCCAGTCAGCTTTGGGGTATTTGCACGGGAGTTCGCGATTGATGTATTCCTCAATCGGCGGAATCAGCAGGCCGTCATCTTCAGTCGCGAAGCTGAAGGCTTTGCCCTCGGCGCCGGCACGGCCGGTACGGCCAATCCGGTGAACGTAGTCTTCGGCGTCGTCGGGGAGATTGTAGTTGATCACGTAGTTGATGCCATCGATGTGGATGCCGCGGCCGGCCACGTCGGTGGCGACCATAACATTGATTTTGGCGCTGCGAAAATCTTCGAGCACGCGTTGGCGTTTGTTCTGCGGGACCGAACCCGACATCTCGGCCACGGCGATCTCGTAGCTGTACAACTTGCGGTACAACGAACTCACTTGGTCGCGGCGGTTGACGAAGATCAACACGCGTTCGGGCTGTTCCTTCTGCAGCAGGTTGATCACGATCGCGAACTTCTCGTCGTTGGTCACGATGAACACGGTCTGGTCGACGGTGTCGGCCGCGATCGACTCGGGTTCGATCTCCACCTTGACCGGATCATTGGTCCACGAGTCGGCCAGGCGGTGAACCACTTCAGTGTAGGTGGCACTGAAGAACATGGTGCGACGCTTTTCGACCGGCGGCGTAGCGCGGGTGATGCGGCGGACATCGGGAATGAATCCCATGTCGAGCATGCGGTCGGCTTCGTCGATCACGAGCACTTCGACATCGCGCAGGATCACATCTTTCGAACGCATGAAATCGATCAGGCGGCCCGGCGTGGCGGCGATGACGTCGATCACGCCGTCTTCGAGAATGCGTTTCTGTTTCACGTAGTCCATGCCACCGAACACAGCCATGGTGCGCAGGCCGGTGTACTTGCCAATCTGGCGGGCTTCTTTTTCGATCTGTTGCGCCAGCTCGCGGGTCGGCGCGAGAATCAGCGCGCGCGGCGTGCGGATCTTGCGTTCTTTGGACGGCTTGTTGCGCATCAGGTGCGTGAACAAGGAGGTCAAGAACGCGGCCGTCTTGCCGGTGCCGGTCTGGGCTTGGCCGACCGCGTCGCGGCCCTCGATGATGCTGGGCAAAATCTCGGCCTGAATCGGAGTCGCGTACTGAAAGCCGAGATCGGAGATCGCATGCAACACTTCGGAGGGGATGTCGAAATCGACAAAGCGGGTTCTGCCTTCCTCGACCGGCACGTCGTAGGACGCAGGGTCCCACTCGGCGTGGGCGGCGGCCGCTTCGGCGGCGACCTCGGCGTCGGACTTGCGCGGTTTTCGCGGCGGACGATCGTCGCGCGATTTGCGTTCACCATCGGGCGAACGGCCCGATTTTCTCGAACGACCTTCCCCGGAGCGGCCTTCGTGGCGGCCTTCGCGGCGGCCTTCATTGGAACGACGGCCTTCGCCTGACTTGTTTTCGCCGGACTTGTTTTCGCCAGATCCGCCACCGTGAGCGTCGCCACCGTGAGAGCCGCCAGCGGAAGAGTCGCCAGCGGTGTTTTCACCGCGATTTTCGCGGTTTTTGCGTCCGTCACCCGAACGGCCTTCACCGCCTGAACGACGCCGACGACGGCGCTTTTTCGGCGCATCGCCACTTTCGGAACTGGAACCCGAGCCTTCGCCCTTGGGCGCGCGGTCAGATTGGCGATTTTCTTGCGCCGAACGGTCTTTTTTCTCCGTTTTTCCCTGAGTTTTCGGGGATTTTGAAGATTTGCCGGACTCGGACTGTTGATTCTTGGACGGTTTCTTCGATGGTTCACCCGAACCGGTCGATTTGGGCCCCTGTGACCGATCGTCGTCCGGCCTCTTCCCAAAGAGTTTGCTGATGAATTTAACCATTAAGGTTGGCCTCTAAGTAGAGTGTAAAGGGCCTTATAGGCCCGTGTTAGAGCCTTCCCGGCTCGTAAAAGTTTCGACCCGCCTAGTATAAATTGTTCAGAATGCCAGTATTATAAAGACTTTCCAGCCCACTACTATACCGAGTGAACCCCATCGATCTTCCCCCTGAATCACCATGAACAAACCCCGTAACCAACCCCGTAACCAACCACGTAACCAACCACGTAAAACCAGCCGTGGACTCAAGTTTCTGCTGCTGCTCCTCCTGCTTCTCATCATCGCCGTGGCCGTGCTGCCCATGCTCGCGTCCACCGATTGGGCGCGCGGGAAGATCCTCAGCAAAGTAAACGAGTCCGCCCCAGGTACCGTCGAAGTCGACGATTGGTCGGTCGGCTGGTTCGGCAAACTGAACGCGTCCGGGGTGAAATACACCGACGAAAACGGCACCCTGCTGGCCGACGTAAAGAAGGTGGACGCCTCCTACGGCCTGTTCGATCTGATCACCCGCAAGAAAAACCTCACGCTCACGCTCACCGAACCACACCTCCTCGTGCCGGCCGGCAGTTACGGAAATACCGCCAGCGCGCCGGCGGCCTCCGGCGGTGGCGGCGGACCCGATAAAACCGTCGCCCCCACCCCGCCCGCGAACGACGACGCCTCCCAAGGCGGCGAACCCAGCGAGCCAAGCGAACCCCTTAAAGTCGGCAACCTTCTCGAGAAGCTGCCCGCGTCGGTCAATCTGGTGGTCAAAGGCGGCGTGCTCAACCTGCAGGGCGTCGGACCCTACATGGAAAATCTCGAACTCGACACCACTTTCAAGAAAGCCGACCGCGCCCTTGCGATCCGTTCGTCGTTCGAC
>Ga0209828_1002675_pt1 | contig 14411 bp, 13 predicted proteins | sample MaitaG_FD_187429 | JGI IMG/M metagenome (GOLD analysis project Ga0209828, IMG submission 187429) | Marine algal microbial communities from Maine, USA - Maine_Asex2 metaG (SPAdes) (version 2) | ecosystem: Host-associated > Algae > Red algae > Unclassified | place: Maine, USA | collected 2015-01-05 | reverse complement strand
AAAGAGGAAGATGCCACAAACCAAACTCGCATTTATGGCATATTAGTACCAGATATGGTGACTGAGGCCTACCGAATATAAGCACACCCCAGTAAACTGACTAATCAGCAAAAGCAAACGCTGTAGACTGCTTCTCCTGTCGCGTCGATATACCTTCAGGGTGTTCAACATCTACTTGCAAGTTGGACACGTTAGAGGCATTACGATTACCGGACTTAAGAAGCCCTAGTCGATTCATCGCCCGAAATGAAAACTCTTTCAGCGCAGGAATAACACCATAGCGTTCTATCGAGCGGTTTTTAATGCCCAATGGTTTCAATATGTGATGGTTTGCGCCATGTACTGACAGCTGACGGCGGCTTTCGACTGAGCCATAGCTAGTCGTCAATGAAATATTAAAATCCACATTCTCTACACGATGCGGTGAGTGCTGTGGCCAGCTTATCGCCTCTCCTGGTAGCAACTCATGAGCAAAGGCATGCTCATCAAACCAATGCTCATAAGGGATATCTTCGTGGCGCTCTTGACCGATAATTTCTTCTAGATAGGTTTGCGGTGTAAATCGATCATCTCGGGCCGGATACACCCACAATTTTTTGCGACCCTTCAGGTGCCACAACATATTGGCATCGGCATCGATATGGCAGTACACCTGAATACCAGGAGAAGATAGGATAATTGCGCTGAATGCTGATTTAGCTCGTGTAATATGGTCACAGTTTTGGTTAATAGACTGGTACATCTGAGTAATCAACTCTGCATATTCACCATTGTATTTTTCAATGTGGATTAGATGCACCCACATGCGCCCTTTCTGTAATGCTTCATAAATCTCAGCACCGCTACTCTCCGCAATATGCACAGCAGTCCAGTCTTGATGGTTTTTTGGATCAGTCCCCATGGTGTAACACTGCAACCATTTCCTTGGATAATCATCCAATAAGGCAATCAATGCCTTTTCCTTGAATAGATCGAGTTCGTTATAAGAGTGTGGGGAAACTTGCGTGACTTTGCCGAAGTTTTGATACTCCTCAGCACTCCACTGAATACAGTCAGAATAATTCGCTGTCATTGTTGGACCTTCTTGTATTTTTATTATTGAGTAGGGGGTTTTGAAACAATTATAACGGCAATGGGGCCACCTGCCAGCGCTTTAAGACTAGCGGATTTATGGCTGGTGTGTTCCAGCCGCTCTCATTGACTGAGCTTGCTGTGATTTTTCAAGTGTCAACTGCATCGACTGATGAACTTCCCCTGATAATGCCTTTCGAGTGAGTCCAGCTGAGTCAATAGTTGGCAAACAATATACGTAAGCAGTTGCATTGTCGCAGCCTAGCAATAACCAGAGATTACTAATTAAATTCTGACTTCCCACAAAATGAATACGCTCACTAGTGTGTGAAACAGTGTTGTCATCCGTATAATGAATCACCATCGGTTGCACCGGGCTACTGGTGTTTATAGCAGCACCAAACAATCGCGCATGCAGGCGTTTAACTTCCTTACCCGTCGTTGTTGTGCCTTCTGGAAATATAAGAATTCGATTACCTTGCTCTAGCCCCTCAGCAATACCCACACTAGCCGCTTCAGATGCTGAACGTTCGCCACGCTTAATAAACAACGTGTCAATTTGCTGGCCCGCCCAGCCAATCAGTGGCCATTTTCGAATTTCAGCTTTAGATAAAAACCGAGGATTAGCTACACTCGCAAGCAATAATATATCTAACCACGACACATGGTTTGATATCATTAGCACAGGACCTTGGGCGGGCTCTCCCTCTACAACAACCCTCAACCCAACAATAGCGCAACCCTGCTTATACCATTGCGTAAATGCTGTTTTGAAAATTAAATTATCAGCTCTGCGCTGCTTGATAAGGGTATGGTAAATAATGACGCCAATACCGTAGAAAACATGTAGCAACAGCTGAACAATTTTGAGGGCTTTACGCATTATAGATCAACTTAAATCAATCTGACCGTTTTGCACTTTTAGGCAACTGACTTGCTCATACCAGTCCCCTAGCACAATACGTTTAGCAGGCTTAGTATCAAGTTCAAACTCATGAATTGCGGGTCGGTGGGTGTGACCATGAATCAACTGCAACACGCCTGCATCGCGCATCGCCTGCTCAACCGCTTGCTGATTCACATCCATAATTTCTTGTGTTTTTTCCTGCATTTTCTCGCCACTGAGCTGACGCAAATGGTTCGCCTCAGCCACGCGTGCTGCAAAATCCAGGGATAAAAAACGAGCACGCTGTTCAGGATCGTAAAACATCTTACGCAGCTCCTGATATTCCACATCATCCGTACACAACGTATCGCCGTGCATTAGCAAGGTTGGTACACCGTTCAGATCAATAATGTGCTTTTCAGACAGCAGCTGACAACCTGTCATTTCCGTAAATTGCTCGCCCACTAAAAAGTCGCGATTTCCGTGAGTGAAGTAAAGCTTTACCCCTGCATCCGAAACCTGCTTTAAACCTGCAAGCAACGGCTTAACAATTTGACCGGCTGGCGAATCCACAATGTCATCGCCAATCCAGTACTCAAATAAATCACCCAAGATATACAGCGAGCTGGCCTGCCCCGGAACGGTGCCTAAAAACTGCATAAACGCCTGCACCATCTGCGGACGTTTCATGTCTAGATGCAAATCCGAAATAAACCAAGTGCTCTGCTGTGTCATCTTTGAAATTTACTCAACAATCGTTACAGATGTCATGGTGATTGGCTCTAAAGGAACATCACCATGCCCGCCGTTGTTACCTGTCTTAGTCTTAGCAATCTCATCAACAATGTCCATACCTTCTGTGACTTTACCGAAAACCGCATAACCCCAGCCAGAGCCAGACTCACTAGTGTGGTTCAGGAAGTCATTATCTTTCAAGTTAATGAAAAACTGTGAAGAGCCAGAATGTGGGTCGTTAGTACGTGCCATAGCCAAAGTGCCACGATCGTTTTTCAGGCCGTTATTCGCTTCGTTCTTTACTGGTGGACGCTTATCACCTTTCTCAGTCATGTTAGCATTCATGCCACCACCCTGAATCATGAAATTAGGAATGACGCGGTGGAAAACCAGACCGTCATAGAAACCGTCTTTTACATAGGCTTCAATATTAGCAACCGTTAGTGGCGCTTTTTCAGCATCCAATTCCAGCATGATTGTGCCGGCGCTTGTTTCCATTTTTACATTGGTCATCGACTTCTTTACTCCAGAGGTTTGTGAATTAGTATCGTCTGCGGCTGGCTTGACCGCAGGTGTTTCTGTACCGGCGTTACAGCCGCTTAGCAGAACGAAAAAAGCCAGAAATCCTATCAAAAATCGCTTCATATTCTAACCTTCTATTATTTTTTGCGTTTAAAGCGCGCATCATAGCGGATTCACAAAGCCTCTGCTACTATCAGCAATAGACACTTCTAAGTGATGTGCTTACTCATAAATTTAACTATTAGGTAGCTCGAAACGCCATGCTTCAGATCTATAACAGCCTGACAAATAAGAAAGAAACCTTTAAACCGATTACTGATGGTGAGGTCAAACTCTACGTCTGCGGCATGACGGTTTACGATTATTGTCACCTCGGTCATGCGCGGGTTCTGGTTGCTTTTGATGTGGTTTATCGCTTCCTGAAAGCACGGGGTTATAACGTCACTTACGTGCGAAACATCACCGACATTGATGACAAAATCATCGCCCGTGCGAATGAAAACGGTGAAGAGTTTTTGGCTCTAACGGAGCGTTTCATTAAAGCCATGCATGAGGATGAAAAAGCACTGGGGGTAATGTCACCCACGCATGAGCCAAAAGCCACCGATAACATCCCACAAATCATTGCCTTGATCGAAACCCTGATCGAAAAAGGTAATGCTTATCAAGGCAGTAACGGCGATGTGTATTTTGACGTGTCCAGCTTTCCTGAGTACGGCAAGTTATCAGGGCGAAAAATTGAAGACTTGAGATCAGGTGAGCGAGTCGCGGTAGACAATGCCAAAAAAGATCCACTCGATTTCGTACTCTGGAAACCAGCTAAACCAGAAGAGCCGCAGTGGGAATCGCCTTGGGGCGCAGGTCGTCCAGGCTGGCATATCGAATGTTCAGCCATGTCGATGGATTTGCTGGGCGCTAATTTTGATATTCACGGCGGCGGACACGACTTGCAGTTCCCCCATCACGAGAATGAAATTGCGCAAAGTGAATCTTGCACTGGTGAGCAATTTGCTAACTACTGGATGCACAACGGCTTTATACGTATAGACGATGAGAAGATGTCTAAGTCTGTCGGCAACTTCTTCACTATTCGTCAGGTATTGGAAAGCTACTCACCAGAAGCGGTTCGTTACTTCTTGCTGTCTAGTCATTACCGTAGCCCACTGAACTACAGCACTGAATCACTAGATAGCGCTCTTGCTGGACTGGATCGTTTGTACAACACACTGCGTGGCCTGCCTGAAGCTGAGGCAGTGCGTTGGAGTGAGTACGAAGACAAGTTTTATGCTGCGATGGATGATGACTTTAATACGGCTGAAGCGCTGGCTGCGCTGTTTGATTTAGCCCGGGTTGTTAATAAGTTGGAACAGACCGATGGTGCTGAAGCAGCCGCACCACTGGGTGCATTACTTAAGAAACTGGGTGATATTTTGGGATTATTGCAACTTGACCCTGATGCTTGGTTGCAGCGTGACAATAGTGGTGATGGCCTTGAAGCTGAGGCGATTGAGGTTAAGATTCAGGAGCGGATACAAGCTAAGGCGGATAAGGACTTTGCTAAGGCGGACGGGATTCGGGATGAGCTGAAGGCTGCCGGGGTTACGCTTGAAGATAAGGGGTCGGAGACTATTTGGCGTCGGGATTGAAGAACGTTCTTATGACCTGCGATTTTCAGCCTGCAAACTAAATTGTATATCTGTTTATATCGGCCAACAATGCCTGACCAAGAGTAGTCAGATGTACCTTTTAACCGTCAGTACGCTAGCAGTCACAGCTTTCATTTTAGTTAATGATGTTAACCTAGAAATTCAAGGTCTACTTATGATGTCATTACCGGGCTTAATAGTGATATTTCATTACTGGCAAAATGCCTAAGCAGAAAAAGCACAACGAAAGGTAAAGCAACTGGAAGAGGCTATCAAAAAATCAGGCGTTGATCTTTAAAGAAGATAATGACATCACATATTTTATGCCTGCCATTTTAAGTTAATTGATGCTATGTGATTTCTAGCTTCTCTAACTCAGCCACCAACTCTCGTAACCCAATCCCCTCAACCCCTTCCCCAATAGGATAGCGCTCATCCCCCGAATGCACCACAAACGAGCGTGCCGGCTTAATATCCTCACAAGCAGAATAAAACCCTTTTCGCGGCTTTGCCGTCAAAGAACGCTTCACCTCAATCGCCCACAAGCTTCCATCACCATGCTCAATCACTAAGTCAATTTCGGCACCTTTAGCCGTTCTGTAATAAAAAGCATGGGAACGCCAAGGTAAGGCATTGAGAATATTTTCTAGTACAAAACCTTCCCAACTCACCCCAACAACAGGGTGACCAGCCAATTGAATCGAGTCCTGTATACCCAATAAAGAATGCACAAAGCCACTATCTCTGATATAAATTTTTGGTGACTTCGTTAAGCGCTTCCCAACATTCGCTGTGTAAGGCGGCAAACGTCGCACTAGCAATAAATCACAAAGCAAATCAACATAGCGTCCCACGGTGTTAGCACTAACCTCTAGTGAACGCGCCAACTCTGAGGCATTAAAAGGACTACCTTGGCGATGTGCCAACATCGTCCAAAAGCGATCCAGCGTTGTTGCGGGTATACGCACGCCAAACATTGGGATATCACGTTCTAAGTACGTTCGAATGAAGTCCTTACGGATGATATAGCTCTCTTTATCACTAACAGCCAAATAGCTTTCTGGAAAACCGCCACGCAGCCAAAGTTGCTCACGGCTGGCGCGCTTATTCTCTATTTCCATCACAGTAAGAGGCGGCACATCTATGTAAGCAATACGGCCTGCCAGACTTTCACCCGATTGTTTGAGTAGATCTAAAGAAGCCGAGCCTAAAACAAGAAAGCGCCCTTTTCCCTTCTGCTTTCTTTTACCCCGATCAATCACGCCTCGAAGCGTTTTGAAGATATCTGGGGCTTGGTGGATTTCATCTAGAATGATCAGGCGATCTTCCAAACTTTCGAAGAATAAGGCAGGGTTTTCTAAACGGTTTCTATCATCTCTATCTTCTAAATCAAGATACACCGCATCGAGAGATTCCCCTATCTTGAGCGCTAGGGTAGTTTTACCAACTTGGCGCGGTCCGATCAAAGCAACTGCTGCCTGTCGCTTTAGTGCGGCTTTTATTTCTTCGGTTATTGAGCGCTCTATCATAATATTTGGTGCAAATTCTCCATCAAACTTATAATTTACACCTTTAAATTAACTAGAGCAACCAACCAGCTCAAACCAAGCACATCAGAAACGTCTGCGCCTGTTTTTAGGGTATCTGTGTAGAAACGCTGCATATCAGTCATGTCTTTACTTTTTAACTAATTTACGATGCATCGTAAAAAAGCAAAACTAATTTACGATGCATCGCATAAAAAGCAAGTATTAAGCTAATAATTAAAACACTTTACAGCAATGATGCGACTTCTAAGCGCCTTATCACCTCAAACAACTCCTGGTCGCTAATCATGTCTTGTTGATTTCTTTGATGCCTTTGAAAAGGCGCTGGTGTCTTTGCAAAGTACAATCCAGGATTAACCCTTTGATTCTGTGGCGTATAACGGTAGTGCCCGGTTATCGGAAACCGGAACAGAATATCTTCGATGATAGGCCCCTCGGCGATATTATGTGAAATCATCAGCCGGTTAGGATCAGATGGCGTAGGGATATTAACCACCACACCAATATGTGGGAAAGCTGGGCCAACCATCCATGTTACCAAGTCACCCGGCTTATAAGACCTAGGATCAAAGCTTCGTGGCAATTCGGCATGATGTCTTTTGAAGAAGGCTTGGAGATTATAAACACGGCGATGATCGATATTAGAGTCTGGTTTCTTTAATCCCCACCTAGCAAAGCTTGGGTAAGCATAAAAATCGCTTCTAATATCTCTATTAACCTCTTGCTGTAAATCAATTCCCAAGCGGCGATATGAACGGATAACCACATCCGTGCAAACACCCATAGATTGAGGAACATCTCCCCAAGGATAACCAATCCTCAGGTAACGACCGTCATACCGAACGTTTTTCGTCGTCCTCTCAATGGCTGCGTTAGATAAAGCCTGACCAAATGAAATCCTGGCCCTTGTATCACTATCAACCGCTCTATAGGGAATTTGTACAGGTGGATTGTTTAATAACGCTTGGTACGCATTAAAATCATCTGACGCTCGGGATTGCTGCATGACAAACGGATTCATTAAAAAACCAGCTATTACAGTGGTTAGTGCAGCATATGGGGCAATGCTTTTTTTTATATTCATATTTTATTATTATTATTTTTACGATTAATGGGGTGATAGCTCGCTATCCTGAATCGCTTTTTACACCACTACAATCATAACGCTGTCTAGCTTATGAGAAGCTGAATCAATAATAAATAAATTGACTACAAGCCAAGGTAAACCTAGACCATTAGTCTTTTAATCATTAAGCTTTCATATTAAAAATCATAGAGGCGCTAGGTCTGATGAAAGGTCTATACGAACGAATCACACGCTTTTTTCTAAATGCGACCGACCCTTATGACCTGTCTGGCACCGCACCCCATTCAACCGTCTGGCCTTATCTGAAATCACACTTTAAACCAATGCGCCGTATTTTAATTGCCAGTGTATTGGTGACGGTATTGGCCGCAGCTGTTGAGGTTTGGCTGATCCGGTATGCGGGTCAAATTATCGATATTTTGGTTGCAAGCTCCCCCGGTGAGCTTTGGCAAACTCAAGGCTTTGGTTTACTTGGAGCCGCTATGATCGTTCTGCTGTTTCGCCCATTTGCACAGTTTTTGCGTCTCGCCGTTAACGATATTTCGGTGCAATGTAATATTGCGAATTTAGTTAGGTGGCGGGCTTATGACCACTTGATACGCCAATCAGTTGGCTGGTTTCAGGAGGATTTGTCAGGCAGAACCTCAGGGCGTCTAGTCGACATCGGCAATTATGTGGGTGACATTGTTTACAAGGCAATCAATGTGGTTGGTTTTGGTCTCGTTTACATGATCGGAGTCGTTGTTTTAATGGCGGGCACCGATATCTGGCTGGCGCTTCCATTGCTACTTTGGCTCGGCCTTTATATCGGAGTGCTTATCTGGGTTATCCCGCGAATGGTTGATGCACAGCAAGGCTTCCAGTCAGCAAAATCTGCGCTTGTTGGGACGGTGGTTGATGGGTTCTCTAACTTCGACACTTTGAAACTATTTGCCCCGAGAACCCAGATCGCATCTGATCAGCGAGATCGCCTTGAAGATACCCGTCAGCGATTGTTTGAGACACGCCAAATCAGCGTCGCGCTGTGGACAACGTTAATTATGTTAGAAGCGGTTGTGATGGTCGGATTTATCGGCTACGGCATCTGGCTATGGTCAAGTGAAGTCGCTTCTATTGGTGTTGTTTCATCGATGATTGCACTGTCACTTCGTATAACAACCATGGCTGACTGGATTTTAGATTCTGTTTGGTGGGTCTTTAGAAATGTAGGTTCTTTACGCGAAGCCCTGAAAACTATTGGCCAGCCGATCGCCATTCCACAAAAGGATGATGCACGCGATTTGGTCATTGAGAAAGGGGGTATCGAGATTAAAGATCTACATCATCACTACGGTCAGAAACAAGGTGGCCTAGCAGGTGTTTCGCTATCGATCAAGCCGGGAGAAAAGATCGGTTTAGTAGGTCGTTCGGGTTCTGGTAAATCTACTTTGGTGAATTTAATCCTGCGTTTCTTTGAGGCGGAAAAAGGCTCAATTGTTGTGGATGGCCAAGATATCCGAGATGTGGATCAGGATAGTTTACGTGCTGCCATCGGCATGGTTGCCCAGCAAGCTGCGCTGCTGAATCGCTCTGTCAAAGCAAACATTTTGCTGGGACGCACCGATGTTAGCGATGAACAACTTTACAATGCGACAAAACTGGCCTGTGCGGATACTTTCATCGAAGCACTACGAGACAGTAAAGGTCGTGAAGGGTATGAGGCACATGTTGGGGAACGTGGTGTGAAGTTATCTGGTGGTCAACGCCAGCGGGTTGCCATTGCACGAGTCATTTTAAAAGACGCGCCTATTCTAATTCTTGATGAAGCGACTAGCGCCTTAGACAGCGAAGTCGAGGCAGAAATTCAGCAGTCCTTGATTGGCGTAATGCAAGATAAAACCGTTATCGCGGTGGCACACCGATTATCAACCATCGCCCAAATGGACCGGATTATCGTTCTGGATCAAGGAAAAATCGTCGAGCAAGGCACTCACGAGGAGTTGAAGGCTAAAAGCGGACTTTATGCCAGTTTTTGGGAGCGCCAATCCGGCGGGTTTATTGATACTGAATTAGGCTAGCTTCGGCAGACTGCATTTCATCTAGTTATTCCTATGAATATTATATTTCTAAATTTAGGCCCTAAAATGAGCGCTCGATCTAACCAGAACAAGCGCTCTTTTTAGCCTGACACAACCGCTGCAAATCCCCAGCTGACAGTTCAATTTCCAAGCCCCGTTTTCCCGCACTGACAAAAATACTGTCAAACTCAAAAGCCGACTCATCGATAATAGTTGGCAAGCGCTTCTTTTGCCCCAGTGGACTTATCCCACCTAAAATATACCCTGTGGTGTTTTGCGCAATACGTGTATCAGCCATTGCCGTTTTTTTCGCGCCTAATGTTGACGCAGCCGCTTTTAAATTAAGCTGACCAGACACTGGAACTACAGCAACGGCAAGATTTTTACTCTCACCATTTAACGCGATCACTAAGGTTTTAAATACTCTGCTGGCATCTGTCCCCATCGCTTCGGCTGCTTCTTCGCCGTAAGCTTGCACCGCAGGGTCATGATCATATTGATGAATTTTAAATTCTATTTCTTCTCGCTCTGCGTGCTTTATCGCGGGTGTCATACATTCTCCTCATCGCCCCATTCCTGATAAACTGCTGACATGATAACGCAACTCGACGGCTTTCTCCTGACCCGCCAATGGCGAGACACTAACAAAGGCATTGAACTGACCTTCTGGATTAGCACAGCGGATGGCCCTGTACGTTTGGTGATTGAAAACGAGCAAGCCGTTTGCTTTACACAGCGCACCACCGAGTTACGACTTCCAAATAAAGCCACTCGCAAACAGTTGCCGCTTAAAAATTTAAATGGTGAAGCCGTTGATGCCCTGTATTTCAGGCAGCAGCGTGATCTCACCGCACTACGAGATCAGCTTGCTTTCGACAAAAGTAAACTCTATGAATCTGAAATAAAGCCCACTGAACGTTATCTCATGGAGCGTTTCATTACCGCTGCCATGACTGTAAGAGGGGACGTGACCGAACATAACAGCTATCGTGAAATTCGTCAGCCACAGGTTAAACAAACAGACTACTCACCTAAGTTAAAGTGGATTTCGCTGGATATTGAGACCCATGACCTCAGAGGACAGCTTTACTCCATCGCTGTCAGCACAGCAAACTCGCATCAAATATTTATGGTGCAACACCCCAGCCACTCATCTTTAGAGTTAGATAAAACTGATAAGACAATTAAAGAACTAAATATAACCTGGTGCCCTACTGAGAAAGCGGCTTTGGATGATTGTTTTAGCTGGATCAAACAATACGACCCCGACATTATTCTCGGTTGGAACGTGATTGGTTTTGATTTGGCCTTCTTAAAATGGAAATGTCAGGAGCTACGCATACCTTTTGCCATCGGTCGAGGCGACGAATCTGCAACCGTGCTGGAAGCACAAAATACTGGCCAAGTGGCTGTCGCAAGAATCCCTGGACGCATAGTGCTAGACGGTATTTCTTCACTTAAAGGCGCGTTTTGGAATTTTGACCACTACGCATTAGGTAATGTGGCGCAACAAATGCTAGGTGAAGATAAATTAATTTCAGCGGAATCGAATAAGCTTGAGGAGATTCGCCGCCAATACCGTGAGGAGCCTGCAGCGCTTGCGGCTTACAACCTTCAGGATTGTGAGTTAGTCGCTAGGATATTTGCAAAAGCTGATTTGATAAATTTCTCTTTAGAACGTGCTCGCATGACAGGCTTGGCTGTTGACCGGCAGGGTGGCTCAACGGCTGCTTTTGACAATTTGTACCTGCCCCAGTTACATCGCCAAGGCTATGTTGCACCAGATATTGGCAGCATGATGAATCTTGCGAGCAGCCCCGGTGGCTATGTCATGGACTCTACGCCGGGGCTTTATAGCAATGTATTGGTGTTGGATTTTAAAAGCCTGTACCCCAGTATCATCCGCACGTTCAAAATTGACCCCTTGGGACTAGCAGTTGGGTTGGCTTCGGAACAGTCTTCATCAGACTCAGCGACGGGCACTAGCACTATCTCCGGCTTTTTAAGCGCTCACTTCTCACGCACCCAGCACATATTACCGGGCCTGGTTACTCAGCTATGGCAAGACAGGGATGTTGCTAAAAAAGCCAAGGATGCGCCGCTTTCCCATGCCATAAAAATCATTATGAATTCATTTTATGGCGTTCTCGGTTCTTCAGGCTGTCGTTTTTTCAACCCACAACTAGCCAGCAGCATCACCAAACGCGGTCATGAAATAATCCAAGAAACCGCTGATTTCATTGAAAAAAAAGGCTATTCCGTTATTTATGGCGATACTGATTCGGTGTTCGTTCATCTCAAAGATCAGGCTGATGAACTTGAAGCTAATGCTATTGGTGATGCGCTAGCAGCCGAGCTTAATGTCTATTGGCAAAAAGCGCTGCAGGAACGCTTTGAACTTGAGTCTTGCCTGGAGATAGAATTTGAAACCAATTATCTGCGTTTTCTGATGCCTACAATCAGGGGCAGTGAAGCAGGCAGTAAGAAACGCTACGCGGGTGTCATTAGAAAAGGCGATGAGCTCGTCACAGTGTTCAAAGGATTGGAAACGGTTCGGTCTGATTGGACTCAATTGGCGAAGAATTTTCAACAAGAGCTATATCGAAGGGTGTTTCATGACGAGCCTTATGCTGATTATGTTCGAGAGGTTAGCGAAAGCCTCACTAATGGTGACTATGATGACCAGTTGACCTACACCAAACATTTGAGACGACCTTTAGAAAGCTATGTGAGCACGCAGCCACCGCAGGTTAAAGCGGCACGTAAAATGAAAAACCCGGGTCGGAGAATTCAATATGTAATCACGCTGAATGGGCCAGAGCCTCTTGAAAACCTTACTGCGAAGCCCGATTATCAGCACTATCAAGACAAACAACTTGAGCCTGTGGCTGATAGCATTCTTTATTTTTTAGATACTTCCTTTGAGCGCTTAACACAGCGACAACTCGATGTATTTGGTTAGAACGAATATTCTCAGGACTGTGCATAAGGAATACTGTTTTTGCAGCGCAGCACTGGTAAACTCCATTTATTAATTTTGTAACAGGAAGAAACACCATGTCATTGATAATTACCGATGAATGCATCAACTGTGACGTTTGCGAGCCAGAGTGCCCAAATGATGCCATCTCAATGGGTGATGAAATTTACGAGATCGATCCAAAACTGTGCACCGAATGTGTGGGTCACTTCGACGAGCCTCAGTGTGTGGAAGTTTGCCCCGTCGACTGCATCCCAAAAGATGAGAACAATGTCGAAAATAAGGATCAGCTCATGCTGAAATATGAAGACTTGATGGCAAAGAAATAATTACACCCAATCGCCAACGCATTACCGATACGATAGGAAACACTGATGCTAGTTACCCTCTCCCCATCTAAAGGTCAAGATTTTGACATTCCGATGCCCTCAGCTGATTACAGCGTGCCGGATCAGTTGGATCAATCACAAATTCTGATCGATGAGTTATTGGATTATGATCCAGAAAAAATTGGATCATTGATGGCGATTAGTGAAAACCTGTCAAACCTAAACTATCAACGCTTCCATGACTTCCACACGCCGTTTAATACCGATAATGCGCGACCCGCATTATTTGCATTTAAAGGGGACGTGTATAGTGGTATCGATAGCAGCAAGTTTAGCGATGCAGATTTGGCTTATGCGCAGGACCATCTACGCATTCTTTCAGGTTTGTATGGTGCGTTGCGCCCGATGGACTTGATTCAACCGTATCGTTTGGAGATGAAAACCAAGTTAAAGAACCCTAGGGGCGCTGATCTTTATCAGTTCTGGGGAAATCAAATCACCGATAGCTTAAATGTAGAACTCGCGAAACAACAAGAGGCAGTGCTAGTTAACTTGGCCTCAAATGAATACTACAAATCGGTGAAACCAAAGCAGATTGATGGTCGTATTCTTAATATCGACTTCAAAGAAACCAAAGATGGAAAAACGCGCATTATTGCATTTTATGCGAAAAAAGCGCGCGGCATGATGGCTGACTTTATTTTGCGGAATCGAATAGAAAAACCTGAGGATATTCAGGGATTTGATACAGCAGGTTATCGCTATGATGCTGAGCTTTCGACCGATGACCGTTGGACGTTTGAGCGAATTCAACCAGAGCCAGCCAGCAAGTAGTTCAGTCACTAAGGCTGACCTATCTAGCTTGAACAGCTGCTCGGTGTGGTTATACCGAGCAGTAAACTCCCCAACAATTATGCCAACTTAAGACTTGCTAATTACTCAACACGTCCTTAAGCCAATTTCCCATATCCGCAATCTCCTGTGGATGCACAGAGTGCTCCATTGCGTAACTCTTCGCGACAACAGGAAATCCTTTAGCCTCAAGCTTAGGCACATAATCTTGCCATGAGGCGACTGGAATTACTGGGTCATGCAAACCATGTGCGGCAAATACTGGCGTTAGCTCATAACCTTCTGGCAATTCTGACAGTGTGTCGTCTGCAAACGGAAAATAAGTCGATAAAGCCAAAATGCCGCCCAATTGCTTGGGATAGCGCAATGCGGTATGTAACGCAATCACGCCACCTTGCGAAAAACCTGCTAGGATAATATTTTTCGCGTCAATACCCAGTTCAATCTGCTCTTCTATCAGGACATTAATCCAACCAACCGTCACTAAAATATCGTCTAACTTAGCATTACTACTGCGATCCAATGATAAAATATCGTACCAAGCAGGCATCACCATGCCGCTATTCAGCGTCACAGGACGTGTTGGCGCATGTGGGAAAACAAACCGCACACCTACATTCTGACTTAAGCCCAGCTCTGGAACGATCGGCACAAAGTCATGCCCATCCGCTCCGAGACCATGCATCCAGATAACCGCAT
>Ga0209828_1002674_pt1 | contig 14412 bp, 7 predicted proteins | sample MaitaG_FD_187429 | JGI IMG/M metagenome (GOLD analysis project Ga0209828, IMG submission 187429) | Marine algal microbial communities from Maine, USA - Maine_Asex2 metaG (SPAdes) (version 2) | ecosystem: Host-associated > Algae > Red algae > Unclassified | place: Maine, USA | collected 2015-01-05 | reverse complement strand
AAAGACAGAACATTTTAATTAAACGACATTATACCTGATTATAAGTGCATTAGTTCAAGGGTGTCCCATTGGAGAAAACAGGAAAGAATTGATTCTTTTTTCACTGGACAGAATTATTCCTAGATAGGTCGCTCCCCAGCAGAGCCTATCGCCGCTTCACTCTGATAGTGAAAGATACTCAGTGAAAATATTATTTAACAAAAAAGTTATTCACAAACTTTGGTCTTTAGTCACTTAAGTGTCAAGCTATATCATGAGGGCTCACCTAGACTATAGACCATAAACCATCGACTATAAACTATTGACCATCATCTACATCCCTTTCCAAACTGCTTTTCTCTTCTCCCTAAACGCTTTCAATCCTTCAATGCCATCTTCACTTTGAATTGTCTTTTGCAGCATGTCAAATAAATATTTGTGTTCCGCTGCACTAGGTTGTATATGACTATAAGATTGAAGTCCCATTCTGATAGCAGATGGACTGTTTTGTTTTAATTCTTCAATGATTCCCATAACCACATCATCAATTTTATCAGGACTGCAAACCTGTGTCACTAATCCATATTGTGCAGCTTCATCTACAGGTAGATTATATCCTCTGATACACCAATCGATCACTTTACGTGCAGGCATAACTTGTAATAATGCTTGCATAACTTGGAATGGATAGAGCCCACGCTTTACTTCTGGCAATCCAAACTTGACATCATCTTGAGAGACGACTATATGCGATCCTGCAAGAAAGAAAAATCCTCCTGCATAGACATCACCAGTAACTTTTGTGATTATTGGTTTATGGACAGTATTAAATAATTCACCAATTAGGATTTCTCCGTTTGGCTGTGGGATTGAAGAATTATTCTCTTCAATGATACCTGCCATTGCTTTTAAGTCTGCACCAGCGCAAAACACCTTTCCTTTACCTGACAAAGTGATCATCCATATGTCTGGACTAAAATGAGCATAATGCATTGCAAATGCTATCTCATTCACAAGTTGTGGATGAAGTGCATTTCTTTTGCTTTCTCTATTTAAAGTTAACTGCAAAACATGATCTACTTCATCTATAATAAGATATGCGAATGTTTGTGAATGAATCGATTGTACTTGGTCAGGCGTGTATAATTTCATAGAACTAAACTATCATTATTAATAATAAAAAAAACCAGAATCTATGCGTTGACTCTCGGTGACATAAATATTTTCTATTTTTCTGGTCTCAAAATAGCAGCGCCTTTTCAGCCAATTCATAATATTGTCCTTATATACTTGATGAATCTTTTTTTCATGAGTACCTATTGTTTGCATCTAATTAAAAAGAGATAAGTGATTCAATATCGATTTCGAATGGCTCTCCTAAGGAATCAAGATATTCCTGACCGAAGAATCTTTTAAAATTTTGAATGCCTTTTTCTGTCAAGTGAGGCAATAGGACAGACCATATTAATTTCTCTCCGTCTTCCAGTCTCGTTTCACCAGTTATGATTTGCTGAGGCAACCAAAAGAAAGTAAGCATCCAGGTTATCATAGAAACATTATTATACAAACCAGGAAAAAGCTCTGGTTTTATATTACCGACTTCTAGTGAAAAAGCGATGATATGTTTATTTTGTGTCAGTGACTGTTTAGTCAATTGTCTAAACTGTTTTTTGACCTGTGGATGATTTAGGACATGTGAATCAAGAAAGATAAAGGCATATTCTTTCTGAGACTTGTAATATAGCTGCACTTCATGATGCAAGTTTTTAAAAGATGGTAATAGAACGGACTTTTCTCTTTCTGCTTTAATCTTGGACCACATCTCTTCCGCTATTGTATATAGTAATACATCTTTATTTTTAAAATGATATGTCAAATTACCACGACTCATCCCAAGGTCATTGGCTATTTCAAACAAACTCATAGCACCAAAGCCATTATTATTGAATAACTGTATGGATCTTTCTATAATCTTTGTTTTGGTGGCGGATACACTGCAAGTTATAAATAATAAATTAATTAGTCACTATTGACTAGACTGTGTATATAAAACTTATTGCACGCTCAAGTGGATAGATCCGACTTGGTCTGAGAATCCGACCAAGATAATTATTGCCTTGTCAACTATATTCAAGAATTACAATATTGGGATATGTGCATTAAACTTTAAACACTTAGACTACGTGAATGCAATTCTATTAGAGTAGCCTTTATTCAAAAACTATAGTAATTGTACGTGCTAAATAAAATAAAAGTAATCTTATAGAACTTTTTATATATTTTCATTGTACTTATGTTAACCCCTTTTAAGAGTAAGACTGACTTCTATAACACCTTTTAATTGTGCATAATATCTGTTTGGGCTAGTTTCCAACTAGATTTTTCTGTTCACTTAAATTATGGTTTTTGAAACTCCTAAGTTCGGCAATTATTTGTGCTTTATTATTTATGATAAGTCATAACACCAACGCCCAAGATGTAATCGTTTCGTTTGGTTCTATTTCTAAATATGGTGACAATTTTCAAACTCCCTCTACTCAAGGAGCTCTGGTATGGTCTGATTCAAATTATAATGATAGCGGATGGTCTTCTGGACCTGCACAGCTAGGTTATGGAGATGGAGACGAATCGACCACCATCTCCAGCGTTCGAACTGCCTATTTTAGAAATACATTTTCACTACCTAATTTATGTAATTACAGTAATGTAAAAATTTCTGTCAAGCTAGATGATGGAGTCATTGTCTATGTCAATGGTACAGAAGTAGATAGATATAGAATGCCTTCAGGCGGGGTATCTTATAATACTTTTGCAAGCACGACTAGTAGTGATAATGAATTAAGAACCGTTACAGTAAACACTAATCTTTTTAATAATGGTCAAAATGTTGTCGCAGTAGAAATCCATCAAAGGTCATCTACCAGTAGTGATTTGAGCTATGATTTAAAAGTCGAAGGTCTGCTAAGTGCTGCGCCATGTACCTGCGTAAATGGAATGATCCTGGATGTTGATAATGATGGAATATGTGACGACTTTGATAGCTGCATTGGTTCTGCATGCGAATTAGATCTGGGAGAATTTTCTCTTTGTAGCAGGATAAATATAGACCAAATTGTTAATGACCTGTCAGGTATTGCCTACAATAATGACCAAAACCGCTTTATTGTTGTGGAGAACGGAACACCGCAAGCGATGGAATTAGATTTATCAGGTAATTATATAAGGACTATATCCTTAAATGGATTTGTTGATACAGAAGGGATTACGTATGCTGGTAATAATCAATATTTCATTTTAGAAGAACGAAAAAGAGATATTGTTTTGATCACAATCCCGCCAGGTAGTAATAACATTACGATTAACCATCCAGGATCAAACTCAAGAATAGATTTGGGTATTACTGGTGGTAATGATGGACTAGAAGGCATCACTTATGACCGTGTCAATGATGTTATATACACCGTAAAAGAGAAAACAACAATGAAAGTCTATAAGGTGACTAATCCAATGTCACGTTTAGGAACGACGTATAATGCACCTGAAGCTTTTAATGTGGTTAATACCGCCCCTTCTTATCCTGGAAGTATTACTGATCTTGCGGGAACAGGAATAACAACTTTTGGTACATTATTAATTTTATCTGATGAAGGATCAAGAATAATCGAAGTAGATCCATCCAATGGTAATTATATTAGTGATTTGAATCTTGCACTATCTGGTACACCTCAACCAGAAGGTTTGACTGTATTGTCAGATAGTGAAATCGTAGTAGTCGGAGAAACAAATGAGTTTTTAATTTATAAAAGAGTAGGTGGGACCTGTACCGATGGAAATCCATGTACTATAAATGATACGATAGACAATAATTGTAATTGTGTAGGAGTCAATCAAGATTCAGATAATGATGGCATTTGTGATGGACAAGATAGCTGCCCCAATTTAAACAACTCTATCATTGGTTCATCGTGCTCTGACGGAAATGTTTGCACAATCAATGATACATGGAGAAGCAATTGTCTGTGTGAAGGAGTTTTGTCTGATACGGATAATGATGGTATTTGTGACGGTCAAGATACTTGTCCTAATCTAAACAATAATAGTATTGGCTCTTCATGTAATGATGGTGACCCTTGTACCACTAATGATGTTTGGTTATCAAACTGTAGTTGTCAAGGATCCAATCTACCAGATTCAGATAATGATGGCATTTGCGATGCTCAAGACAGTTGTCCCAATTTAAACAATAACAATATTGGCTCTACATGTAATGATGGAAATCCATGCACCACTAATGACGTCTGGTTATCAAACTGTAGTTGTCAAGGATCTAATCTTCCTGATTCAGATAATGATGGTGTTTGTGACAGCCTAGATAATTGTCCTTCCATTACAAATAGCAACCAATTAGATTCCAATAACAATGGTATTGGTAATGTATGTGAGGCAAACTCTAATTGTCAAAATATCATTTCAGAAAACGATAATTTTGTGATGTCACATGGCAATACAGAAGCTATTCAACTCATAAAAACAAATCGCGTAGGTTTATCTCCTCGGGTCTCTAACTATAGTGCGGGGATTTGCGTAGAGATGACTGCTGGTTTTGAAGTCCGTCTTGGCGCCACGTTTACTGCAAGGATACAAGCTTGTCAATAGCTTAATATCCTCCCATATTTTATGAATCAGATGCTAAAGTACATATGACGAATTTATATAATTTCAAATGCAATAAATATATATATGTTTTATTTTAATGTATTATTCGTTTATTCACTATTTAATATAGAAATTTATTTGTCAGTTTGAATTAAGTGTCGAAAAGTAAGTATCCCTGTTCACGAATTATTAAAACGCTTTGAGAATCATCAATATCATAACAAAACATCTCGTGCAAAACCAAAAAAGCTTTCTTATTGTTATCGCTTTAGTATGTATGTCGGTATCAAACTATGCACAAGATTTAGGAATTCAGTGTGCCTGTGGTATAAGTAATGATTTAAATCCCAATATCCCCGTAGATACAGAAATATCAAATCTTTTCCCTATTCAAAATATTTTTGGCAGTTTTCTAAGTTTAGATGGAACATTAGGTGAAGCTGGTTTACCATTTCAAGTTAATGCATTCCAAGACAATGAGACAGGCGCCTTTGGACTAAACGTACTTTCTGGTAAGTCTGGCATCGTTGCTTCTCCTGAGGTAGCTACTTATTCTTTTAGGTCTTCTATTGTTATTTCTGATGTCAATTTTACCCTTGCCGGATTAGATAATTTTGATCAAGTAGAAGTCATGGCTTATAAAGATGATGTCTTGATCTCCGCTGACGCTATCAGAATCACTTCTCTTGATAATAGCATTGTGATTAGTGGAAACACAATTGCCAGTACTTTACAAAGCAACCCAGGAGATCCAATCAAACTTTCCGCAAATTATTTCATTAATACTAATGTTGATAGAATAGAACTTATAGCTGGAAAAGCCATTGACATAAACGAACTTTCAGTAGATTTTCAAATAAAAAATATTTGCTATTGCCCTTCAGAACAATGTTTTACAGGTGATGAGGAAGATCTTGATATATGTTCTTTTTTAGCATTAGATCCTAGTTCTTCTTTAGCTGATGCTGATTGTGATGGTGGAGGATCTTCGAATCTTTTTGAATGCGAAAATGGTTCAAATCCTTTTGATTCTCAAGACGATCCATTCGTATCTTCATGTGAAGAATTAATATGTAACAATGATTTACAAATTAGTCTAACTGCAGCATGCGAATACAAATTAAAGTATGATGATTTACTTGAGGCAGCTGAAGAAGATAATTATCAAATAAAATTATTTAGTCAGAATGGTGAATTTTTAAGAGACGACTATCTGCTAGCGGAAGATGTCGGTACAACCGTAAAATATCAAATCAGCTGTGGTGGAAATTCTTGCTGGGGTGAAATCATTGTAGAAGCCAATTCAATTCCAATCTTTGATTTTCCTTGCGCCGTAAGAGAAGATGGTATTGTCCCTACTGAATGTAGGATTTTATGCCAGGTAGTGGGTCCGGTCATTGGCGCATTTGTGACACCTGAAGAAGTAAAAGAAGCCTTTACTGGTTGTGGTCCTGATATATTAGGTGATATCAAAGTAACAGAAGAAATTTTAGGTGATATCTGTGATCCATTTGGACAAATCGTAGAAGTCACTTATAAATTTAAGGTCATTTTACATGGACAAATTCAAGAAGTGGAGCTGCCTAAGCAGAGATTTACGACCATACGGTTATCAATTGATGATGACACAATTTTATTCCCAGAAGATGTGTCTCTGAATTGTGATTATTTAGATGATTTAGAAATACCAGAAGATAATTCAGAGGCATTTTCAGAATTAGGAAGCCCCGAATCGATATCAGCCGCTCTCGGAATTGCTCAAACTGCTTTTATCAGTTATGAAGATATTTTAGATACAACTTATAATATAATAGATGTTTACGACACATTGATGGTTGTTGTGAATAAAATACCACGAGATACAATGGTTAAAGAACTTATCGGTGATGAATTTTTATGGGTATTAAAGACCATTTTAGTGCCTGTATTCGAAGAAAAGATTTTCCCTAGAAAAGATACTCTAGGTATTGTTAACCCATTTCTTCCGATTAAGAATGGTGCTTGTAATGTCCTCGTAGAATTTTCTGATCTTACATTTAAAGCATGTGGAGGAATTAAAATACTGAGACAATGGACAGCAGTTGATTGGTGTAATTTCGACATTAATGCAGGAAGAAAACAAACCATTGAAATAAAAGATAATGCACCTCCAAGAGCAATTGAAACAAGAGATGGTAAACAAGTAATTATAGAACAACTTGATGATGTCGTTATTGGACTCGAGCCATGGATGTGTAGTGGTACATACAAATTACCTGAATTTACAATTGTGGATGACTGTAACAGGACAGAGGCATTTGTCATCTGGGATTCTGAAGAGGGTATCGTCAAAGACGGGTACATCACTGATGTATGGCTGAGTAATGATCCCTTCAAAGTAACAGCAAAAATTACAGATGAATGTGACAATTTTTCAACCGTAACATTTAATTTATTTGTTGTAGATGATATTCCTCCCGTTGCATCTTGCCAAACATCTCTAGCTGTATCATTGACAGGAAATCAAGGAGCAACAACAACAAAAGTTTACGCAGCAGATCTTGATGAAGGGAGTCATGACAGTGGATGTGGCAAAGTGACCGTTCAAGCTATTCGTCTTGATGATTATCGTGAAATAATTAGAGACTGCAATGGCAATCTTTTAGGTTATAGTCCAACTGGATGTTCTGCAGTTACAAATGAAATTACGCTAGAAGCATCAAACGATAAGAATTCATGTCAATATCAGAATGAGCAGAAGATTATCACATCGACTTTTGGCGATTATATCACACTATGCTGTACTGATGCAGGAAAAATAATTCAAGTCCTTGTCCGAGTGACAGATAAACATGGAAACATTAACGACTGCATTGTTGATTTAAGCGTGTCTGATTTTTCCATATCAAGACTTATATGCGAAGATAAAATAATAACACATGATCAAATTGGTTTAGAAATCATACCTGAACTCGCAACACCTTTATGCGAAAGTGAAATCGAAGATGAGCTCATGCTATTGAGTTCAACCGGAAATTTATCCTGTCCAGGAGATGTACAAATCAATGAGTGGTTTATAGACACTGATGAGAATGGAGAGCATAGTGAGTTTGAACCAATTTGTCAGCAGAAATTAACAATAGATGACGAGTTATTATTTGATCCATTGAACATTCATTGGCCAATCCATAGAGGTGGGTCATCTAAATCTGGGATCAATTTAGAGTGTGATGATTCGAAACTGGTAAAAACTTCAGGGCACACTGTCAAAATGAATGAGCCATATGAATGTATTGCCGATATGGAAGATGAAGTCTACCCATACTGGTGTGTAGCAGATTGTGGCTTAGTCGGGACAACAGTTGAAGTTGACACAATAAAAGCATCAAATGTTTGCTTGAAAATTATAAAAAGATGGAGAGTCGTTGATTGGTGCGTTTATGAAGCAAATGGTGTCGATCAAGACAGTCATACAGATACCTATGAAGCTGTAGAAGATTGGTCGTTAAATGACTGTGTCAATTGCGATGCGCAATATGAAGAAAATGTATATTTCAGATATCAGGACGTGAACCAGGACGGTTACTATACTTTCGATCAGGTTATACAAGTCATTGATGAGTCAAATCCGACGATTGAAGTCGACGCATCATACCATGTTTCTGTAACCGGAGAAAATGTTAAAGGTGATGAATTTTTAGCTTGTTCAGGCTCAGCAATAATTAGTGCTTCAGGAGCTGATTTTTGTGGTGACGGAATCATAAATGAATCTGATCTAAGATGGGATATTACCGTTGCTAAAAATGGTAAAGTCATTCTTACAAAAACGACATTTGGACAAAATGCGACAATGAGTTCTGGATTAGGAACAGTAGGCGGTACGCATGTTATCACATGGATTGCTAAAGATCAATGCGGGAATGTATCGACTAAGAACACGATTGTCAATTTTGTAGATACGACAGCACCCACACCAATATGTGTGTCTGGAGTAAGCACTGCCTTCTATAACAATAATGGAATCGTAGATATTTGGGCGAAAGATTTTGATTTTGGTAGCTTTGATAATTGTACTGCTTTTAATGATTTGGAATGGTCTATTATCAATGAAGGTGAAGAACCAATTGGATTAAATGATGATGGATTTTCAAGTCAACAATCCGTAACATTCCATTGTGACAAAGATGATGACTTCCAAGAACTAAGTGTTTTTGTTTGGGATCAATTTGGCAATCATGATTATTGTACTGTAGCTATTTTGATCAATTCTGAAAATGCATGTAATCAGGAAGGCGGCGTACAAGAAGAAACAGGAGCCGCGGTTGTAGCAGGAAGTATTCATACTGTTCGAAGCCAAGTCATCCCTAATGTGGATGTTGTAATTCGTTCTAATGTTTCAGTAGAATTCCCGAAACAATTGAATACGGAATTCAGTGGAGTTTATTTATTTGCAAACAATCCTTTAGATTTTAACTATAAAGTAGAAGCTTCCAAAGAAGATCTACATATAAATGGAATCTCGACTTTAGATATTGTTATGATAAGTCGACATATCATCGGTCTGGCATCTTTCACAAGTTCATATGATGTGATCGCATCAGATGTCAACGGCGATAGAGGGATTACTGCATCAGATATCGTCTCACTTCGGAGGCTCATACTAGGAGAAACAGAAACACTTCCAACAGCTTCACCGTGGTTGTTTATTGAAGCCGAACAACAGTTTATTGATGGTAATAATCCATGGCCTTTTACAACAGATATAGCAATTACGAGTTTGTCTTCAGATATGATGCAGCAAAACTTCATGGGTATTAAAATAGGAGATGTAACTGGCGATGTAAATCTTTCTCAAGATGAAAGCGAAACCAGAAGTAAGGACATAATTCCTATTTTAGTAGATAATATTCTCTTCGCAAAACATGAGATCATTACAGTAGAATTTACTGTGGATCAAGAATTTTCACTCATAGGAACTCAATTCGATTTATCTCACGAAGGATTAACATTTATTGATATTCAAAGCGGAAGCATAGATATTGATATAGAAAATATTCACACAGAAGAAAATCATTTAGCAGTCAGTTGGGACGATGCGAATTTTAAAACTGTTAAATCACATGATGTTTTATTTTCAATACGCTTTAAAGCGAAGAAAGCTGGAAGCCTAAATGAAGCACTTTATATCACAGATCGCAGATTAAATGCTGAGATATACACTGGCCCTGATTTCGAAATTAAAAACACTGTTTTACAGATAGAAGATATGAACATAGATGTAGTATCTCAATTAAAAAATTATCCTAACCCATTTTCAGATCGGACTTCCATCGAATTCGAATTGCCAGTTTCTGTAGAAAATGCGACGATCAAAATTTTTGATACATCTGGAAGCTTAATTCATACAATTAGAGATCGTTTTCAAAAAGGGATAAATAATGTGCTTATACATTCTAATTTACTTACTGGTCCTGGATCTTATTATTACACAATAGAATACAATAATCAAAACGTCTCAAATACAATGATTTTTTCTGGAAAATAACCAGCTAAAACTTTTACTATACATAATCTCTCTTTCAGATAACAATACACTTTTTGATCAGAGCTTGATCAGCCGTCTGCAAAATAGTGCCACAAAGCATGCAGCCAACTCTAGCATATATATTTCCACATTCCAAAAAAAAAAATACTCCTATTGAATTAAACAGAGTAAATATATAAGAATTTTAAATTATGGTTGGAGTATATAACTAATCTGGACCTCAGTGGCGGCTGCACTGTAAAAACCGCGGAGCGATTGTTTTTACATTGATTTTTGGTTACTTTTCATCAAGGAAAAGTTACGACGACAGAACATTTTAATTAAACTACATTATACCTGATTATAAATGCATTAGTTCAAGGCTGTCCCATTGGCGAAAACAGGAGACAGGCCATTCGATATCAACAAAAGATGTTATCTTAAATCTATTAATCTATATATAATGGCTAAGGCCACATTAAAAACTGTAGTAACTAAAGCGATTTGTAGCGCATTTTAAATGCTATTGTCGATGATAGAAAAAGAAAAGATTCTAAATCTATTCTTAAAATGATAAAGAAATCACTGGTGCAAAAGCAAAAATGTGGGGCCCGAGATTTATAGGATTTGGTAGCTATCAATACAAGTACGACAGTTGTAAAGAAGGTGTTATGCCGAAAATTGGATTTTCACTAAGAAAGAATCCACTTACATTGTATATTATAGCTGGCTTCCTACGCTTAGATGATTTGATGTCAAAGGTAGGCAAATACAAGACTAGGAAATCATGCCTCTATATCAAGAGTTAGAGGATGTTGAGTTGATATACTAAGATATCTCATCATAGAATCTTGGGATTACATGACAAAGAAATACGGATAGAAAATGACTGAGAAAAACCACGCACTTTATTGGAAACGAAATTTAAGATACCTAGCGATCCTGCTAAGTATTTGGTTTCTTGTTTCATTTGTCTTTGGGATATTACTTGTAGACCAACTAAATGCATTCAAAATAGGAGGCTTCCCACTTGGCTTTTGGTTTGCCCAACAAGGTGCAATATATGTATTTGTGGTACTGATTTTTGTGTATATGTATTTAATGAATAAGTTGGATCAAGAATTTGATGTTGACGAAAAGTAAAGATTAATGAGCGTACAAACATGGACATTTATTATAGTCGGGATCACCTTTGCATTGTACATAGGTATCGCTATATGGTCGAGAGCAGGATCTACTAAAGAATTTTACATAGCTGGCGGTGGCGTACCACCTATTATAAATGGCATGGCAACAGCAGCAGACTGGATGTCTGCAGCATCGTTTATTTCGATGGCTGGACTGATATCCTTCATGGGATATGACGGTGCGGTTTATCTTTTAGGATGGACGGGTGGTTATGTATTGTTAGCACTCTTACTCGCACCATATTTAAGAAAATTTGGAAAATTTACTGTGCCAGATTTTATCGGTGACAGATACTATTCTAATACTGCTCGGACAGTTGCTGTATTTTGTGCACTTCTTGTTTCGTTTACTTATGTAGCTGGTCAGATGCGTGGCGTTGGTGTAGTCTTCTCAAGATTTTTGGAGGTGCCGATCACCCAAGGAGTCATCATCGGAATGGCGATTGTCTTTTTCTATGCTGTACTAGGAGGGATGAAAGGAATCACCTATACACAGGTTGCACAATATTGTGTGTTGATATTTGCCTTTATGGTTCCTGCAATTTTCATTTCCATACAAATGGTCAATAATCCAATTCCTCAATTAGGATTTGGAGGAACCACTGCAGATGGATCTTACTTGCTTGATAAATTGAATGGATTGCAAACAGAACTTGGATTTAGCGAATATACATCTGGGACAAAAAGTATGTTGGATGTCTTTGCGATCACAGCAGCATTAATGGCAGGCACGGCAGGATTACCTCATGTCATTGTTAGATTTTTCACGGTTCCCAGAGTTCGTGATGCAAGAAAGTCCGCTGGATTTGCATTGTTGTTCATTGCAATATTGTATACCACTGCACCTGCTGTTGCAGCCTTTGCACGTACTAATTTGATCAATACTGTCAATAACACAGAATATGCTGAATTACCTGAATGGTTTGCAAATTGGGAAAAGACTGGTTTGTTAAATTTTAATGATAAGAATGGAGATGGTAAAGTTCAATATTACAATGATACGAATGTGCTTTTTTCTGAGATTGCAGATGAACGTGGATGGAAAGGAAATGAGCTTACGATTGATAGAGACATTATGGTCTTAGCAAATCCTGAAATTGCTCAGCTTCCTAATTGGGTGATCGCTTTGGTAGCTGCTGGTGGTTTAGCTGCAGCACTATCCACAGCTGCTGGATTATTGCTAGTCATATCTACGTCCATTTCGCATGATTTATTTAAAATGCAGTTGCGTCCTGATATGTCAGACAAAGAAGAATTAATGTGGGCAAGAGTCGCTGCTGCGGTTGGGGTATGTATTGCCGGTTATTTTGGAATCAATCCGCCCGGCTTTGTAGCAGCCGTCGTCGCCTTGGCTTTTGGACTGGCTGCGTCATCATTTTTCCCAGCAATCATATTAGGAATATTTGATAAGCGTATGAACATGCAAGGCGCAGTTGCTGGCATGGTCGTGGGTATTTCACTCATGACGTATTACATGTTGAAATATAAATTTGGAATATTTGATGGCGGAAAAGAATCAGTATCTGGACTCACAAGTGATTGGTGGTTTGGTATTTCTCCTGAAGGATTTGGGATGGTCGCCATGGCCATTAACTTTTTAATCTCATTGATTGTATCTAGAATGACGCCGCCGCCTCCAGAGTATATACAAGCGTTAGTTGAAGATATTAGGATCCCGCGTGGAGCAGGGGATGCAAGTGATCATTGATTTGAAAGTAAAAGTTCTTTAGTCTATAATAGTGTTTGCATGATTGAAGATTTCCACCAAGTCGAAGGATTATAAGGAGTTTATAATTTAATAAACTGTTTCATCAGAAAAGTTTTTTTTCCAGTAAGTCTTAATATGTAAATTCCTGGAGAAAGAGATTGAGCATTTAATCTCACTGAAGTCATAAGTTTTTTTTGTAAATATGCTTTTGAACTTTGCAGAAGTGTATTACCAAATAAGTCTAAAATAGAAACTGTGAGATTTATTGGTTCAGATAACAAATATTCAAAATACATTTCATCATAAATTGGATTTGGAAATATTGATAATAAATTCTCAGTTTCTTCAACTAGAAATTCATTTGTAGGTGTCGATGTTTTGTACTCAGTATCAGTGCATTGTCCTGCCAATGAAGAATTTAATATAAAAATGAGAGTAAGGACTATTTGCAGTTGTCTGAAAAGTTAATACATACTATTAAAAATATATAAAATTTAAGGAGGACGATTCATTAATCTTAGATCTTAATTAGTATTTGTCAAGAAAAAGCCATTCGCTTAAAGGATTAATCCATCAACTAAAAAAGCTATCTTCCCAAAAACTATGGCATGAGTGCAGATAGAAAAAAATGGTTTGAGAAAATTCCTCATCCTGTTTCAATGTTATTTGGAATCATCGTTATTGCGACAATACTAAGTTATATCCTTCCAGCTGGTATTTTTGAGCGACAATTGGTAGACGGAAGACAGCGTGTCATGCCAGGTACATTCACTTACACAGACCAACAGCCTGTAAGTCTGTTAGATATGTTTGTAGCCTTAGCAAAAGGATTTAAAACAGCATCGGATATTATTTGGGTCGTCTTTGCCAGTGGCATTATGTTCGGCATCTTACAAAAGACTAAGATGGTGGAAAATGCTGTCGGCACGCTAGTGAATAAACTAGGTTTGAAACGCAAATACTTAATCGTGGTCGTTATGACATTTGTATTTGGTTTGTTAGGTGTCGCCGTAGGCTATGAAAATAATATTGCGATGGTACCCATCGGCGCCATGCTCTCCATTGCCTTAGGTGGTGATTTGATATTGGCTGCAGGTATGTGCGTTGGAGCGATTACAGTTGGATTTGGACTATCACCAATCAATCCATATACTGTAGGAACTGGTCACCAAATTGCAGAACTACCAATGTTTAGTGGTGCAGTGTATAGATCAATACTCTGCTTTTGCGGATTAGCTTTACTCGCTTATTTCAATGTGCGCTATTTTCGTAAAATAGTGTCGGACCCAAGTTCTGGTTTAGGTCAAGGATTGGATGTTTCCGGTTTTGCTTTATCTAAAAGCATCCATGACTATCGGATGTCTCCTAATAATTGGTTA
>Ga0209828_1002673_pt1 | contig 14415 bp, 13 predicted proteins | sample MaitaG_FD_187429 | JGI IMG/M metagenome (GOLD analysis project Ga0209828, IMG submission 187429) | Marine algal microbial communities from Maine, USA - Maine_Asex2 metaG (SPAdes) (version 2) | ecosystem: Host-associated > Algae > Red algae > Unclassified | place: Maine, USA | collected 2015-01-05 | reverse complement strand
ATGCACTGGAGCTGCTATACCATTACTGGTCATATAGTTATAAATATAATTCTGATTGTCTGCAATTTTATGGAGAAACAGGTTTCCTCCTGTACATAAGTATTCTAAACTCACTGTGCTAGGTGCCGTAATTGCCCTGCTACACTTTTCCATATAAAACACCATATCCTCTGGGCCCAAATCTTGCAATAATTCGTACTCCAAATTAGAGTCTTCTAAATATGCTCTCAAGGAAACTCCATGTTGATAGGCAGCTCCAATGACTATATAGGATTTTGTAACATCCATCTTTGTTACATATGTTTCTAGCACTTTTTGAATATCATTTTTAGGATCTGCTCCACCTAAAGAAATAAATAAATTTTGTTCCTCATTCTTATTTAGGCCTTTTTCCTTGCGCGCCGCTTCTAAGAAAGGTTTTCTTAATAAAGCATACGGAAACCCAAGACAATATTGTGTATAATTTTCACCTTCATACAACTTCTTTTCTATACCTGGTGCGTGATTTATAATTACGTCTGATAAAAACTGACAGTCATATATATCATCAATACTGAGCAGATGACATTCCTTTTGTTTTACTTCTTTTTGATATTCTGTTGTAAAATGATATCCATCAAATACAACAATATCACTTTTACTTAAATAAGTATCACTCAAGAATTTTGACTCTTCAAGAGGAGATACATTTTCATCCAACTCAATAATTTCATTACAGGTATTTAAGATATTAGTCCGTAATGATTTCAATGGACTCCTTACTACAAACGTGGTATGAAAATCATCCTTTATCATATCTGCCAAAGCCAAGGATCTGTAAATATGTCCAACGCCCATTTGCGAATTACCGTCTGCCCTGAAAAATACTTTATTCAAAATTATTAAGATGGGTAACTAAGATTGCATTATTTTTCAATAGACAAGGTATGTTGTCTACGACTGGATATAGTAAACCTGAATCTGCAGCATAATAACCGTTATCGCTTTTAGATAGGCTCGCTTTTGTTATCGGACATACATAATTCTTATTCTCTTCAGCTTCTGGCGTTGTCTTTTTAATAATTGTTAAGCCCGTTGGATTCACTTCATTTGGAGAATTGCCAAACAGCTCGTGTTTTACAATTTCGTAATTCCCTTCTTCGCATCTTTTAAACAAATCTATAGCATAGCCATGATTTTCCATTCTTCTCTTCGCTTTCTCATTTGCAAAATCATACGCTGGCTCTAGTAAGATTAAGTATTTCTTTGTTACTCTGAACAGTTCCTCAATTGCTTCTTTTTCTTTCCCCCCATTGGGCTCTATGCTATGTGAAGTGTAAACAATATCTATAGAGTTATCAGGAAGAGCTATTTGAAATAAATCTGAAACAAACAAATTAATGGGTGTATGTTTAATTTTATCTAAATAAGACTGAGCATACAAAAGTCTGGAGAGTGAAATATCAAAACCATAAATTTCTTCAAATTTACAAAAGTCTAAAAGTTTGTTTATTGTAATACCTTCACCCACGCCCACCTCAAGCACAGAATCAAAACTCCCTAGGTCATTAATTTCTTTTGCTAATAATTCACAATACACATCTCTTAAGCCAGGATTCTCTTTTAATAGTTTAATGTACGACCCTGACTGTAAATCATAACTGATTAATATATCTTCAAGCGTATTTTTCTTAGAGTTTTTTAATTCTCTAATATATTGAATAACGTTACCACCATTTTTGTAATGTTGAATTATCTGTGGTAATTTCTTATATATTTCCATACTCTAATTGTCGGTATTTTTAATTTGGTATTTCAGCTCTGCTAATTTCCAATCATCTATATTATCAATGTCTTGCGCATCCATTTCCGAAAGCAACACTACACCAGTTCTCTGTGGCCAAAGATTCTTTGTTTTTAAGAATGGAGCCGTTTTTACCCAATAAAACTGTCCAGCATCATGGTACAATGCCTCCAAATCCTGGCTTCTCGTATTTTTCAATTCAGGATATTGAAGTTGCATTAAATTATCGTTATCCAAAGTAATCGCTCTTTGCGGTGGGTAAGAAAACTTAAGTACCGGGAATACCGTATCTAAATTGTCATTGATCATTTTGTCGTAGGCATTTTTTAATGCTTCAAAATCAATCATTGGTGTTGTTGGATAGATACAACAAATGACATCGAACAAAATTCCCTTCTTCTTATAGGCATTTAAAACTTCAATCAAAACATCAACTGTGGTAGCAAAATCATCTGAGTTTTCATTGCTTCTTAGAAAAGGAATACTTGCACCATATGACTCTGCAACTTCCGCAATCTCTTTGCTATCCGTTGAGACCATAACAGTGTCAAATAACTTTGACTTTAACGCTGTCTGGATACTGTAGGAGATAATCGGTTTGCCAAGGAAATTTTTAATGTTCTTTCCAGGAATCCTTTTACTTCCTCCTCTTGCAGGTATTATTGCAAGGCTTTTCATTATTTACTAAGCAAATACATGCGATCAACATTACCCTGGTCACCTTTTTTTATATAAGGATAATCTTGAAATGAGATCATTTTTAAGTCTGGGAATCTGTCCAAAAACATTTGAGCAAAGTTTGCCTTCCATAAAAAGCCTTCGTTTCCTCTATAATTAATGTTTGTCACTTCTTCAGCAAAATATTCCCATCCCCATATGTATTTTGAAGAGCAACGGTACATTTCATCCATGATTTTTGGTAGATTGTCTGGTGAGATATGTATCAACACTCCGTTTGTACAAGTGAGATCAAAATAACCATCTTTGAACGGAAGCTCAAATCCACTTCCTTGAATAATGTTTATGTTCTGCGTATATTCTTTTGCCTTCTCAACTGCAAAGTCCTGAATTTCTATTCCATATAATGATTTGAAGCCCATTGCTTGTAGGCCTCTCAATTGCATTCCCGTGTTACAACCCACTTCTAATATCTTTGCATCTTTTGAAACTTCATTAAGTGAAATTTCATTCATCTTGGTTTTAGTTTCTCCCCAAGTTTCAATGTAGAACTTATTCCAATCTTCTAAAGAATGGGAATTCCTGTCAGTATAGTCTTTTCCAAATTCACTTGACCAAAAATTTTCTTGTTTTGTCAGCATCTTTTTTCTTTTAATTAGAATATTCAATTACTTTATTAATTACAAACTCTTGTTCCTCACTTGCTAAAGTAGGATACATAGGCAAGCTTATACATTTTTTATAATATTCCTCCGCTACCGGTAGGCTTGTTTCTTTAGAATTTATTTTTTTGTAATACGGCATAGTATGGACTGGCACATAATGAATTTGCGCATATATTTTTTCTTCTCTAAGAGCATCATATAACTCCTTTCGGTTTTCAACTTCAACTACATAGAGATGGTATGCATGTCCAATGTCCTCGGAAGGAACATTCATTTTAATCTTAGTCCCGCTGAATGCCTCATCATATCGTTTAGCAATTTCTCTACGCTTAATTAATCCCGCATCTGCTTTTTCAAGTTGTGTAATACCCAAGGCACAGAGAATATCTGGTATTCTATAATTGTAACCCAAATCTTGCATCTCCATGTACCATCGTCCATGATTTTCTGTCAATCTTTTATCCCCTTGATAAACCATACCATGGGTTCTTAACTGCTTTAGTTTATTGTAAAGTTTCTCATCATTTGTGGTAATCATTCCTCCTTCTCCACAAGCAATATGTTTTACAGGATGAAAAGAAAAGATTGCTAGATCTGCAAATTTTCCGTTCCCACATTTTTGCTCATTCCCATTACTATCTGTAAACCAGCCTCCAGGAGCATGGCAAGCATCTTCAATAATCCAAAGACCATACTCGTTTGCTAATGCTTTCAATTTTTCCATGTGCACTGGGTAGCCGGCAAAATCTACTGGCACCACTCCTTGGTATGTTCCCTTAGGGGCATTTTCCAAAATCTCTCTGAGCTTATTTAAATCTAAGGTTTTAGTCTCTGCATCTATATCGCAAAACTCAACATTCCCTCCACAGTATCTAATACAATTTGCGGAGGCTGCAAATGTAATTGGAGATGTTATCACTCTACTCTTTTCATTTACACCTAGAGCTAAAGCGCTGAGATGTAACGCCGCTGTTCCATTTGCTACAGCAACTGCATATTTTGAACCTACATATTGTGCGAATTTTTCTTCAAACTCATTTACTTTAGGTCCAGTCGTTAGGTAGTCTGCCTTTAAAACCTCTACAACGGCGTTAATATCACTATCAGTGATACTCTGTCTTCCATAAGGAATTGCTTTTCTAGTTTTAGTATCCATCGATTGAGAAATTTTTATCAACATGTTCTTTTATAAACGCTCTCAATTCATCTACTTCAACCCACTCTGTATTCGTTCCTGAATTGTAACTAAATCCTTGTTCAACCTTAGTTGCATTAAATTCTTTTTTAAATGCATCTAGATCCCACGCTGGTTGTGTTGGAATGATAGTATAATATTTACCGAGATCGTAGGTGTTATAAGAATCTGATGACGTTATCATTTCCTCATGAATCTTTTCTCCAGGTCGTATTCCAATGATTTTCTGCTCTGTATTTGGGGCTATAGCATTTGCAACTTCCGTGATTTTATAAGAAGGGATCTTAGGTACGAAAAGTTCACCTCCCCATGCGTGCTTTAGTGCATGAAACACCATGTCTACTCCACCATCTAAACTAATGTTGAAACGGGTCATGTCTGGATCAGTAATCGGAAGAAAGCCCTCTTTACGTTTTTTAATGAAGAAAGGAATGACGGAGCCATTAGACCCCATAACATTTCCGTATCGCACTACTGAAAACTTAATCGGGTTTTTACCCTTTATATTGTTTGCTGCAATAAACAACTTATCGGAAGTAAGCTTTGTAGCACCGTATAGATTGATAGGTGCACATGCCTTATCCGTTGAAAGTGCGACGACCCTTTGTACTCCAGTCTGTAAACATGCGTGTATCACGTTTTCTGCTCCTCCAACATTCGTTTTAATACATTCAGAAGGATTGTACTCTGCTAAATGCACATGCTTCATTGCTGCTGCATGAATTACATAATCTATATCTGACATTGCTCTAAGCAGTCTCTCCTTATCTCTGACATCTCCGATAAAAAATCGTATTGCAGGATATTTATCAGCGGGATAATCCTGTGCCATTTGGAATTGCTTCTGCTCATCTCTAGAAAAAATTACAAGTCTATTAACATTAGGGTATTCTCTAAAGATGCGTGCTGTAAGCGCCCTTCCTAAAGAACCTGTACCTCCTGTAATTAAAATTGATTTTTCGTTTAACATATATTATTTATTAATTGTCATTTCTTACAATATCTACAGCAAATTTCCTTAACATGATTAATATGGATAAAAGTATTGTTGTAAACATAAATCCTAAAATAAATTTCTTTACGTAAGATTCTTTATTCCCTAAAATTGGTCTAGTTGGCAAGTCAATTATCTGAACTACTGGTGTCTTATTTTTAAGCGCAAAATCCGTTGCCTCCATTTGCTTTACAGCTTCAGCATACATTACATTCAATATTGTAACTTCTCTTTCTAGCCTTAGTTGCTTCAGATACCCCTTCACAGTTACAAGCTTCCTGTTAGAATCTTTAAAATCTGCAAGCTGATATTCTGCAGTCTTTAAGGATGTGAGCACAGAATCTTTCTTAACCTTTATAATGTTGTAGGTCTTCGTTTGTTTTTCTGTTGATTTTTCAATAAAAAAGGAGCTAAGATGATGATATATATTAGTTAGGATCCCAAAGGTTATTTCAGGTCTTTCTGAAGTCATTGTAATTGTCATAATACCTGAACCTTCATCTAGACTTGAATTCAGAAGCGTTGGAAGTCCTATATTTTCTTTCCCCGTTACTTTTTCGAACAAAAGTCTCAAATACAAATTTTCTTTGTCAGTAAACTTGTCAATACTTGCATGGGTGAATCTAAAATCTGTATCATCAAGGAGACGTTTTGGCCAACTAGTTTTATAAAAAGGACCTATTTTTTTGTAAGAAGATATTAAATTGTGAATTCCGTATTCTTCAAAAAAATGATTCGCCAAGTAGTCTGACTTCCCTCTAATTTCTATTGAATCAAAAAGAGTATTGTGAATTATCTTTTTACTTTCAAATAATTCTATGATGCGAGATAGATTTTCTCCACCGCTAGCTCCACCGCCAAAAAGACCACTCAGTAAATTTAAACCTTGTACAGCCTCACCAGACTTTTCGTCCATCATAAACGTAAGCTTTTCACTATACATAGGTGGTTTGGAAAATGTTAAGAACGCCATTATCCCACCAATGATTAATCCTACTAGCACGAGAGCATATTTATACCTAAATACTTCAGCGACATAGGAGATTATCCCTAGAAATATATCTTTTAATGAAATATATTCTTCTGTATTATTGGGTGATTGATTCATTGATAAAAGTTTAAGTACCAAGCTAAAAATTTCTCTATACCTTGCTGTATGGTTGTATCTGGTTTATAATCCAAATCTTCTCCTAGATCAGTAACGTCGGCTTGCGTTTTTGCCACATCTCCATCTTGCATTCCTAAAAAATTCTTCTTTGCTTCTTTTCCTATTTGCTTCTCTATTTCAGAAATAAAATCCATAAGATCAACAGGGTTGTTATTTCCTATATTGTATATCTTGTAAGGAGCGCTAGATTTAGAAATTCCGTTTTCTTTTGTCCATGCTTCATTCATAATTGGCGCATTCTCAATTACTCGTTTGACACCTTCAACTATATCTGAAACGTAGGTGAAATCACGGATCATTTTCCCGTGATTAAATATATTTATTGGTTCACCTTCTATAATTGCTTTCGTAAACAGAAATAATGCCATATCAGGTCTGCCCCAAGGTCCGTACACTGTAAAGAACCTTAGCCCTGTTGTTGGCAAATTATAGAGGTGGCTATAACTATGTGCCATTAATTCATTACTCTTTTTTGTTGCAGCATATAACGATATTGGGTGATCCACGTTATCTTCTGTAGAAAGGGGCATTTTTGTATTTAAGCCATACACACTTGAGCTAGATGCATAAACAAAATGTTTTATTTTATTATATCTAGCACATTCCAACAGATTTAAATAACCTACGATATTACTCTCAATATAAGTATAAGGATTCTTTAAACTGTAGCGCACACCAGCTTGTGCTGCTAAATTGCACACGTATTTAATTTCATGATCAATAAATAGCTGTTGCAATGCATTCCTTTCTGTCAGATCTAATTTTAGAAAATGAAATCCATTCCTGTTGGCACTTTCCACCACAACCCCATGCGTAACAGTATCCTTTGAAATTCCCAGAATCTCCAATCTGCCATATTTTAAACTGACATCATAGTAGTCGTTTATATTATCTAGTCCAATTACTTTATACCCAGATTTTAAGAGAAGTTGTGTCAGATGAAATCCTATAAATCCAGCGGCACCTGTAACTAAAATTGATTTTTTATTCTCCTGTTTATTCATGAATTATTTCAACTTTTTAAAGGGATGGTTTCTTAATGGTTTTTCGGCAAATGGGTGGAAGTTTCCGGAAAGTCCTAATGGAGTCGCATTTCTAATATCATGGACAGTTTCTATTGCAATTCTTGAATCAGAAATTGTATATCCTTCTCCTTGTAAAATTTTCTTATAAGATTCAGTATGAAGTTCTGTGAATCCTTCTGAAAACTCTAATTCTTTCCCATCAATCATTAAAGACCTGTACGTTCTTTTCCCTTTTTGCTTTACTTCCTCTGGTAATGTTTCGTAATTAATACTTAAGAACCATCTAACTTTCGCTCTCTCTAAATCAAGATAACCCGCTGCTCTGTCATGTGTGTGTAAGTGCACAATATTCTCCTGTACCTCTCCGAAAATCCAAGTCAGCATATCATAAAAGTGCACACCTATATTTGTTGCAATTCCTCCTGACTTGCCATTATCTCCCTTCCAACTCGTGTAATACCAATTCCCTCTTGAAGTTTGGTAAGTCAAATCAAATTCAAAAATTTTATTTTTGGGTTGGCTCTCAACATATTCTTTTAACTCTAACACACTCTTATGCAGTCTCAATTGTAGTATGTTATAAATTCGTTTACCCGTTTCTTTTTCAATTTCCTCCAAAGCATCAATATTCCATGGGTTTAAAACTATTGGCTTTTCACAGATTACATCAGCTCCATATCGCAGACCAAATCGAATGTGCGCATCATGCAAGTAATTTGGGCTACAAATACTGATGAAATCAATTTTTTTCCCTTCACGTTTTAATTTCTCCAAATGTCTATCGAATCTTTCAAATTCAGTAAAAAAAGCCGCGTCTGGAAAATAACTATCTATGATTCCCACAGAATCATTAGGATCAAGTGCCGCTACCAAGGTGTTTCCAGTTTCTTTAATAGCTTTCATGTGTCTAGGAGCGATGTATCCAGCAGCTCCTATTAAGGCAAAATTTTTAGACATCTGTTTTATCTAATTTATTTAAGATGAGATTTACTATTTGATTTGCAGTTTGACCATTTCCATACAAGGAATTGTCCCAAGAAATAGCAGAATCATTTACAATGTGTTCTAAAATGCTAAAATCATCAAATAATAATGTGTTTGCGTTACTATCTAAGGTCTCAATCCACTCTGTTTCGGACCGAATAGTTATGCATTTCGTTTTAAGCCAATAGGCTTCTTTTTGCATCCCTCCACTATCTGTTATCAAAACCTCACAATTTTCGAGTAGTCCAAAATTTTCTAAGTATCCTTGTGGTGGGATTAAATCTATATTAGCAAATTCAGATTCTTCAATTTTGAATTCATTGATTCTGTTTACTGTTCTTGGGTGTGCTGCAAATACTACTTTCCTATTAAGTGAGTTTATGGCATTTAATATTTTAAGCAAGCGAGTTTCATCATCAACATTATAGGGTCTATGTAAGGTAACATATATGTAAGGATCTATTGCCTTAGGTTTAATTGAAAGATTTTCGTCTTTAACAAATTTGACTAAGTCTTTCATGATATCACCTACGACATGCACTCCATCTCTTATACCTTCAGTATGTAAATTTTCTTGTGCACTAATACTAGGCACCAACAAAAGTTGAGAAACATGATCTGTTATAATTCTATTTACCTCTTCAGGCATTTTTTTATTATAACTCCTTAACCCTGCTTCTACATGCACTACAGGAATATGTAATTTTGAAGCCACAAGAGCGCCTGCCAACGTTGAATTTGTATCGCCATATACTACCATAGCTTGTGGCTGTTCCTCAACACATATCTTTTCAATTTCAATAATCATTTTTGCAGTTTGCAAACCATGAGTACCACTGCCGACTTCTAATAAATAGTTTGGTTTCCTCATGCCTAATTGATCAAAGAAAACTTGACTCATATTGCTATCGTAATGCTGACCTGTGTGTACAGTTATGACTTCAAATTCTTTAACCATCTCTTTTTCCAGAGGAAAATGCTTTATGAACTGAGGCCTTGCTCCTATTATCACGACTAACTTATTTTTCACTTGCTTCCAGTTTTAATACAGAACCATTTTCCAATTTATATCTATCTTTTCCTTCAGGGCATTCAGCAATACCGTTCTCATCAAATTCTAGTTTATATCCATATACACTCATCCATCCAATTTGCTTAGCTGGATTGCCTACGACCAATGCATACGGTTTTACTTCTTTCGTTACCACGGCACCTGCTCCTATGAATGCGAATTCACCTATATCATTCCCACAAACAATTGTTGCATTTGCTCCAATACTTGCCCCCTTCCTAACAACTGTTCTGCTATACTGACCTCTTCTATTAATAGCACTCCTTGGATTGATTACATTAGTAAAAACCATAGAAGGGCCTAAGAAAACATCGTCTTCACAAACCACACCTGTATAAATTGAGACGTTGTTTTGAATCTTTACATTATTTCCTAAAATGACATTAGGCGACACGACTACATTTTGACCAATATTGCAATTTTTCCCAATGATACAGTTTGGCATTATATGACTAAAATGCCAGATCTTTGTTCCTGTACCAATTGTACAGCCTTCATCAATTACTGCTAACTCATGAGAAAAAAAATCTTTATTCTCTTCCATCATAAAGTGCTTTTGATTGATACATTAAATATTTTAAAAAAGTAGAATCCATTAAGGTTAGCTCCTAATTGGAATGAGGTTAAGAATATACTTACCATATTCACTCTTCTCAATTTCTTTACCTAACTTTAACAGCTGGTCTGCATTAATAAATCCTTTTCGGTATGCAATTTCTTCTATGCAGCTTATTTTAAATCCTTGTCTCTTTTCTAGTACTCTAACAAACTCAGATGCATCGCTTAAAGAATCAAAAGTTCCTGTATCAAGCCAGGCAGTACCTCTGTTGAATACTTTTACTGACAACTTACCAGATTCTAAGTACTTCCTATTCACATCTGTGATTTCATATTCCCCTCTTGCTGAAGGTTCTAGATTTTCAGCTATATCAACTACTGAGTTGTCGTAAAAGTAGAGTCCAGGGACAGCATAATTAGATTTGGGGTTTTTAGGCTTTTCTTCGATTGACAATGCTTTTAAATTTTCGTCAAAATCTACCACGCCATATCTTTCTGGGTCAGCTACTCTGTAAGCAAAAACAATTCCTCCTTCAGGATCAATGCAACTTGAGAGTAATTCTGTAATTCCAGATGCATAAAATATATTATCGCCTAAAATCAATGCTACTTTATCATTTCCTATAAATTCCTTGCCTATGACAAATGCCTGTGCAAGACCATTTGGGATTTCTTGTTTTGCATATTCAAAGGTGCATCCATATTTTTCGCCATTTCCCAATAGTCTTTTAAATTGATCTTGGTCATGTGGTGTTGTTATTATTAAAATGTCTTTTATCCCTGCAAGCATCAGAATTGATAGCGGATAATAGATCATTGGCTTATCATAAATAGGCATGAGCTGCTTCGATATCCCTTTTGTGATAGGGTACAATCTAGTTCCTGACCCTCCTGCGAGAATTATCCCTTTATTTGAAATAAATTTTATTTTTAAGTGCCAAAATGAACACGAATGAGTTTTTTAACCATACATTTTACTGTAGTAATTTCTGTATTCACCGCTTGTGATATTTTGCAGCCACTCTTTTTCACTCAAATACCAATCAATTGTCTTTCCTATTCCTTCTTCAAACTGCAACGACGGCTCCCAGCCTAATTCACTCTTTAATTTACTTGCATCTATTGCATATCTATGATCATGCCCTGCTCTGTCTTTTACATATGTAATAAGTTTTTCTGAGCTACCTGATTCTCGTTGTAGAGCTACATCCATTTGCCTACACAATTCTTTAATCAAATCTATATTTCTCCATTCATTATGACCTCCGATATTATAGGTTTCCCCTATGTTACCATTTTGAAGAATCGTATCAATAGCCGTAGCATGATCTTTCACATACAACCAATCTCTTACATTAATGCCTTCACCATATACTGGAAGCGACTTATTATTTAATATGTTATTAATAAAGAGTGGAATTAATTTCTCAGGAAATTGGTTCGGACCATAATTATTTGAGCAGTTAGATATTATGACAGGAAGATTGTATGTGTGATGAAATGCTCTAACTAAATGATCAGATGAAGCTTTTGAAGCTGAATAAGGACTTCTAGGATCGTATGCTGTTGTCTCGGTAAAATATCCCTCATCCCCTAGAGAGCCGTACACTTCATCTGTACTCACATGGAAAAACAATTTATTCTCAAAATCATTTTTCCAAGACTCCTTTGCAACCTGCAGCATCGTACCCGTTCCCATTACATTTACTCTTGCAAATACTAAGGGATCCGTAATAGATCTATCTACGTGTGATTCTGCAGCAAGGTGAATTACTTTTTCGAACTTATATTTCTCAAATAATGATCTTACAAATTCTAAATCGGTTATGTCCCCATGTTCGAATCTATAATTCTCTTTCTTCTCAACATCCTTAACATTTTCTAAATTCCCAGCATATGTCAATGCATCCATATTAACAATGGTATAGTCTGGATATTTATTTACGAACAACCGGACTAAATGTGAACCTATGAAACCTGCTCCTCCTGTAATTAATATATTCTTATTATTTCCTTTCATAGGTAGAGTTTAAGTTTGCTACTGTATTAAGATTTATAAAAGTCTGTTAGCATGCTAATCACTTTTTCAACGTCTTTCCCTTGCATTTGCATATGTAATGGCAATCTCAATAATCGTTCACTTTCTTTTGTTGTATGCACATCTTGTCCATTAAATGATCCAAATTTTTTGCCCGCTATCGAAGTATGTAAAGGTAAATAATGAAAATATGTTTGAATATTTTCCTTGTTCAAAAAGTCTATTAAGCTTGATCTTTCCTCTATGTCTTTGACTTTAATAAAAAAGATATGATAGTTGGAAGCACATTGTTCTGGAATATGCGGTAGTTCAATTTTTTCTTTTTGTTCTAGATCTTTAAGACCCAGAAAATATTTGTTCCAGATATTTGATCTGTGTGAATTGATTGAATCTAGATGATCCAATTGAGCTGATAGAAAGGCTGCATTTATTTCACTTAAAAGGTAACTGGACCCCACATCAATCCATGAATATTTATCTACTTCTCCATTTATAAATTTAGTCCTATTTGTACCTTTCTCTCGTACAACCTCAGACATAGAGAAAAAGTCCTCATTATTAACGAGCAACGCTCCACCCTCACCACAATGAATATTTTTTGTATCATGAAAACTAAAGCAACCAAAATCCCCTAAGGTCCCTAAATGTTTATCATTATAACTTGAAGACACACACTGGGCTGCATCTTCAACGACGTACAATTTATTAGCCTTTGCAATTGCATTAATTTCATTCATTTTACATGCGACGCCTGCATAATGCATTGGAATGATTGCCTTGGTCTTTCTTGTAACTGCTTTTTCAATCTCACGTTCATCTACATTCATTGTTTCGGGTCTCACATCTACAAAAACAATTTTTGCACCTCTTAAAACAAATGCATTTGCTGTAGAAGTAAAAGTAAAAGAAGGCATAATAACTTCATCTCCTTTTTGAATATCCAAACTAATTGCAGCCGTTTCTAATGCATGTGTGCAAGAACTCGTAAGTAAAATATTCTTTGAATCCGTTATTTTCTGGAGTTGCTCCACACTTTTCTTAGTATAGTATCCATCACCAGAAAACTTGGCTTTTGAAATGAGGGTTTCAAAATTAGAAGTTTCTTTCCCAGTTACAAAAGGAATATTAAAACGTATTGAATTCACTTGGTGATAATATTACTTTATCATTCCTGCAGCAACCGTATTGTTACTTCCTTCATCTATCAAAATGATGCTACCCGTATTTCGATTCTTTCTATAAGAGTCAAAAAATAGCGGCTTAGTTGTTCTTACTACCACACGTGCAATATCATTACTTTTGATTTCGAAGTCTTCTGTTATTCTATGCAATGAATTTATATCAAGCTTATAACGGATTTCCTTTATCATGCACTTTACTTCCTGTGTGGTATGCTTTATAATATATTTTCCTCGCTCCTTAAGCGGTTTTGAATGGTCAAACCAACAAAGCATAATTTCTAAATCTTGTTTAACTTCAGGCTTATTATTTGTTCTTACCAACATATCTCCTCTACTGATGTCTATATCGTCTTCCAATAACAAAGTAACCGATTGAGGTGGGTAAGCCGTTTCTAATTCTCCATCGAACGAATCAATTTTTGCAATCTTGGATGTAAAACCACTTGGCAAAATCGTTACATTATCTCCTTTTTTTAATACTCCTCCCGCTACTCTTCCCGCATATCCCCTATAATCGTGATATTCATCACTGTAAGGACGTATAACATATTGAACAGGAAATCTACAATCGATAAAATTTTGATCACTGGAAATATGCACGTTTTCTAGATAGTACATGAGTGTTGTTCCTTCATACCAATCCATCTTTTTACTTCTATCTACTACATTATCTCCTTTTAATGCGGAGATAGGAATAAAGCTTACATCTTTGACATCAAGTTTCGTTGCAAATGCTTCAAACTCATCATGAATCTTATTATAAGCCTCTTCGCTGTAATCTACCAAGTCCATTTTATTAATGCACACCACTATGTGCGGTATTTGAAGTAATGATGCAACTATCGCATGTCTCTTAGTTTGCTCAATTACGCCATTCCTAGCATCGATCAACAACAAAGCTACATTTGCTGTAGAGGCTCCTGTAACCATATTCCTCGTGTACTGGATATGACCCGGTGTATCTGCAATGATAAACTTTCTTTTAGGTGTTGAAAAGTATCTATATGCTACATCAATTGTAATCCCTTGTTCTCTTTCTGCTTTCAACCCATCTGTAAGTAATGCAAGATTAAC
>Ga0209828_1002670_pt1 | contig 14419 bp, 15 predicted proteins | sample MaitaG_FD_187429 | JGI IMG/M metagenome (GOLD analysis project Ga0209828, IMG submission 187429) | Marine algal microbial communities from Maine, USA - Maine_Asex2 metaG (SPAdes) (version 2) | ecosystem: Host-associated > Algae > Red algae > Unclassified | place: Maine, USA | collected 2015-01-05 | reverse complement strand
CCGAGGTGCCCGCTGGATGGGCAGCGATGATTCCATAGCTCTCGATTCCGCCGAGCCGATCGAGTTCAGCGTCGGTCAGTTCCCGCGTCATGGAACCCCAGGTGATCATGGGGATCAGTTGCTTCTTGAAGAAGCCGAAGCCTTCGACAAATCCATTGTTCGCCAGCACGAGCTGGTCGGTGGAGAGCCGGCCCCCAGCCCGAGTATGGATCACATGGTCCGGACCTACGTCGAGGCCGGTGACCATCGAGTCTTCGTACACCGTCACGTTCTCAGGCATAGTTTCGGCCAGGCCCCGAACCATGGCTGCTGGCTGCACCAGATAGCTATGGGGTGCATGAATTGCTGACCGGTAAAAGCCAGAACCGAACACCTTCTGCAGATCGTCGGCATCGTGATGGCTGTAGTCCTCGTCGATGGCATCAAGCGAAGCGGCAAACCCGGCCAGCAGCTTCTCGCCCTTAGCGGTCGCTGCCGCGTGGTATTTGCCCTCGCGTCGCCAATCGCACTCAATACCATTGGACTCGATCGTGGTCTCCAACCAATCGAGGGCTTCGCGGTTTAGTGCCACCTCGCGTTTGGCCGGTTCGACGTTCTCGGCGAACGACTTGGCGCGAATATTGTGCGCGTGATCGATGGCGAAGCCGGACGATCGCCCGGCTGCGTTATTGCCAATTCGGTCGCCTTCAACGATAACCACCTGGGCAGTGGGGTTCAGCTCGCCAAGCCGCCGGGCGGCGGCCAGTCCTGAGTAACCGCCGCCGATCACAACGTAGTCAGCTCGCTCGGGCCGCGACAGCACGTTTGCTGGAGCCGGTGCAGGCAGGATCTCGTGCCACGCATTTTGGTGGTCGTAGGACGGAGCCAACGACACCTGCACTGCGCCTCGTTGAGCGTCGCCCCTAGGCGAAGGAGATCGAGGCGGGCGCGTCACGACAGGTCAATCCAGGTCGTCTTCTGCTGCGTGTATTGCTCGTGAGCGGCCAGTCCATTGTCTCGGCCACCGAAGCCCGACAGCTTGTACCCGCCAAAAGGGGTCGTGATATCGCCTTCGCCGTAGCAGTTCACGGTCACCGTGCCCGCCTGGATGCGTCGGCTGGCCAAATGAGCGGTTCGTACATCGCTGGTGAAGACCGATGCGGCCAGGCCGTACTGGGTGCGATTCGCAAGGTCGATGGCTTCGTCGGGTTGGTCGAAGCTGGTCACTGCCAGCACGGGGCCGAATACTTCTTCAGTTGCCAGCCGCATCTCCGGCGTGACCGCGTCGAAGATGGTTGGTTCGACGAACCAGCCGCCGCTGTCGGCCCGAGCCTGGCGCCCGCCCAACACGAGTTCAGCGCCGGCTTCTTGTGCAGCGGAAATGGTCGACAAGATCTTGTCCATGTGGGCTTGTTCGATAATTGCGCCGACCTTGGTTGCTGGGTCGAGCGGGTCGCCCACGATCCAATCGCCTGCTTTTCTCAACACCAGCTCGAGCAGCTGATCCTTTAGCGAGCGGTGCACGATCAGTCGCGAGTTTGAACTGCAATTCTGACCGGCATTCCAGAAGATCGACGTGGCGACATGATCGGCGATCGAATCGAGGTTGTCGGCATCGGCCATAACAATGAGCGGGTTCTTGCCGCCGCATTCAAGGGTTACTTGCTTTAGGTTGCTGTCCGCTGAATAGCGCAGGAACTCTCGCCCAGTCTCGGTTGAGCCAGTGAAGGTCACGCCGTCGACCTGTGCATGGCGGCCAAGGGGTTCACCAACTGCTTTGCCAAATCCAGGCACGGCATTCACGACACCGTCGGGAAGTCCCGCTTCGAGTGCTAACGCTGCAAGCCGAAGGGTGGACATGGAAGTTTGTTCGGCTGGTTTCAGAACAACGGCGTTTCCTGTTGCCAGGATTGGCCCCAGTTTCCAGCCCGCCATCATCAGGGGAAAGTTCCACGGCAAGACCGCGCCAACAACCCCGAGAGGCTCCCGTTCGATGAGTGAGATCACCCCGGGCCCCGACGGCGACATTTGGTCGTACAACTTGTCGGCGGCTTCTGCGTGCCATCGGATGGCTTCGACGGTTTCGGGAACATCGATCCCGCTGGTGTCAGCGATGGGTTTACCACCTTCGAGGGTTTCGATCGTGGCGAGTTCCGTTGCGTTCGCGTCGATGAGGTTCGCGAATCTGAGTAGCAGACGCCGACGATCGGCAGGGGCCATTGCGCCCCATGGCCCGCTGTCCACCGCCGTGCGAGCTGCGGCGACGGCACGGTCAACGTCTTCGGCGCCACAGTCGGCGATCTCGGCCAGTTCGTGGCCTGTCGCCGGGTTGAGCGTCGTGAAGGTCTTGCCGGAGGCGGCGGCCGTGATCTGGCCGCCGATGACCGCTTGGGTGCTGAGAGGAAGTGAGGCTGCGAGTGCCACGGGATCGGTCTGCGTCATTGGGTTGCCTCGGTCGATTCATCGCTAGACGGTTTGTTGTTCAGTGTGCGGCGGCTACTCATTGCCATAAGCCAATCCTTCTCTTGCTCCCAGCCGCGGTAGACCAGTCGGGACGGGTCGATCCGGTTGATGGGCAGTGTGGATAGGGCTGCAGCAAGTGCCACCCGTGCTTCGCCGCTGGCGGGCAGCTGGGGTTTGCGGTTTGGACCGAGATTGCGCCCAAGCATGTTGGCCGCAGTCTTCGCTCCGACCAGGTACTCCACGTTCAGATCGTTGCTCCACAAGAACGAGTTGATGGGTTCCATGAGCTTCCACAGCTCGAGTGCTTCGTTCAGTTGCCCGCTGCTGATCAGTTCGTACAGGCGAACGCACTCGTGCGGCATGATGTTTGCCGACCCCCAGATCCAGCCAACAGCGCCGGCCATAAGCGCATAGGGGGCGATTGGATCCGCGCCACACAGAACGTGGCCTCCAATGGCAACGAACTGCTGCAACTTGGCCAAGTCGCCTTCGCTGTCCTTCATGTATCGGATGTTGTCGACTTGTATGAGTCGGCGGTACATGTTGGTGGTGATCTCGACCCCGCTTGCACCGGGGTTGTTGTAGAGGATGATGTCGGCATTGGTGTGCCGGGCAACTTCCTCGTAGTGCCACACCACACCGGGTTCGAACGGAGATTCGAGCCACGGAGGCAGAATCATCACCGCATCTGCGCCGCAGTCCTCGGCGTGTTTGGTGGCCTCGATCGTGTTTGTGGTGCTCATGCGAGTGGACTGCACGGCAACGGGTACTCGACCATCGATGTGCGAGCAGCAGAGTTCGACCAGGTGTCGAATCTCGTCCTCGGTCATGTAGGCGTATTCGCCGGTGCCTGCTCCCACCAGGATGGAGTGCATGCCCGTGCTGAGAATCTCATCGATGTAGTCGCGGAGGCGACCGTCGTTGATTGTTTCGCCGGTCTCGTCAAATGGGGTGCACATCGCAATGCACACGCCGGTGATGTCAGCCACGTGAATCTCCCCGAATTGTCTGTCGACGTTTGGTCATCTGTGCCGAGTCTGCCTAGGCGACTTGTCATGCAAACTAGCAAAGATCAGTTCAATTTGTCATACTGGCCCGATGGGGGATGAGTGGTGAACAGTCCAGAGCTTCGCATCGATGTCGAATCGTTGCGCACACTCAGCGCCGTTGTGGACACCGGGAGCTTCACACTGGCGGCCGACGTTTTGGGTATTGGACAGAGCGCGGTAAGCCACAAGATAAAGCGGCTTGAGGAACGAGTCGGGCTTGATCTTGTGGTTCGGGGCGCCGTGGTAACCGCAACCGCCGACGGTGCTGACCTGCTCCGATTTGCTGACCGGATCGTGACCGCCCACGACGAAGCGGTGGCGCATCTGACCCGGAGCGATCTCGAAGGCTCGTTGCGACTCGGCAGCAACGAAGACTTGCATTCAGATCAGCTGGTCGAGGTGCTTGCACGTTTCGGCCGCGCCTACCCCAATGTCAAGATCGATGTGCGAGTTGGGCTCAGCGGCACCATCGGCGAGTTGGTCGACGCTGGTGAACTCGACCTGGCTCTCTTGCAGATTCCCACGACCGGCCCTGAGCGTGCTCGACCAACAGATCGAGTCGTGCGCCACGAGGAAACGAGTTGGGTCGTCGGCAAACGCGCATCGTTCGATCCAACAGAACCGTTGCCGTTTCTGTCCTATGGCGATGGTTGGAACTACGGCCACGCCGCCACCCGGGCCCTGGCCAAAGCGGGGTACGACGTGCGTGTCGCGCTTGTTTGTTCATCGGTGAATGGCGTCAGGTCCGCCGCCGAGGCCGGTCTAGGCGTTGCCGTGATCAACAGTCGCAATTTCTCTTCTGCGTTGCGACTGTGGGAGCCCGGCAACGACATTGCATTGCCTCCGATCTGTTCAGTGCTTCGGACCGGCGTCGCTCCGGCCAATCCAGCGCTTGACGCGCTCCGACGCGAGTTGGCAGCACAGTTCGCGCCAAACGCTGACGGCGGATGACTCGCCGAGAAGATTGCGAATGAAAGACCCACAATGACGAGTAAATCAACGCCCCAACGAAGAGGTCGCAATGCTCGGCGGGCGGCCCGCGAGAGCGACACGGGACAAGACTGGCTTCCTGAGCTGGACCGGGGAATTCCGTACATGGACTTGCTCATGCCTGAGCAGATGGATCGGGTCCACAACGAGACAATGAAACTGCTCGAAGAAGTTGGCTGTGAATTCCGCGACGATGAAGCCATCGCCATGTGGGCCGAAGCCGGCGCCGACATCGACGGTCAGCGGGTCCGATTCGATCGAGACTTCCTATTGGGGCTCATTTCCACGGCTCCTGAGCAGTACACGATGCTGGCCCGCAACCCCGAACGCTCGGTGACAGTCGGGGGCCGCAAGACGATCTTCACGCCGTCCTACGGGGCCCCCTTCATCTTGGATTTCGACGGCAACCGACGTAACGCCACTCAAGAAGACTTCGACAATTTCGCCAAGATCGCCTACCAGCAGCCGGCGGTACACATGACCGGCGGAGTGCTCTGTGAACCCATGGATGTTCCGGTGCCGCACCGCCACTTGGAGATGACGTACTCGCTGATGAAACACAGCGACAAGCCGTTTATGGGAGCGGTTACCTCCCGTGAACGGGCCAAAGAATCGCTGCATATGGCTGGCATCGTGTTCGGCCACGACGTAGTCAAGGACACGACCGTGATGACGAGCTTGGCGAACTGCAACTCACCGCTGCTTTGGGACGCCACCATGCTCGACGCAGTCAAGGTGTACGCCGAGAGCAACCAGGCAATGTTGTTCAGCCCGTTCGTGCTCGGCGGCGCCTCGACCCCGGCGAGCACCATCGGATCCGTCGTGCAGCTCACGGCCGAGGCACTTGCTGGCGTGGCCTTCAGTCAGCTGGTACGACCTGGTGCTCCCGCGGTGTTTGGCCAGTGGCTGTCAACGGTGTCGATGAAGTCCGGTGCTCCCCAGGCCGGTATGCCCGAGATTGATCATATGAACATGCTCACGGGGCAGGTGGCGCGCTACTACAAGCTGCCGTGGCGTTGCAGTGGTGGCTGTTCGAGTTCAAAGTTGATCGACGCCCAGGCCGGCTACGAGGCGGCTCGAAACATGTATGGCGTACTGATGTCTGGGGCCAACTTCGTGCTGTCAACAACCGGCTATCTCGATGGCGCCCTATTACAGAGCTACGCCAAGGTGGCACTCGACGGTGAGCAGCTTGAGATGATGTACCGACTTGGTCAAGGCGTTGACTTCGACCAACTCGATGGAGCGCTCGAAGCCATGCGCGAAGTGCCACCGGGCGGGCATCACCTGGGCACCGCGCACACACTCGAGAACTTCCAGAGCGCGTTCATGATGCCCGAACTCATGAACTCAGACAGTTTCGAGCAGTGGACCGTAGACGGGGCAAAAGATGCCGGTCAGCGTGGAGCCGATAAAGCTCGACAACTGCTCGCTCGCTATCAGGAGCCAGCCCTGCCCGATGATGTCGGCGAAGAACTCCGAGACTACGTCGATCGTCGGCGCAGCGAAATCTCACCACTGGTGGCCTGATGTTGCAAGGTAAGCGAATTCTGGTCACAGGCTCAACATCGGGTATCGGCCGCTCAACGGCGATTGCGGCCGCAGCCGAAGGGGCCGCGGTTGTTGTGACGGGCCGGCGCTCAGATCAGGCCAACGAAACGGTTGAAGAGATCGTTGGGGCCGGCGGCAGCGCTTCTGCAATCGTTGGCGATATCACCGACTCTGCGTTCGCCGACAGTCTCGTGGCCGGCAGCGTCGCGGCGTTCGGCGGGCTCGACGGCGTGGTCAATGCCGCCGGGGTGCTGGTTCGTGCCGACGCGGCTGACACCAGCAACGCCGATTGGCGATGGCAGATGGCGGTCAACGTCGACGCAGTCTTCTATGTTTCACGGGCGGCAATTCCCGCGCTCAGGGCACAGGGCGCCGGGTCGATAGTGAACGTGTCATCCACCTGCGGCAAGGTCGGCGCTGCTGGCCTGGCTGGTTACTGTGCAACCAAGGGTGCGGTGATCTCACTGACCCAGGCAATGGCCTTGGAACACGCAACCGAATCTATTCGCGTGAATGCGGTATGCCCGGGCGCAATCGACACGCCAATGTTGTCGGCGGGCTACGACGCTGGCGTTACCGCCGACGAGGTCATTTTGGAGAATCGTGCCTACATCCCCCAGGACAGAGTTCCCGGGCCCGAAGAAGTCGCCGACCTGATTGTTTTCCTATTGAGCGACCGCAGCCAACACATCACGGGAACCGATGTTTCGATCGATGGCGGTTACACCGCCCAATGACCGGGCACGTGGAAAACAAGGTTGCTTTGGTGACCGGCGGTGCGCAGGGCATCGGCCGGGCAATCGTTGAGCGACTCACCGCTGCGGGCGCCACCGTAGTGATTGGTGATGTGCAGGATCCGGGCGACGCCGATCGCTGGATCGAACTCGATGTTGCAGCAAGCGAATCAGTAGATGCCGCTGTGGCCGCCGTCGTTGCCAATCATGGCGCCCTCGACATCGTTGTCAACAACGCTGGGATCATGTTCGAAGAAGATATCGACGGACATGGCCAGGATTCCTGGCAGCGAATGCTCGATATCAATCTCACCGGCCCGTTCTTGGTGAGTCGAGCGGCAACCCCGTTCCTCAAGGCCAGCAGGGGTGCGATCGTCAATGTGGGTTCGATCGAAGGATTCAGTCGCAACCCAGGCCATGTCGCCTACTCAGCCACCAAAGCGGGTGTCCACGGCCTAACGGGGGCATTGGCCGTCGACCTGGGTCCGTTCGGAATCCGGGTCAACGCCGTGGCCCCGGGCTGGATCGATACGGAACTCAACGCAACCTACGTTGACGATCAACCCGATCCGGCCGAAGTGCGGCGCCAGCTTGCCGAACTGCATCCGGTTGGCCACATCGGAGCGCCGACCGATGTTGGTGATGTTGTCGTGTGGCTCGCTAGTAGCCAAGCGCGCTTTGTGACCGGGCAAGTGATCACGGTCGACGGAGGCCGCCTAAGTCGCCCTCCTCTCCCCGGCATCCTGAGCTAGCTGTTAGGGGTGCGCGGGCCGCTCCCAATCCGGGCCAGCGCGCACCGTTAACGAATCTTTGAACATCGGCACATCGCGACTGGGTACGATTCCGGCATGTCTGAGAAGCTCGAATCGCTCACTGCTGGTATGGCGATCCCATACGGCGGCGACAAGGTGACTTCGGTATCAACCGACCTGGCCGAAGCATTCGAAGCGGGCGACCGGCTGGTCATTGTTCAAGACACTGGCGCGTTGTTGCATATCCCTGCGGCCGACGGCGCAATTGCCGAAGCGGCCGTCGGCGCCGCAGTTGCTGCCTTTGGGAAGATGGGCTCGGTCAGCGACGAAGCAATCACATCGTTTTACGAGTCGTTTGCGGCTCGACTCGAGTCCGACGACTCGTTCAGGGCGATAGCTGCTGCCAATCAGGCCGACATCGTCTCGGCCCAGCAGCGAGGCCGGACCACAACGCGACTAGCGCTGAGCGCTTCGATGCGCGCCGACATGATTGATGGCCTGCGGACCTGGGCTGGCGCTGGTTCGCTGCGCAATCAGATCAACGAGACCATCGAGCACGATGGATGGAAGGTCGACCAGGTCACCTCGGGTCTTGGTGTGGTCGGATTCGTGTTCGAAGGCCGACCCAACGTCTTTGCCGATGCCACCGGCGTCCTGCGGTCCGGTAACACGGTGGTCTTCCGGATCGGCTCGGATGCGCTCGGTACTGCTCAAGCGATCGTCGAACATGCTCTTGAGCCTGCACTGGCGGAGTCAGGGTTACCGACTGGTGCCGTGTCGCTGGTCGCAAGTGCGGCCCATGCTGCTGGTTGGGCATTGTTCAGTGACGCTCGTTTGGCACTCGCGGTAGCCCGCGGCTCTGGTGCAGCGGTAAGTCAGTTGGGTTCAGTGGCTCGCCAGGCTGGCGTGCCCGTCAGCTTGCACGGCACAGGTGGTGCTTGGATAGTCGCAGCCGACGACGCCGATGCCGAGGTATTTGCTGAGGCCGTCTATCACTCGCTCGACCGAAAAGTGTGCAACACGCTAAACACGTGCTGCATCGTTGCTGACCGCGCCGCCGATTTGCTGCCGGTTTTCCTAGGCGCGCTCGACCGAGCCGGTGACCGTTTGGGTGTCAAGACCAAGCTGCACGTCGTGGCTGATCACTTGGACCAGATCCCCGATGCGTGGAAGGGCCAAGTCGCTATTGGGCGCGCCGCTGGCGATGTCACCGAAACCCAAACTTCGGCACTGGACTGGAGCGATCTTGGCCACGAATGGGAGTGGGAAGCTTCCCCCGAACTGACGTTGGCAATCGTTGACTCGGTCGACCACGCCATCGATCTATTCAACGATCTGTCGCCACGATTCGCGGCCAGCTTGATCAGCAGCAGCGACGACGCTCATCGCCATTTCTTTGAGCGCATCGATGCACCCTTTGTGGGCAACGGGTTCACTCGGTGGGTCGATGGCCAGTACGCACTTGACCGACCCGAGCTCGGTTTGTCGAACTGGGAATTCGGTCGGTTGTTCGGTCGCGGGGGAGTGCTCAGCGGTGATTCCGTCTTCACCATGCGCAGCCGAGTAACCCAAACCAACCCATCTATCGGCCGCGGGTAGCGGTACGCGTGCCAACTGCCCGCTGCTGGCTCGCCGGGCAGTGACAACGGTCACTAAAGAAGCGCTTGCTTCATTCATGAAGCGCTGCGTATAGTTAGCAACAGCTTCACCAACCCCTAGTTCTCCCAAAGGAACAGACATGCTCAACGTCAGCGAAATTGCAAGCAGCACCGAAGAACGAGTTCTCACCGGTGTCAAGGTCAGCCAGGCCTTCGTTATCGATGGCCTCAAGAACACCGTGGCTCTTGCCGAGCGCATCGTTCCTGCGCCAGTCAGCGACCGGATCGAAGAGCGCGTCGCCGTGCTTCCTTCGGCTTCTCCCATGATCAACGGCGCATTCGACTTCGCCGGCAAGATGCTTGCTGCCCAGCGTGACTTCGCAGGCGAGATCATCGAGATCTTTCAGCCGGCTCCGGTCAAAAAAGCCGCCCCCAAGGCTGCCGCAAAGAAGGCCCCTGCAAAGAAGGCAGCCGCCAAGCGCAGCACCAAGAAGGCAGCCTAGTTTTCTCGGCGAGACGCCCCGAGAAACCAATGGGTAGTGGAACGTCGGTTCCACACCCGCAATGATGGTCCTGTGACGAACCCCCCAAACGACACAGAGACTGAGCCCGAGGGCGGCGATTGGATTGATCCGATCGCCGCCTTTGGCGACTACGTGCGCAGTCAACGTAAACTGGCCAGCCTGAGTCTGCGCCAGCTTGCAGATCTGACCAGCTTGTCGAACCCGTATCTGAGCAAGCTCGAGCGGGGCCTTCACCAGCCTTCGGTAACAGCGGTCACCAATATTGCCAAGGCTCTTGGCGTACCCGCTGAGACCTTGCTGGCCAAGGCTGCCGGTCTAGTACCTGGCTTCGACAAAGCCGCCGACGGCGGCAAAGACACGCTGACAACAGAGCACGTCATCAAGCACGATCCGGCGCTCACCGAAGACCAAAAGATCGCTCTGCTGAGCGTCTATCGCAGCTTCGTTGACAATGACAAGTAACGGCACGCACGCCCCCTTCCAGATTCAGGTCCGGTTCTATGAGCTGGACCCCTATGGGCATGTCAACCACGCCACCTATCTGCAGTACTTCGAAGCAGCACGTGTCGCCTGGCTTGCCAAAGCAGGTCAAGGGCTCGACGTTCTACTTGCGGCAGATGTCCAGCTGGTGGTCACATCCTTGGCAACCCGTTTCGTGGCCCCAGCGCTGCTCAATGAACAGCTGATTATCGATACTTCGCTCGTCGAGAAGAAGCGAGTTCGAGCGCAATGGGCCCAGCACGCGTGGCGGGGAGAGGACCTCATCGCATGTCAGCGCATCAACTTTGCGACGATAAACAACTCTGGTCGGCCAATTCGGATGCCCGAAGATTTGGCGAGCGCGATGACGAGCTTGGTGGCCATACCGGGATCACTCGCCAAAGAACTCCCTGATCTCGCTCTCTAAATGAGGCAGCCCAGTGGCGCTAGGCCTGCGGTGACAGTTCAGCAGCGCCGAACACCACGCCGAATCGAACGCACCAAATGACAACCGTGGAGTGCTCGTTCAGATCGACGTCGGCGGGAATCTCGTAGTTCTGCGAGCCAATATTGCCCTTCAGGTCACCAAGGTCCACGAAGTTGCTGGCGAACGCGCTTGCGTCGGCGCCGGGGGCTGCGGTCGATAGGTACACGTTCAGGTCTGGCCCGTTGTCGGTCGCGAACGGCTCAAACCGCAAGAAGCGTTGGGCGCTGCCGTCGTTGAGCACCTGGGCGACCCCCGATGTTGGGTGACTGCGGTCAACGAAGTCGCCCTCGAAGATCGTCTTGATCATGGCTTCGGCGGCTTCTTGGTCAGCTCCAGCGGTTGTGCTTTCCATGTCCATTTCGGGCATTTCTTCTTCGACCTGGACCTCGACCGGCATGTCCTGCATGGCCTCGGTCATGTCGTCGGCCATTTCGGGACTGACCGCATCGGTGGCGATCCCCGAAGGTGCAGCGCCACTGGAGAAGACTGGCCCTGCCTCGCTGACTTCGTCATCGATGAACAGCGTGTGCACCCCAAAGACAGCGAACGCCAGGTAAAGAACGACGACGCCAGCGAGTGCCGCGCCGCCAACTACAAGCGGGTGGTCCTTGAGCCAAGTCACTAACCGATCGTAGACGTTGCCGTTCGATCGCGCCCTGCCGCTGGCCGATCACTACTGTTGTGCCAACGTCTCAGCGAAGGATCACAATGCGTCTTGGCCTCAATACCGGTTACTGGAGTTCGGGCCCGCCCAAGGGTGCGGTCGAAGCAATCGAACTCGCCGATCGGCTCGGTTTCGAGCACATCTGGACGGCCGAAGCCTACGGAAGCGATGCGTTGACACCGCTTGCGTGGTGGGGGGCGAGCACAAAGAACGTCAAGCTCGGCACCGCGATCATGCAGATGTCGGCTCGCACGCCGGCAGCCACGGCCATGGCATGTCTCACGATGGACCACTTGAGTCAAGGTCGGTTCATCGCTGGCATCGGGGCTTCGGGGCCACAGGTAGTCGAAGGCTGGTACGGCCAGTCGTATTCGCGTCCGCTCGAACGGACCCGCGAGTTTGTCAACATCATGCGACAGATCTTTGCCCGCGAAGACACGGTTGCATTCGAAGGCAAGCACTATCAGCTGCCGTTCCCCCATGGCACCGGACTTGGCAAACCCCTTAAGCCAACAGTGCACCCATTGCGGAACAACCTTCCGATCTACTTGGCGGCCGAGGGGCCCAAGAACGTTGCGCTCTCCGCCGAGATTTGCGATGGTTGGCTGCCGCTGTTCTTTGCGCCCAAGGACAACCAGTTCTACAAAGACGCGCTCCAGTCCGGAATGGATGCCGGCGGTCGAAATAGCTGGGATGACTTCGAGGTCGCAGCAACCGTGAGCCTGATCCCGGGCGACGACGTCGAAACTTGCGCTGACAAGATCCGGCCAATGCTTGCTCTGTACGTGGGCGGCATGGGTGCCAAAGGAAAGAACTTTCACTTCGATGTGTTTGCCCGCATGGGCTACGAAGCCGAATGCGACAAGATTCAAGAGCTGTACCTGGCAGGCCATAAGGCCGAGGCGACTGCCGCCGTGCCGACCGAGATGTGTGAAGCCATTTCGCTCATTGGCCCACCCGCCAAGATCAAGGATGAACTGGCATTGTGGGACGAGTCAGTAGTGAACACTCTGCTTATCTCGGGCCCACCGAGCCTGGTCCAGTTCGCCGCCGACATCGTCAGCTGATCCTCCTCTGGAAGAGGACGCGTACCTGGTACACGTCCTCAGGGTGGCTACGTGGGGCGAGGGCCGGGCAGGAATTGGCCGGTGTTCGCACTGATTCCTCCGTCGGCTGGCACGATCGCGCCGGTTACAACACTGGCGGCTGGCGAGATCAAGAAGCTGATTACCTGAGCGACTTCGTCGGCGCGAGCCCACCGTTGGATCGGCATGCGTTGGCGAAGTTGTTCGTAGGCCTCAGGAATGTCCTTGAGCCTGGCCGTCATACCGGTTTCGGTTGGCCCGGGGGCAACAGCGTTGATGCGTAACCCCATTGGCCCGAGATCAAGGGCTGCGGAACGCACGTAGTTCACCACCGCACCTTTGGCCGTGTTGTAGGCCCACATGCCAGGATCACCACGCAGCCCCGAGGTCGATGCGGTCACGCAAAAAGCGCCACCATCGCTCGTTTCCAGCATGGTTGGCGTTGCCGCCCGCACACCGAGCACAACGGCTTTCACATTGACCGCCAACGAGCGTTCGAAGTCCTCCATTGGTTGGTCGATGAGATCGCCGCTCATGGCGATGCCGGCGTTGAGAACCATGGCATCGAGTCGACCAAAACTTGATCGGGCTAGAGCGACGGCAGCCTCGTTAGTCTCGGGCGTACTGACGTCGCCGCCAAACACCTCAATCCGGTCGTGGCCTTCGGCCCAATCAAGTTGGTCAAGGTCGCGATCGACAGCCACGACCGACCCGCCTGTGGTGGTGAAAATCTCGGTTGCAGCGCGTCCGATTCCCGAGGCTGCCCCAGTGACGATGGCGACTCTTCCGGTGTGAACCATGACATGATCTTCGCGCACTTGAACGATTCGACCGCACTTGCGCGAACATGGCGCTATGGGGAACGTGAAATCACTCATTGATTCGGCGCTCGTACGGGGGGCAGTGAGTCTGAGCTCGCCGGGAGACTGGCTCACGGGTGAACAGCGTTGCCAAGCTGCGCTCGAAGCTCGTGATGCCCGCACGAATCCAATCGATCGTGAACGCCGTCAGGCCATCTCGCCCCACGCGGTTTCTGGCTCCCACGCAGCGACTGAATCGCTGCCTGCCGAGGCGGTCGAGGTCGTGCACCGCATCGCCAGTGATCCGGGCCGGCTCACTCGTTCCTGGGCCAACGACATGATGGTAAGTCTTGGCGAGGAGACATACACCGAACTCGTCGGCGTGACCGCGAAGGCAGCAGTACTCGACATGTTTGCTTGGGCGACCGCTGACAGCGACGCAACGATTGGCCCAATCGTTGCAGGCAGCCCGGCTCAAGAACGACCGAGCAATGTCGGCGATGTGGGCGCTTGGGTCTCGCAGTCGACCGGTTCCGGAATGGCGAATGTGAGTCGTTCGCTTTCGCTCGTGCCAGCAACTAACGAAGCTTGGGTGACCCTGGTGCAAGCGTTGTATTCGCGGGGCGATGGGTTCCTTGATCTCGAATGGAAACGGGCGCTCTCGCGCCCGCAAGTGGAGTTGGTTGCTGCTCGCACCACCGCCGAACTTGAGTGCTTCTATTGAACGACCGCCCACACCATGCTGCTCCGGGTGAGTGGCGAGAAAGCTGGCTTCGACGTCGATCTCGCTGTGGCGATCGACCCGACACGGTCTGGTGACGCTGGCGTTCCCCATGGCGATCTTTTGCTTGCCTTTGCAACTGCAGCGAACCGTCGCCACGAGAGCCTTCCCGTCGCAAGGGCCGCTCTCGAGCAAGCGGTGGGCGCCGAAGGGTTGCTTGAGGCCGCTGCGACGGTCGCGGCATTCAACGGCCTGGTCCGAGTCGCCGACGGGACTGGCATTCAGCTCGACCCATCGATGATGACTTCGACCACAGACACTCGGGCCGCGCTGGGCCTCGACCTGTTCAGTGGCGCCGCAAACTCCGTTGGAGCACCCACCGAGCCGCGCTTCGAAGGCGACGGAACCCAGGGCCTCTTCGCCTAATCCTGCTGCGACCGTGTTGGCATCAGGGTCTGACCCCCCATGCCACCGCGGCCCCGCGCCACCGCCTGTGGGAAAGGCGAACTCTTGCGGGGGGGGAGTAAGCGGGTGGTGAATCT
>Ga0209828_1002668_pt1 | contig 14422 bp, 7 predicted proteins | sample MaitaG_FD_187429 | JGI IMG/M metagenome (GOLD analysis project Ga0209828, IMG submission 187429) | Marine algal microbial communities from Maine, USA - Maine_Asex2 metaG (SPAdes) (version 2) | ecosystem: Host-associated > Algae > Red algae > Unclassified | place: Maine, USA | collected 2015-01-05 | reverse complement strand
TGAATTCAAAAAGGCATTGCAATTCCAGAATATTGATAATAAAATAGAACATGATGCAAAAATTTTAATGTTCAAATTTCTATCTAAAGTAGAGCAAGAGATGGAATTAAGAAATAGGACAAAGAAAGATCTTGCAAACGAATTAAGCACGTCACCAAGTTATATTACACAATTATTTAGCGGAACAAAAACAATCAACTTGCTCAAATACAAAATTTATTCGAAATAGAATTTGAGATTGAAGCTATAAGTACTAGAAGGAATAAAAAGAAACAAATAAAAAGAGTGAACAAAACCAAAAGAAAGTATTAGCGCCAGCGAAGTGAATGAATGCCTCTCTATAACAATTAACAACACATGTCCCGTGGGTACAGGGCACCCCATGACATTTTTTGGTAGTGTTGTGATAAACATCTATCGGTGTCACTTTGGTTCTGTGCGATTTAAATAATTTCCGATGTTGGGGATTGGGAATATCAGATCACTTTTATTATTTTAAATGGCTTAGATCATTGGTATCAATATTTGGTATTGAGAATAATTTTAATCTTGAATTCAATTTAAATTATGATTTAGACTCAATTCTGTTTCTTGAGTACAACACTATCTCAGCTCATCCTTTAGCAGATTCATGTTAATTAAATTTTTCGATCTTTTGCAAAATATCTTCGCGGAATTCTTATTGGTGATCCTCGGATGGCAGATGACAAACTGGTATCAGCATCAGCTGATAATGAAGTGACTAAATGTCACTTCATAAGGAGAGAACCTCATCATCAGATGAGGGAGGTTGGCTTTTAAAACAAAATTTTTCATCCTTTATTAAATGTAGAAGATGGCATTTGAATCTTGCTGAATACATTTCTCTGTTTTTTCAGTTTTCAGTTGAGAACATATATAAATCCAAAGTGTCTGATTTTGACAAAGCCTTTAGGCAAAATATGTTCTGCGAAAAATGCCAAGAACTGTAAGCCACAAATGGTTTTGATTTTCGACTTCTTTGCTTTGCGATCCAGATACTTAAGTGTCACGTAAGTCTTAGAAACGTTCAAAATCCGATTATTAGAGATACAGATTTTATGTGTATATCGACCTAGATATTCTAGTACCTGATCAGGACCGCCAAAAGCTTTTTTAGCATAAACACGTAAATTCATGAAATTGAGCAGAAAATGAATACAAAGTTAACACTGACAATAGAAAAAGAAGTCATAAAGGAAGCTATACAATATGCAAAAGACAAAAGTCAAAGTCTTTCAGATTTAATTGAAAACTATTTCAAACTACTCACAAAAGATAAACGTAAAATTAGACCAAATCAATTGTCTCCAAGAATTAAATATTTACGTGGAATATTAAAAGTTAAGAAAAATTTTGACTATAAAAAAACACTAACTGAAGAATTAAGCAAAAAATATGGCATCTAAAGTATTTGTTGATTCAGATATGATTATTGAATTTTTACTGATAGAGAACCTTTTGCAAATCCCGCAAGTAAAATCTTTGAACTTAACGAATTGGATGTAATTCAAATTTATATCTCAGCAGTAAGCTTGATCAAAATATATTTCATTGTAAGAAAATATATTGGACATTAGGATACAATTAAAATTATAGAAGAGATTGTTGAGATTACTGAAATAATCGGAACAACAAAAAAAGAAATAGTTCAAGCACTAAAAAATGACTTTAAAGATTTTGAAGATTCTGTACAATACTCATCAGCTCTTATCAAATTAAGGAATAAGCACCCGGTTTGGGAGCTAGAAAAATAAAAGTAAAAAAATAAAATTTCATCAGAGATAAAAACAAGTGCGATCCTAAAAAGGAATCAATTAACTAAACCGAGAAGAAGACGTTCTCTAAGAGATGAAAAGTTATATCCCAAATTTGATCTGTCAATGCATGGAAGCTGCTATACACGATCATATAAAAAGGAGTTTTCTTTAAGAATATGAAATCAATTAAAAAGAGAGTGTCTGTAAAAATGGTGAGCCACGCCAGCACGCCGCCGCAAGCAAATCAGAGAAAGCTATCCCAATTAGCAGACATAAAAAGAGAGATAAAGTACGCGAAGAACGGAATAAAAATGAGATATTAGATAATACGAGGATTGCTCTATACATTCCTTTGTATCATAATGAACGGAAATAAAGCGCTTTTCTAAAGATTAACAAATTATAGATGAGAATAATATACATAGTTATACTTTTTAACTTTATTGTTAATATATTTAGCCAAAATTATGACAATTCTTCATTTATAAATGAAGATATCAACTTCCTAAATCAATGCATTGACTCAATAAATATAGGATATAATTCAATACAGTCTAAAAGAGTTTACCTTTCAAAACGACAAGCAATTAGCAATTTATTCTATTATAGAGGAGACCTTCACAAAGATGTTTTAAACGATATTAATGATGGAATGCCTTTGTCTATGTTATCAAATAAATATCCTGACAGTAAAATTGCGGAAGGCCAATTAATTACAAATGAAAACGGTACAAAACCAAGCACTACTGAATATGTAAATGTAGTAATTGTATCACTTGATTTGTTTGCCGCTTCCATTTATATAGACTCAACTAAATTTAATCAGGAATTAAAAAATCCAAATGAAATAATAATTCCAGGACTAAAGTTTGAAACATCAATAAAAAATAGTGTATCATCAATTCAATTTAAAACTACATATCCAGCTAAGACTCTTCCTAATAAATATGAGGATAAAATATTATACCATTCATCAATTTTAAATCGACTCAAGAAATATTTCGTCAATGATATCAATAGCCATATAAATTCAGATGATTTTATTAAAATAACTAATAAAAGTAGTGATGCACATTTCCTAGATAAAATTCATATAAAATTTTATTATTATTATTATCTAGAAAATTATATAACGTATGAAAATGAAGAAGAGAATAAATACTTAACAAAAATACTAAACTTATTTAGAATACTACATTCGATGTATGAAGACAAGAGTATGAGTGTGATTCTAGAACTAGCTAAGGATAAGAACTTGGATATTTACAACATATCTTTATTTTTACATCTAGCGAGTAAAATAAATAGACTATCAGAGTCAACAGAAATAAATAAAATGAAGATATTTAGTTCAATTGAAACATTTCCAACAGAATTGATACCTAAATTAAAAAAATGAAAATGCTACTAGCACATCATCATGATGGCATATCCTTCGGGATACGCCACATTTCATCATTACGTTGTGTCATTAGAAAAATAAATCAAATCAAAATAAATATGCAAAAAACGATTTTACTTTTTATTACATCCCTAATCCTTTTTGGCTGTAAACAGAATCAAAATCAAAATGAACATCAAAGTTCAATAGAAATAGTTGAACCCAGAGGAGTTGAAAATATAGCTTATAAATGGGGATATATGGCATTAACCGCCCAAGCCAATGATACAGAAAAATTCAAACCAAGACCGACCGTCACTTCTCGGTATTTGGGTTTAATATTTGTTTCAGTATTTGATGCTTGGTCAATGTATGACGAAAAAGCTGTTCCGGTTTATCTTGAAGGCGTTGATAGAAGACCATCACAAGAACAGAACTTAAAAAATAAAGAAATTGCTATTAGTTATGCCGCATTTGGAGCAATGAGTGAATATTATTTTTCAGATAAACCATTGTTTTCGGCATTTATGAAAGAATTGGGCTTAGACCCATCAAACAAATCATTAGATCCTACAACGCCTGTTGGTATTGGTAATTTAGCTGCAAAAGCAGTAATTGAAGCTCGAAAAGGAGACGGCTCTAATCAATATGGTGAAGAAGCTGGTTCTAATGGCGAACCATATTTTAATTATGTTGGATACGAGCCTGTTAATTCCGCTGATAAAAATGTTGACCCTAACCGCTGGCAACCAAAGTATTTTTCAGACGGGAAAGGTGGAAAATTTGCACCAAGATGCTTAACTCCCTTTTGGGATAAAGTCAAACCTATTGCCCTAAAATCAGGAGACCAATTTCGACCTGGACCTCCTCCAATGATTGGTTCAGAACAATTGAAAAAAGAAGTTCGAGAAGTTATAGAATTACAATACAACCTAACAGATTATCAAAAGGCATTGGTAGAATTTATGCGAGATGGTCCACAGTCCGTACAACAAGCAGGGCATTGGCTAAAATTTGCCCAAGATGTTTCTCGAAGAGATAACCATACACTTGATGAAGATGTGAAAATGTATTTCTACAATCAAGTGGTTGCTATGGATGCTTTCATAGCTTCTTGGGATTCAAAAATGTTTTATGATTATGCCAGACCTTATGCATTGGTTCACCAATATTATGATGAGCAAAAAATAAAAGCTTGGGGCGGTGAAGGAAAAGGTATGATTGAAATGGACGGAAAGCAATGGAGACCCTATTCGCCTGAAACTTTTCTATGTCCTCCATTTCCGAGCTATACTTCAGGCCACAGTACCATTAGTGGAGCATGTGCAAAAGCGTTGGAAATGTGGACTGGAAGTGAAGAATTTGGTTCCGAAGCGAAGTTAGTTGCAGGGGCGATGACAGAACCTGATAATTTAGGCGATACAATTACTTTAAAATTTCCAACATTCACAGAAACAGCAAAAATGGCAGGTATTTCAAGAGTTTTGGGTGGTTATCACATTCAGGCAGATAATGTGGCTGGGTTAGAATTGGGAAGAAATGTAGCAAAGGAAACCTGGAAGTTTTACAAAAAACATATAAGAGAAGATTAATGGCACATAACACAGTCTCGTGACTCATTGTGAGTCGTCGGACCATAGATAAGGCGAGTATTTTTAACGAGGAATTTTATGAAATAGATAGCAAATAAAGGATCAATCTTTAGTGCGCTTGGTATTTACTTGATCGTCTCTACAATCATCGATCTCCATTTCTGAATTGACGCCAGTTAATTTTACCTGACAAGCATAAAGTCTCCCAATAATTCTATCTCTGTATTATCTACAAATCTTCTGACAATTGCTTTGTATACATACACGCCTTCAATGGAGTCTTTGCCATTAAATGTACCATCCCAGCCAATGTCTTCTGATTCTGAAACGGATATGTTTTCAAGATTGAAAACTTGGTTCCCCCAACGATCATAAATGCTGAGATCTAATTCATCAAAAGACGAATGTGGAAAAACAGAGAATAATTCATTTCCAAAACTGGAATTTGGATGAAATATGTTAGGTGTATAAATCTCATTACTCGATGTGATAAGGATCTCTATACTTTCAGTAACTGTGCATATGCCAGTCGAAACAGTCACATCCACAAAACCTTCGCGATTGGCAATTATTGTAGGTGAGGAACAATCAGTACAACTCAATTCAAAATCAACTGATGTCCAATTCCATGTGATATCGCTTTGATCAATGGGATTTGTATTAAGAGATAATTCTTGATTGAGCTGTGCATTTAATAGGAGGCTAAGACCAGAGTTAAATTTGTCTTCTAGTCTAATATCAGCGGTCATACTGTCAAGGCAGCCAAAATCATTCATCCCATAGACTGTAAATGTACCAGCGCTAAGCGATTCAAAAACACCTTGTTTAGAAAATGAATTACCATCAATTGAAAATTGCAATGTTGTGTCTTGAGACTCGACTCGTATCTGACCAGAAGTTGTAGAATTACAATCAGCATTTATGACTCTAAGATTAAAATTCAGACCTCCGGTTGGAATTAAACTGAAATTATCTATTTGGCTACAGCCAATGTTATCCGTCAGCGTAAAGCTATAATCTCCAGGATTTAATGATGGTCTCGATAATTCCTCTGAGCCATCATTCCATACTATAGTTGTTGAAGGTTTGTTTGTCACTGTTATGATGGCTGATCCTGATGATTCATCGGAGCATAATCCTGAGGTCGTATCGAGACTATACTCTATTTGCTCATCTACATATTGAATAAAAAGAGAATCGTTATATTGGCAAAATTGTTGGTCAATTAAGCTCACCTTTAAAGTATCACCTGTTTTGATATTATCAATTTGAGGAGTATCGTCTCCAGTATGCCAAAGGATATTAAATTGTTCAGGAATATTAGTTTCCCCATTGAATAAGACTCGGGCAGAATACGAACACATAGATGCTTGGAATATCTGAATGTTTACATTCGGATCAGTATTTCTAATGATGACTCTTTCTGTCAGCAGACAACCGATACAATTATTGATCACATTGATTGTGTCTGCAGCGAGCGATAGATTAGGCTGGTATGTCAATATACCGTCTACCATATTCATAACGTTTGGATTCGGTTCTAAGTCAGATAAACAGTTTTCTGCAAATTGTAAGGTGATTGGAAAAGAATTTGTTGTGCAGTTTTGAATAGTGCGCTCTAATGTCAAATCACCATTTTGTTTTATAGATGCTGACATAGCTTCACACACACAATTATCGTCAATTGCATTCGTCAAAAACAACGAACAAAGATATTGTGATGGTACGTTTATAGAATCCTTGAGTACAATTGTTCCTGATGAAAGCCTATCAGCTCCAATGAGTATTTCATCAAAGAGCAATTCTCCTTCATCATATTGTTCATTGAAATTTTCATCTAAAAAAGAGTATAAACGTATGGCGTCTGATTGTTGAGACGTATTTACATTAGTGATCGAACCCAATATTTCTAATGTAACAAAATCACCTTCAGAAGCAACAAGCGCTGACTCTACATTTTCAAAGACCAAGCCTTGCTTCCAATTGACTTTTTGATTTGAATTGTAGGCTCTTGTGACGAGATATCTCGAGCTATTGTTTGAGACGCACGTGGCATCTATTTCTGACATCATAAAAGCACTGATCACGTCTTCTCTGCACAGATCAATACAAGAACCATCGAAAGAGATATCAATTGTTATACTGTCTTCCACAGTGTTTGGTAATCCTTCAGTAATCACAAATACCTTTGAAAAATCGTCATCCAACACTTTTGAGATTGGATCTGGAATAATCTGACCATTAATTTTAGTACTATTTTGATATAAGAAGATATCATTAGGTACGATAAATTCGACTATTGGATTACTCATTGATTGAAGTTGATTTGTGCTGATTGTAACCCTTATTTGGACAGTATCGCTACATTGTCCATCTGCAATAGCGGATACACCTAAATTAAATTGTAAATCCTCTTCAGAAATAATTGGCAATCTGTCTGTTTTCGATATTGGACTGACGATCGTGTCTCCACAATAACTTAAACTTTCAGCAAATGAGTTTATCCTTAAAAATGGATCTTCAAGGCATAAATTTGAAGTGATTAAAACAAAGTGCATTTCGGAAATATTCAAACCGGACAATCCAGCGATTTGCTGTAAATCAACCAAAGTTAAATTAATAATTAACTGATCATTTTGGAATTCCAAAGCTTGAGAAATATCGGTGAGTTCATTTTTATCTGTAAGCTTAAGCTCATAATCTCCTTCTGGAAAACCATTAAAATAAATAGTGTTTTCAATTAATTCTCCCTGACCAATATTTGACAAGGTAAATTCAAATTGATTCGACTGAAATGTTTTTATTTCAGTAGGCACATTAGAGAATTCGAGCTGAGGAAATCCTGGAGGACTGTAGGATACAATGAAATCTGAAAATATATTACTGGCGCAACTATCTTTCAAGAACTGAGATTTACGACCGAGTTCAAAAAATAAACTGTCAAATCCGCAAGCATGATTAGAAGTATGAATGTTTAAAAAATCTAGATCAAAATCTCGGATTACGGTGTCACCATTTCCTTGTACATTTATTCTTGGTAATAATGTTAATTCAATAATACTGTCACCTACATAATTGCTGTTTGTTTTTATTTTAATGTTACTACTTAAGCCAAATCCATCATCAACAAAAACCGTAATTGAGTCTACGCGCATGCTTTCACTTTGATATTTAAAAAGATACTGTTGCTCTTCTGAAAATGCATTAGATCCAATATTAAATGAATTAAAAATGAAAGCGGCATTTTTTATATAGGTCCATTCTGCAAATAGTTTAGAACTAATGATTTGGAAGTCATCTACTGCATTAAATCGTTCAGGTAAAAAAGTAATATTTGTAGTTTCTGAGAATTCGTAATTAATTAAATCTCTAGAGTCATCGGCATAGTTCACATATTCTATAATTCCTGAGACAGTGATATCCTGTAGATTCTCAGCAGGCTGACAAACTGACTTTAAAACCACTCCACCAGTAATGGGTTTTAAGATAGAACCATTTAAATAATCTGAAGGGATATTTTTAAATTGATAAGTTGTAGATCCATCTGGATTTTGGATAATAGAAGGACTCATACTTAAAAGTGTATCCCCAGCAGTTTCATCGCTAAATAAAAAGTCTCCAGTATCTAAAAAGAAGAATCTTGTTTCTATTAATTTTAGATCACCTAAGATTTCGTAACCTTGTGGAATTTTATAATTTATTTCTTTTAATAAAGGGATATCTTTGAATTCTTTTGCTGCGACTTTTACATTGAATATATTAGGGAATAGTGTAAATGACATGGGTATGGAATCATATATTTCAGTTGATAGACCAAATAAATTTTCAATAGGATTAAAAAACTCCTCTTTAAAAACTTCATTAATATACACTGTATCTGTGTCATAGAAAACTCTCTTGGAACATCCACTTTGAAGTGTGACATCAGTTAACGTTCTTAGTGTACCAGAAGTGACAATGCCACAATTATTTCCTAAAACGCATTCATAAGTAAATTTTATTTTTATCTCTAATACATGATCCAATTCTGAATCGATACATTGTAAATTAAAAGAAGATCGATCAAAGGAGTATAAAATCTGAGAATCTGATTGACTTAAAAATAATGAAGCAGAACACCGTCCTATCTCTGTTGTGCTATTTTTTTCTAAGAGAATAATTTCGGAGTCTAGAATATTAAATTCATATGAAAACAATTGACTTTCACTGATCGTAATTGAATAATTCTGCAATTCTTGACTACAATTAAAATTAAATGGAATTTGGATGAGCATGGTGTCTCCGTCAAAAAAATATTGATTATTAATGCTTGAAGGATTGGTATAAGGATCACGTTTTATTGTTCTTTCTTTATCAACATATCCTGCAGATAAATTTAGAATATTACTGCCATCCAATTCAAATGGTTCCTGTAGTGCTGGAACATCTTCGCAGCGTGTGTAAAATGGAGCTGTCCTTCCTTGGCGAGAAATTGCTGTTGCGCCACAATTTAAATTACATGATTTGCTTAACTCTGCTCTTAGACTTTCTGTATTATACTCGATACATTGATTACACACATCAATCGCACTGTCAAAATTTGTATCTGTATTAATATCACATATAGCCTTAAATGAAATATCAATAAAAGTCTGTGAAGAGTCAAGTTCTGAAAATGAAAATTCTAATAAAGTATCATTAATAATATTTGGAATTAAAATAATAGTATCATTATTATCATAATAAATAATCTCTTTAGTACTATCATATTGTAATTTTTTTGGTACATCTAATGTCAACAAAAGATCTTTTGTATTGCATTGATCAGTGACGTTTTGAGAAGGTCTTATTCGAATAGTCGCTGTAATCTCCTCTCCATTATCTAAAAAACGTTTGTTACTCTGATCTCTTTTAAATTCCTCAATCAGAGGAAATGTGACATTGAAATGATTTGATAAAAATGCATCTTCTCTGTTGGCACTAGACCTACCATTCGACATTAATTGGCAATAGTTACTATAGCTAGGAATAAGTGTAAAAAGAGCTGCTAGGTTTTCATAATTTTCAAAACAAGAATCATTCAGCTGAAGCAGTAAGTCAAAATTCGTACTATCGCCTAGAGGAATATCATCATACTGACCGTCACCGTCCAGATCATCAATTCCTCCTCTTCCATCAGGATCGGTTGTAAGATTATAAAAGAAAATTAAATATTGGGTTTCACTTTGTTTTAGAACCTCTACTGCTTGACCTCCTACTGAAGCTGACAGCGATAGGCACTCTGTAAATCTTCTAGAATACTGATTTTCTATTTCTAATGTATAGCCAATATTGTAAATATCTCCAATGCTTGTCTGTGACTGTAATATTGAATTTTTAAATGTAACCTTATTGGCTAACGGTTCACAAATACCATAGTTTAAGGCATTTAAAAAACCTGTTTGATTGTTATCTAAAAATCCTTGGACATTATTTTGATAAATATCATTCTCATCGACAAATTGCTGAGTTGTCTGACAATTTGAAGCGGTGCATTGATATCCTAATTCATAATCTATTGTCCGTATATCACATCTATTAATCTTATATGTTAATTCGAGAAGCAGCTCGTTTCCAGTTGATAGTGTGGAGCCGTTTAAATGGCTTTCATCTATAAATAATGTATCATTTCTAACAGAACCTAGTGATGCTGAAGATAATGAAGCAAAATCTTGATCAATCCTTGGTAATAAATAAAAAGATCGAATACCAATAGACCCAGCATTAAATAATGTAATGCTTTTTGTCAAGGTTTCTAAAGTTGCATCATAGACATAATCAGAAAATTGACAGTCCATAAAAGGATTCTTTATGACTGATTCTTGCACTGATTCTGCTAAACAATCACTTTCGGATTTAATGAAAAAGCTTGCTTCAATATTTGTAAATATGTCATAACATTCTGGTATGACAGTTACAGTTCCTTTTTGCAACAAACATTCGTCTATATCCCCGACTGAAAAACGCATAAATGTAGATGTGACATCAGTTGGTTTTAAATCCAAGGTATTAGAATCATAAATTACGGCATCTGAGAAGTGTATCTCTAAACTGAGTTCTTGAAAAGTCGTACTTACTGCTTTTTCTATTTCTATTTCATAAGTTATATGATTACAATAATCGATAAATGATTGTGATTGTATTGAAATATTAAATTGCCCAAAACTAGCCAAGGAGTAAAATAAATTGAATATAATGACTAATGACTTAGCTATGTTTTTTGTCTGTTTATGATGTGTTCTTTTTATTACAGGATACAATTATTCTTTTTTAAAGTTTATATTTTGTTTATCAAAACAAAATATAAACTTTAAACCTCAATAGAAAACTAAGCCATACCAATCAGAGCAATTGTCTGAATTAATTCAAAACTTAAAAAATAAGCTTTTTTGATAAGCGTTTTTCAATATGCGATATCCTGATCAATCTTTTTGACTAAGAAATAGCCATCATCACCTTGCTTTTGATATAGAGGCATTAATATTAAAGATTCATGCTGACAAGCGATTGGACCATTTTCATTATCAGCTAGAATTTCACCTTTAGTGACAGATTTAAAATTCTCAAAGCCAGGCCTCATTATAAAGTCTTCATTTTCATCGATAGAATACGAATAAATTAACTCAACGTTTGTGGGTAAATCTGCCGAATAATCTATCAGTATTTTATCATGTTGATTTTCAATATGTTCTTCATCTACTAATTTGCATACCTTTAGACAATTGACAATTGCTGCAATCGCCCGATTAATAGATAATTGTTCTTGATGTTGTCCAGATTCAAAAGTGACAGCTGTCGTCGGAATATTAAATTGTTGGCTATTAAAAAAATGAAGTGTTGTGCCAGCTAATATATTCATAAACCCAGAAATAACGGGAGCATGAAAAGCCTGCGCTATCTTTGTGCTTTTTGGCGTTTCATTTACGATAGAAAAAATGCCTCCAAATGACGACGTTGTGTGTAAGTCCAAGATAATTAGCTCTGTCGGGTTGTAATTTTTAATTTCAGACTGAATGAGATCAATGATCTCTCTAATTTCCCTTTGCTCTGCGATTTCGTCATTACCCTCATAAGTAATTAATTCTGATCTCCAACATCTATTTAAATCTTTGTCAATAAAGCGTAACTGTCTTTGGTAAGCCTCCAGATTCCCAATCAGACCTATTAATTTCCCGGAGAACTTAAAAGTTGGGTTAGTAATCGGTTCGACTTCTAACATTTTAAACACCATTTCAAGAGCTTTGACCCCAGCGGGTTCATTGCCGTGCATGGCCCCAAATACGATTAATAATGGTCCATGATTTTTACCGATATATTCTCCGATTATCCGATTGTTCATGTAGTGCAAGCATATGTCATCGTGAACTTGCCTTTGGCAAGAATAAACCTAACAGATTTTCAAAATCTGTCAGGTTTTTGCTTTACATTTTTAGTTAACGTTATATTTACTTTGACGTGAAGTATGTTGAATTTGATGTGGTGTTTTTCTATTTTTCATCCAGAAATATAGAATACCAAACAATACAATTAATATAGCAGGAAAAAACATAATCGTTCCTAGTGTTTCTTGTCCCGTGAATAATTCCAATTCATTTCCAGTCAATCCATTTGATGATCCAGCAGTTCTATTAGAATCAATCCAACTGCCTATAATTGGCTGCATGAAATATGATGATAACATCCCCACGGCTCCAACAATCGACATCCCTAGAGCGCCACTTTCTGGAATGTAATCAGCGATAAACCCGATCATATTTGGCCAGAAATATGCAACACCTAATGCAAATACAATGGCAACTCCATACACTGCAGGACCGGTCACCTGAGTAAATAAGAACAGTCCTAAAGTCGCAAGTACTGCTGAAATCAACAAGACTCCAGTTGTATTAAATTTGTGAACGACCTCACCACCAAAATATCGAGCAACAGCCATTGTTCCAGTAATTAATGCGAGCACAAGCATTGGTGCAGCACCACTACTCTTCAAGATTAACTCTACCCATTGCGTAGGACCAAATTCTGATTGTGCAGTGAACCACATACAAACCATCATGAAAATAAATAGCGGACTTAACATCGCTTTAAAGTTTCCTCCGAGTGTACCAGCTTCAGCCACTTTAGCTTTTGGCCAATCTTCTCCCCAGAAATAGTATGCATAAATGATCGTCGGTATCATGATTAACCAAATCTGTGTCTGCCAACTCACACCAGCTCCTGTCATAAAGTAAGACACTAAACTGCCAATGACAATTCCACCGGGGAACCACATATGAAATCGATTCATCATTTTACTCATTTTATTTCCTTCGTAAGTATCTGCAATCATTGGATTACAAGCGGCTTCAGTACAACCATTTCCTAAGCCAATTAAGAATGTTGAAATCATTAATGCCATGTAAGAGCCTGCATAAATAGTTAAAATGATTCCCACAGCGTGAGCGAAAAAGGCAAACTGCATGATTCTTTTTCCGCCTACTGAATGGTAAATCAATCCACCAATGACCATTGAAATCGGAAATCCGAAGAACCACATTGAGTTGATATGACCTAATTGTTCGGCAGATAAGCCTAATTGTTCTTCTAGCTGAGGCAGTATACCAGCTCGTAAGCTAAATGAAAGTGCAGTCGTAATTAAAGCGAAACAGCTACCATAAAATAGCTTCTTATCGTTGATAATCTTATCCATATGACAGTTTTAAATGTTAGTCAGCGTTTGTAGATACTGATGTTTTTCAATTTGTTATTTGTTTGAATGGAAGAAGCTTAACTCAAAAGAACTCATTCTCTTCTATTCATCCTGTTAATTTATTAAATCATCTTCGGCTTGAAAAGGAATTGGACAGCTAAATGTAAAAATTACACTTCCTAGCTTTATAGATTTGCAGATAGTGGAGAATTGAGTGAAAGCTTTACGGCTATGAAATGCATCTCTCGTTACACTCTTACGACTATTACAATGGGTTATAAAGTTTGTCTCAGATAATTTGCATAATTGATATTAGATAGTCTACTCAATTCTTGAAGCGCTACTATTACTAGATGTTGAATGCGAATTATCAGCCAAGTCAATACATAAAGAAGTGGACTGTAAAACAAGTGATAAAAACCATAATCTACTTTCGAAATTGACGCCAATGATCTATATAGTGACCATTGACTGGCAATATCCTCTAATCCCGTAAAAGCAAAAATAGTAAACAAGGCTATTGAATATAGATGGTCTTCAGCAATAGATTACGCAGGTTTACGGAATGGGGATTTATGTAATCTAGAATTAGGTCGCAAATTACAAGACTATTTTTAATCCGCCTTACCCTTTGACTTTCTGGCAAAGGGTAAGTTTAAGGGTAGGTCAAGGGCTCTTCCTGTAATAATTTACCCCGAACCGAAAAGTTACGAGGTAAAATTACCTTTTGTAGCCAAAAGGAAATAATTGATTTGAATAAATCTATAGGCATTTTGCAAGATCTAAATAAGTTTAAGGATAAGTCAAGGGCTCTTCCTATAATAATTTACCCCGAACCGAAAAATTACGGGGTAAAATTACCGTTTTGTAGCCAGAAGGAAATAATTGATTTGAATAAATCTATTGGCATTTTGCAAAGGTCTTAGTAAGTTTAAGGATAAGTCAAGGACTCTTCCTGTAATAATTT
>Ga0209828_1002666_pt1 | contig 14424 bp, 11 predicted proteins | sample MaitaG_FD_187429 | JGI IMG/M metagenome (GOLD analysis project Ga0209828, IMG submission 187429) | Marine algal microbial communities from Maine, USA - Maine_Asex2 metaG (SPAdes) (version 2) | ecosystem: Host-associated > Algae > Red algae > Unclassified | place: Maine, USA | collected 2015-01-05 | reverse complement strand
ATCTTATAACAGAATTTAGTGGTGATTTAGTTCTAGCAAGAACATCCTTCACAGGTACAATTTGAACAAGTACAATTCTGGCAGTGATCACTCTGACAAGCTTGACAGTCACAGCTACACTGTTTATTATTTTTATAATATTTCATATCAATATTTTTTAATGGGTAATTTTAATGATCAAAGCTAAGACGAGAAAGCTTCAAAAAAGATGCAAGCTTTGAGAATAATTTACATTTTTACTTGATATTGGACGTGGTAGTGCTGCCTTTAGTCCTGAGGTTGTTATCAGTAGTGGAGATGAGATCTAGATTGAGATAGAAGGACATGGATCAGTGAATGTCTTTTCCGATGAAAAATTTTAATGATTTTTAAAACACAATCCTCTTATTTCAGGCCTTTTTTATAGTCATATATCAAGTAATATCGACAACGGGCTAATTTCTTGGTTAAAAATGTCTCAAAAAGCCTGAATCGGGAATCAAATTTGTCAAAAATGAATTAATTTAGATACATTTGTGCATCTTTTTATATCATGCCTTAGGGCAAACTAAAACTAATATTTCCAATTTATGGCTAAATCACAGCAAACTTTTAACAAAACTGAACGAGAAAAACGAAAAAGAAAGAAACAACAGGAGAAAAGAGAACGCAGAGAACAGCGAAAAATAGAAAAAGACGACGCTGGTAAAATGACCTTTGAAGAGCAGATCAGATATGTAGATCATAATGGAAATTTAACATTAACTCCACCAGATCCTACTAAAAAACATAAAATTAAAGTAGAAGATATAGTTCTTGGCATCCCTAAAGCAGAGGACATCGAAGATCAAGGTCCAAGATTGGGAAGAGTGAAATTCTTCAACGAAGAAAAAGGTTTTGGGTTTATCGTTGACGTGATTACCAAGGAAAATGTATTTGTTCACATCAATCAATGTGCAGGACCACTAAAAGAAAATGACTATGTCAATTATGAAGTGGAAAATGGACCTAAAGGACCAGTCGCAGTACAAGTAATCATAACAGTTGCTCCATCTGCAAAACCAAAAGTAGAACCAAAACCAGATACAGAAGAAACGAAAGCAGAAGAAACAAAATCAGAAGAAACTAAAGTAGAGCCAGAAGCTGCAGATGAAAAACCTGAGAATCCTACTGATACAAAGCCTCCTATAGAAGCATAAATCAGTAGCCACCTTTTTATTATTATTTAAACGACGCAGAAACATGAGTTTTCAGCAACTTGGTGTTATAGATGAGCTATTACGTGCTCTCAAAGACAAACAATATGTCACACCAACAGAAATACAAGCCAAAGCGATTCCTCTCGTTCTGAAAAGAAGAGATGTACTCGGATGTGCTCAAACGGGTACAGGCAAGACAGCTGCATTCGCTTTGCCAATCATTCAATTGATTCAACAAATTGAGAAAAAGCAAAAAGATCGGAAACCGATCCTTAGATCTCTTATTGTGACACCTACTAGAGAGTTAGCCATTCAAATTGATGAAAATATAAGAGATTACAGCAAATACACCATTGTTAAACACGCCGTTATTTTCGGAGGCGTAAAGCAAGGGAAACAAGTAGAGCGCTTAAAAAGAGGAGTTCATATATTAGTAGCAACGCCTGGTAGATTATTAGATTTAATCGGACAGGGATACATATCATTAGATACTGTGAAGCTATTCGTCTTGGATGAAGCTGATCGGATGCTAGATATGGGATTTATCAATGATATCAGAAAACTCTTGAAGTTACTTCCAGAAGAGAAGCAATCTCTTTTCTTTTCTGCGACTATGCCTGATAACATTGTAAAACTGTCCAGACAGATCTTAAAGAATCCTGTAAAAGTAGAAGTGGCAGCAGTTTCTTCCGCAGCAGAGACAGTACAACAATTTCTATATTATACGAATAAGTCTTCTAAGAAAAACTTACTTCTCCATATACTTGACGAACATGAGATCAATCAAGTCTTGTTGTTTTCAAGAACAAAACATGGTGCAGATCGAATCGTCAGAAATTTAAAAAAGGAGAGGATCTTAGCCAAAGCCATTCATGGAGATAAAGCACAAAATCAACGACAACGTGCCTTACAAGAATTCAAGGATAATAAAATCCGCGTGTTAGTAGCGACTGACATTGCTGCTCGGGGTATTGATATCAATGAGCTGAAATATGTCATTAATTATGATGTGCCAAATGAGCCAGAGACTTATGTGCATAGAATAGGTAGATCAGGTCGAGCAGGAAAAGAGGGTATTGCAATTTCTATTTGCGAACCAGAAGAGAATGGATTTGTCAAGTCAATTCAAAAATTGATCAAACAAAAGCTATCAGTCATCCAGGAGAATCCATATCCTCAAACTGAAAAGCCAATGACCGATGCTGAAAAGAAAGAATGGAATAAAGAGAAGCAAAGGCGCAAGCAAGAATTCTTTGCTAGTCGGAAGAAAAAAGCCTACCGATAAAAGAATTTCAGTATTACACAAAAATCAAAAAAAAGAGGCTCCAATTTGAGCCTCTTTTTTTTTGATTTTATTTTTAAAATGCAGTAGATTAATTCATTAAGGATTACAACCAAGTATATAAGCGTGCAAATGTCTTTTATGGTTTAAACTTATGTGCCTTATGTGTTTTTCTCTTAAGTCTATAGGTTACAGATGTATTTTTGTTTAACTACCGAGGGACTTTAATTTGGTAAGTATTTTTTTTGACTGTTAATTTATTATCAATCAACCATGGGTTATATACTTTTAGCATTCTATAAGTAATGCCTTTTTCCTTAGCAAAATCACTCCAGTTGGAGACGGAAGAATCGACGACGACTTCATAAAAATCATCAAGTGGTGGGTATAATTCATTCGGCTGAATGTAGTATCCGAAACTTTCAGGGCTTGACATAATTTCTTTAATAGCAATTAATCTAAATAAGTATCGATTTGTTTCGATATTCATATTCATATTGAAAAAAGAGAATTCTTGTTGTTTTTTTCTGGAGGAATTGAAATTTCCTTGACCCACATTATAAGCAGCAGCAGCGTTTGTCCAATTACCAAACCTCTTCCTCAGTATCTTTAAATATTTTGCAGCAGCTCTTGTCGCTCGTTCGACATGATATCGTTCGTCTACTTCGTCATTTATCTCCAATCCCATTTCTTTTCCAGCTCCTGTCCTAAATTGCCAGAATCCTTTTGCATTGGCGTGTGATGTAGCATTTCTTAAATCACTTTCAGCTACTGCTAAGTATTTGAAATCATCAGGAACGCCTTCTTCTGCCAAAATTCGCTCCATCAAAGGGAAGTAACGGTTTGCTTTTTTAATGTTTAATAGGGTGTTTGACTGCCAATATGCATTGACTGAAAGTTCGCGATTGAGACGTTCTCTATTATCAAAATTATCTGGCATGGCTTCACCTGCAAATGTATAGGTTTTGTTTTCTATTGCAGAGTGGATTTGCTGTGGGAGATTTGTGTTTGCTTTTGTATGTGTCGTAGCAGGCTCTTGTGAAGACACAAAAATCAAGAAAGTAAACATAGCTCCAGAAATTAGGCCAAATGCAGAAAAATTAAAACTCATAAATCTAAGATTTTTATTCAACGTAAGACTAACGATATACAAAGCCAAAATAATGCCAAGGATCAGATAATTTACATTCTAGACCATGACTACAGTCAATTTCGAAGTCCACTTTTTTCATGTAGATAATTCTCAATATTCTTGAGGTAAAAGAATAAAAACTAATGGAGGTGCGAAACCTTTGTAGTCTGTTATATATCGCATTGATAGCCACGGGATATATCCTGTGCCATGAGGATAACGGGAAAGTTCACGTGCAGTCCCTGAAAGAGGGTAGGTTTCTTCCTGTAAATGGGTAGACATTTTGTGTAGCTATTTAATTCAATTTTGTATTGAATCACAAAATCATTTTTCCACTGAGCTGAAATATAGATCTATTTAATTCTAATAGGATTTAGATCAGTGCCTGTAATGCTGATGCTGACAGAGTAGTTTATTGATTTTCTTCGTTGTGCTTCTAATTGGTGCAACGAAGATTTATGTTAAAAGACAAAGGAGACATGTTAAATGAGAGTTTTGCGGGTACCTAAGGGATAGTATATAAAATGTAGAAGGTAAAAGCAAAGACTCTCAGTGGCCGATTATTCAGAATGTGTTTCAAATAATTGGCCTAACATGTGGTGGAAATCGTTTGTTTTGAATTGGCTAAATACACAGCACTTACCTCTATAGCTAAACTGGAGTATTGTGTTTTCGGAAGGTCCTTGAATATTGTTGATAAGTGCTTCATATTTTAAATGTCTTATGAGACAAATCTAAAGAATAATAGACTTGTGTTTCAACTAAAGTGATGTGACCTAGACTATTTTCGTAGTGAAATGGTGTTTGAAGAAAGGTAGAATTACAGTCAAATAGTACTGGATACAGAATTATGATAAATGGAAAATTAGAAGTGTAAGAGTGATATTTATTAGCTAACTTGACTATAGATTTACACCGACTAGAGCATTTTCTTTAAGTAAAGTTTACGACTTGGTTATAAAACTTCCATTACTATTAGCTAGTCTTTTTTTGGTAATCGCTAGTGCGTTTTGTCATGATCCAATCGGGGACTCATATGATTATAAATATGTAACTTTTCCCGATGGTAGTTATCTTAGTTGTCGAGAGAACCTTTATTTGGACAGCTCGGGATTTTTGTGGACTGCCACCCAGACAGGACTAATATTGTATGATGGACTTAACTTGATAAATTTTCCGGCTAATAATGATAGTGATTCAATACGTTTTTCTGATATACAGTTATTTAATTCTACTTCCGATGAAAAACTTATAATAGTCAGTTCAGATAACACTATTTCATTATTTGACACACAGATTAAAGAGATTGTTGCCCAAGCAAGACCAGCTAACTCTCATCTGCAATCTATTGGACAAACTTATTCGAATGAACGGACTGGGACTATATTTTTAGAAGACCATATTGTTCCAGATGATAATGGGGGTTATTACATTATATTTAAATCTGATGAGACTGCTATTTACAAGGCATTTTATTCATCAGATGGAACAAATTTAAAATTTATAAGATCATTTGATATTGGCAGAATAGCGAGTATAGTATTTTCTGAAAACGAATTATTTTTATCAACTCGAGATGGAATCATTCGATTAGATAAAGCATTAAATATTTTAAAAAGGGATAGTGTCGATCTTACTCAACAGGGAATCGCTCCTTTTTTAATGAAAGATAGTGAGTCGAATATTTATATTTATGAAAATTGTTTAAGTAGCGACTGTAAAATTTTAAAATACAATAGGTCAAAAAACACCTATGATATTATAGGCTTACCTGCTGATTTAGATTTGAAAGAAATTCATAAAATTAAAATTGAAAATGGAATATTTTGGTTATTTGGAGTCAACAAATTAATTTATTATAATCCAGAAGATCAAACACACTCAAATATATTCTCATCGATATCTGAATCATTTGACCATTTTGAATCTCCTCCATTAATTAGTCATTATACTTCTATTAAATCTAATGATAATGTTTCTTGGCTAAGCTCAGGTTATGGATTGGTCCAACTGGATGCACGGAGAAAATCATATAGCATTTTTCTAAGAAGTGATCCAGAATTCTGTAATGGATTTTGTAGCATGAGAGGAATTGATGAGGATTCAAATGGAAATTTGTGGTTAGCCTCATATTCAGGACTCATAAAGAAAACGTCTGATGGAAAATATTCAAAAATTGAAGCTTTATCTTCCCAACTCGATAATGGCATTTATTCATTAGAGGTCAATAAACTTAATGTTTTGGTAAATGATATTTTATATAACATCGAAACGAATCAGTATCACATAATTATCCCCGAAAAGCAAAATGGTCATGTGACTAATGTTGTCATATCTGAAGACCAATATCTGTTGAGCAGTTGTTATAATAATGGGAACCAAATTTATTTATATCACTATAATAATATAACTAAAAAGAGAAAAAACATATCACTTCCTCCTTCAATTCAGAATCAAGGACAAATTACTGATATGATTTTGAGTAAGTCGAAAAAAGAAGTATTCCTGTCAACTTCAAATGGTGGATCATTTGTTTTGGATCTTTCAAATTATGAATTTAGATCTATAATTCCTGATGAGTTTTGGCATGACAATAAAGATACACATTATTGTATATTTGAAACTGATGAATACATCTACATTGGTACATCAAAGGGTCTTGTCGAATTAGATATTGAGAGTAATGATATACAACAGCATACATTAGCCATTTTCGCGTCTAATCAAATTATTCAGGAGAGAAATTTCTTTTCTATTCTAGAAGAAAACGATTCTACTCTTTGGTTCGGAACAAATAGTGGGATTTTGAGTTTCAATAGCCGTTCTAAGTTATTCACGGCACACACACAATTGGGAAAGTTAGGAAAAGAGGAATTCAATCGACAATCATCTTATAAAATGAACAATGGACAATTACTATTTGGGTCGGTTAATGGTGTTTATGGAGTATTACCAAATATTCTTAGGGATTTTAAAAACATTGATAACCAAACATTAAATCTTATTTCGATTGAACACTTTGACGGACAAACTCAACGGATCAATACAGATTTTACATTAGGCGAAGAAGAGAAAATTACTTTTCAGCATAATGACAAAATGATAAATTTTAAAATTTCGATGCCAGACTTTCGCACGCAGCAAACAGTCTACTATAGTTATTTTTTAAAAGGGTTTCATGTTGAATGGTCGAGGGCTTCTACAGAGAATGAAATCAATTTTACTTATTTGGATCCAGGTGATTATATACTCCAAATCAAAGCAGGACATGATGCGCAATTACAAGACGTCAAAGAATTAAGTATCCCAATCGAAATTACAGAACCATGGTATGTTAGTTTATGGTTTAGAAGTTTTATGATATTTTCATCATTGGCTTTGGTCTACATTATTTTCAAAGTCAGATATCTACAATTACTAAAATATGAACAATTAAAATCTGATATTTCGAAGGATCTCCACGATGATGTAGGTACAATTCTAACAGGAATCGCAATGCAATCCGAATTGATGGCAAAGTTTGCTGATGATAATATAAAGGAATTAGCAAGCAGTATCGCTTTGAGAAGTAGAGAGGCGATGAGTAGCATGAGAGATACTGTATGGGCCATTGATTCTAGAAAGGATTCCACGCTTGATTTAAAAGAAAGAATTCTTGATTATGTATTGGATACCTTATACCCCAAGGATATAAGTTATTCACTGGATTCTAATATTAAGAATAGTGAAACTAAAATAATGCCCCACATTCGACAGGCTGTCTACTTGATTGCCAAAGAATCAATCAATAATATTGTTAAGCATTCGGATACCGCTAAAGTTGATATAAAACTTCATGTCAACAAGAAAGTATTATCTCTTAATATCAAAGACTATGGTTCTTTTCAAACAATTAGAAAAACTGGGCAAGGTCTGATGAACATGAAAAATCGTGCACAAAAAATAAATGGAGAATATATTTTTACTTATGATAATGGATTCTCAACATCTGTGAAAATTCCTTTGAAATAAATTTATGCGATACGTGCTTATGTCACATATATATGTGATGCCTGAGCTGATATGTTTCATGTATCTTTAGATTGTGATTAAACTAGTTTTAATAGAAGACGATGCTATTATCAGAAGGAACCTCAAGATGTTTATTGAGTTCCAAGATGATATGGAGGTTATTTCTGTTCATAATTCTGTAGAAGACTTTCTGTCAGTTCATAGCGCAGGGCAGCATGACCCAGAAGTACTTATTCTTGATATTGGTCTTCCTGGATTGTCAGGTTTAGAAGGTATTAAAGTGATAAAGAATGTTTATTCTAATATTGATATCATTATGCTGACTGCTTATGATGATGAGGAAAAAATTATAAATGCATTAAGTTCTGGAGCCTGTTCCTATTTGTCAAAAAAGACTCCTCTCGAACAGATTATGGATTCCATCAGAATTGTAGCCCAAGGAGGTTCATATATGTCTCCAAGCATTGCTAGAAAACTATCACAACATTTATTTAATAAATCGAGTAAGCCGCCTGTTCAAAGACTATCAACTAAACAAGAAGAGGTCATGGAAGGATTAGTGGATGGCTTGAGTTATAAAGAATTAGCATCTAGATTGAACATTTCAATTGATACTGTCAGGACTCATATAAAAAGAATTTACAATGTTCTCCATGTTAACAGCAAAGCAGGTGCTGTCTCAAAATATTTAAAAGGATTGTAACTCTGCTATCTATTTAGCCAAACTTTAAACTCGCGAGTTCTTTCTGTAGATACGATGATGTCTCTCTTTGGAGATGGATTTAAATTTACTTTCACTCGACTTCGTGACACGCTCATGATAGAGTCTATTGAATCAAAATGTCCAATGAAGCTTCTATTAAATTTGAAAAACATATCTGGATCTAAAAGTGATTCTAAGTCAGAAAGTTTATGGTTAATAAAAAATTTATTTCCATTTTTATTTACTAGGTATACATACCTATCTTCACCTTCGAAATAGGCAATTTCTTCAGCCTTAATACTAGCGATTGTATCTCCTTTTTTGACAATAAATCTTCTTTGATAATTGTGTTCTTTACCACTGTCCATTGCATCTCTTATGTTCTGAACGTCTGACCGTTTTGGTGTTTTGAATCTATGAAATTTTTGAAGTGAAGATCGCAATTCTTCTTTGTCAATGGGCTTTAAAAGGTAATCTATGCTATGAACTTTAAAGGCGCGTAATGCATATTTATCATATGCGGTCGTAAATATAACGGGTGTCTTGATTTCCAACTGTTCGAATATGCTAAAGCTGATATCATCAGACAAATGAATATCCATAAGTATGAGGTCAACTTCATTTTCTGATAACCATTTGACAGAATTTTCTACACTATCTATGGCAGCAGCGATTTGTATACCTGGTTCTAGATCAAGTAATAATTCCGTCATGCGCTGTTGAGCAAATTTCTCGTCTTCTACAATTAGAACCTTCATATTATATTAAGGGTAAGGAAGCTGTATAAAAATTTTCATCTGTAGTAAATGTAGCTTGTTCTCCGCCAATGAGTTGATATCTTGATTTTATATTATTTAATCCAGTCCCTGTAGAATCTTTTACTGAAGGTCTCAGCTGAAGATTGTTTTTGACAAAGACTCTGTTTTCATCACAAACGATCTTAATGTGTAATGGTTTGTCAACACTAACCACATTATGTTTGATTGCATTTTCCACAAGAATTTGTAAGCAGAATGGTGGCATTGCTTTGGCAAGACCAAGCTTTGTAAACTCACCGAATTCAACAAATAGCGCATCTTCGAATCTTACTTTTTGTAGATGGATGTATGACTTTACAAACACAAGCTCTTCTTCTAAACTGACAATGAGCTGTTCGCGAAGTTCTAGTACTGATCGATATAGCTTAGAAAATTCATTCGTAAACTCTACAGCTTTATCTGGATCAGTCGGGATGATAGCACTTAAGATATTCATACTATTAAAGAGAAAATGTGGATTGATTTGATTTTTGAGGACATTATACTGTGCTATGATATTCTCCTCCGTTAAAGCCTTATTGTTGACCCTAAGATTATAGGTTTCCAAAGCATTTGCAATGATCACTTTTACTTCATCAGCATTCCACGGTTTTGCGATGAAATAATATATTTTTCCTTTGTTGATTGCATCTACAATCCCATCAAAATCTGTATACCCAGTCAATACAATCCTGATGACTTCTGGATACTTATCTTTTATTTTTGAAAACAATTCTACACCAGTCATTTCAGGCATTCGTTGATCTGAAATGACCATGGGAAACGTTTGCTCAGCTAACAACCGAATAGCTTCCGCACCGCTAGACGCTGTGACAATGTCATACTCTCGACGAAACATTGCTTTGAAGGCAATCAGATTATCAATCTCATCATCTACATAAAGCAATTTAGCTTTTGGAGGCGGATTCTCTAACATGTTATTAATAGTGCTTTAGACGCAAACAGATAAGGTACTAATTATATGTTGCAGCTTTTCTTTTTCCCACGGTTTATTTACCCAAGCATGTATGATATCATTCTCGATTAATTCTTGTTTTTTATCTTCAAATACAGATCCTGTAACAAGGATACGGATGACATCTTCATTTTCAATTTTAAGAAAAGTAAACAAGTCTATACCTGATATAAAAGGCATCGATTGGTCTGATAAGACAACTTTGATGTTATTTTTATAGATTAACAAAGGAACCCTTAATGGTTGTGAGCAAGTGAAAATATTATAATCTCTACGAAATACAGCCCGAAAAGAACTTAAACTATCTTTTTCGTTATCAACGTATAAGATATTCATCTTTTGGTCCTTGTTAATGAGAGTCATGAATCCTAATATTGAGATACCCATTTTCAAAAGCCTTTCTGACAAGACCTGCAGTATTTTTAGCTCCTAGTTTATCCAATAGATTTTTTCTATGGGTAAAGACAGTATGATCACTGATGTACAAATGTTTTGCTATTTGTTTTGTAGTTTGTTCATCAGCAATTAATTGTAGAATCTCTTGCTCACGGCACGTGATATTCTGATTGTTCGTTTGCATTTTGTCAGTCTTATAGTTACACCAAATATAATTTCTATCGCCTTGTAAATGGTCTAAAATGAAGTGAGCTGGTAAATTTTTGTAGTGAAAACGAATGATCTGGCAATGCGCCTAAATAATTAAAGTGCACATTCACTACAATTAATTTCGAATTCACTGAATAAATGATAAAAAGCTCTCAGGGTTTAAATAAATTACAAGCCTAGTGTCAAGATATAGGACAAGAATGAATTCAGTTTTCATCAACTACTTAATCATAGTGATGTTTTTCTCTTTTCCAATTACGGGAATTGGTCAGGAGAGCAATGTAAAATTTTATCATATTTCTCCTGATGATGGATTGTCTCAGGCAACAGTATATGATATTATCCAAGATCACGATGGCTATATTTGGATCGGGACAGCAGAAGGCTTAAACCGATATAACGGGAGAAGTTTTGATGTGTTTTTAAATAATCCGTCTGATTCTAATTCTTTATCATATGACTATATAGATAAATTGTATGTAGATGATCAAAATAATTTACTCATAGGAACATTGAGCGGATTAAATATTTATAATCGATCAAAAAACAATTTTAAAACAATCAGTGAAGTCGGATATCCGAATCGTGGATTACCCAATTCTTCAGTCACTGATATCCTTGGCTTAAGTGGTACTGACTACTATGTATCAACAAATAATACCGAAGGCATTATTACAAAATATGATACGCAACAGGATCAATACATTCATTATACTAATACCATAACAAATTCTGTAATCAATAGAATGGATAAGTCGACGGAGGACGATGTGTTTATGATTCATATGAATGGTTTATTGACTAAGTTTGATGCGCAGACAAAATCCTTTAGTCGGGTCGATAGTCTAGAAAAAGAACCTCTTTGTATTTATATCAATAAGCAAGATGATATTTGGATTGGCATTGATTATGAAGGAATTAAAGTGGTAAAAAAAGATGGATCTATCACTAGATTTAACTCAGATCAACAAGGAGATCGAAAACTTACAAATAATACAGTATATAGAATTATACAATCTGAAGATGAAAATTATTGGATAGCGACGGATGGAGGATTACATGAGTATAATGACAAAACTAAAAACATGCGTGTATATCAGCATGACCCAGGATCTTCTAATTCATTGGCGAGTAATTTTCTATATGCGGTTTATGCAGACAAAGAGAATCGGATTTGGGCAGGGACTGCCGAACTAGGTGTCAGTATTTTTGATCCCACATTTCAAACTTTTGCTCACGTAAAGCAATCTAATTCAAAATTAAATTCACTTAGCAATAATGTGATTTGGTCCCTTTTTGATTTAGATTCAATGACAACATTAATAGGTACTTCGGTTGGATTAAACATATACGATACCGAAAAAGGTATCACCAAAGTCATTAAGAGGAATCCTAATAATGCTAAAGGGATATCAAATGATCGAGTATGGGATATCAAGAGATCAATTCTATATAAAGATTCATATTGGCTTGGTACATCTTCTGGTTTAAATTTAATGACATTTAATTCGAAAGGAGATCCCACTTTTAAGTCATGGCAAATTCAATACAGCGATCCAGAAGTCATTGCGGGGAATTCAGTCAGATGTGTTTGGCCTGACGGAAATGGAAAGGTTTATCTAGGCACATCTATCACAGGAATGTCTGTGTTTGATATTAAATCAGAAAAGTTTAGCAACTATTTTCCATCCCAAGATGACCCACAAGCCTTGCCAGGAAGCGGTATTAGGAAAATATTTAAAGACTCAAAGGACAGGCTTTGGGTGGGTACGAATTATGGACTTTGCAAGATGTATGCTGAAGGACGATGCATAGTATTTCGTCATGACAAACATGATGCGACCAGTATTTCTAATGATAATATACGGTCAATTCATGAGGATACATCTGGTCGATTATGGTTAGGTACTGATAAAGGGTTGAATTTAGTTCGCTACCTAAAGAATGATAGTATCCGAGTACGCCGATATACTGTAAGTGATGGCTTACCAAATAATCGAATTTATTCCATTCAGGAAGATAATGGTGGCAATTTATGGATGACGACAAATAACGGCTTATCGACTTTCAATCCACAAACTGAAGTGTTTAAAAATTTTACAATCAGAGACGGACTACAAAATAATGAATTTAATCAGGCAGCCGGAATGAAGAAGAGTGATGGGACTTTATATTTTGGTGGGATCAATGGATTTAATTATTTCGATCCAAATCAAATTAAGGCAGATACAAGCATTTCTAAATTAGTATTTACAGACCTACAAATAGAGTATGAATCCGTAGAAATATCTGATGGAGGCAAATTGAAATCTGATTTAAATTACCATGATAAAATAATTTTGGATCCAGGGCAAAAGATGTTTTCCTTAGAATTTACAAGTTTAAATTTTTCTAAAAACAAGGATGAAAAGTATGCCTATAAATTAGACCCTTATGATTCCCATTGGAACTATAGCAGTACAAATAATAAAGCGATGTACACGAATATTCCACCAGGTACATATACTTTTTATGCAAAAGTAGTGAACCCTTTATATAATATCCATGGAAAGGCAATTCAAAAAACAATCATTATAAAACCATTTTATTGGCAATCAAATTGGTTTAGACTTTTCATGCTTGGACTTTTTGGATTCATCGGGTATCTGTTTTTTAAGTGGCGTGTTAACTCATTAGTCGAATCAAAAAATAATCTCGAAAAGAGTATTATGAATCGAACACTGACAATTGAAAATCAGAAAAGTGAATTGACAAAAACTTTAGCAACATTAAGGTCTACTCAATTACAAGTTGTCAATAATGAAAAACTAGCATCTATAGGACAACTCACAGCAGGCATTGCCCACGAAATAAATAATCCAATCAACTTTATTAAAAATAGTGCAGAAGCATTAGAATATAATATTAATGACTTAGAAGATGTTTTCCAATTAATATATAAATCTGATCGGATGGATGCGAAAGAATTTCAGAAACAAGTGATAGATTTAAAAACAAAATTAGATTTATCTTATATCAAGAAGGAAACAGAAATGTTAATCAGTAGTATCAAAACAGGCACGCTGAGAACGACAGACATTATAAAAAGTTTACGCTATTTTTCACACAAAAACTCTACAACCACACAACTTGTAAATATCGAAGATCCGATAGAAAGTGCTTTGACTATTTTAAATAATTCACATAAAGAACATATTGATATTATTAAACAATATGAACCTTCGATCTTTGTCAATGCAAATCCAGGAGAACTCAGTCAAGTATTTTTAAATATTATTCAAAACGCGATTCAGTCAATTCCTGAGAAAGGGCGCATTTGGATTCAAACCCAGAAGGTAAATGATGATATGAAAATTTCAATAGCTGATACTGGAAATGGAATACCTGATGAAATTAAAGCAAAAATTTTTGAACCATTTTTTACCTCAAAAAGAGCAGGTGAGGGAACTGGCCTGGGTTTGGCAATTTCTAACAGAATTATTAACGAGCATAAAGGCAGAATCGCTGTCACAAAAAACACGCCTCAAGGAACAATTTTTACAATCACTTTACCATTACATAAGGCATAAAAAAAGAGAGCCGGTTGACTCTCTTTAGTGGAAGCTATACTCTACGCTTTTGTTATTTTAAACCGGAAACGTTGCTTTTATATTATTAATTGTACTTAAAAATAGCAGTTATTTCTATGCTTTGCTGATGTTATGAAGTGAATTAGTAAAAACGTGTAGTGAAATCGCAC
>Ga0209828_1002664_pt1 | contig 14428 bp, 11 predicted proteins | sample MaitaG_FD_187429 | JGI IMG/M metagenome (GOLD analysis project Ga0209828, IMG submission 187429) | Marine algal microbial communities from Maine, USA - Maine_Asex2 metaG (SPAdes) (version 2) | ecosystem: Host-associated > Algae > Red algae > Unclassified | place: Maine, USA | collected 2015-01-05 | reverse complement strand
AGGTCGGGCCCAGCGGGGCAATTCGTTGCTCACAGTCGCGAAAAGCAGTTTCGGCCACGAGATACACCGGTCCAGTCGTCGGGTGCTCTGTGAACAAGTACGCAGACGCGGGACCCCGACTCGGCATACGTTCGCCGTATGAGGCGGACGACTCCACTACGGATCTTGTTGGCGATCGGCGCGCTCGCACTACTCGCTGCCTGCAGTGCCAAGACCGAGATCGCCGACGACCCTCCCTCGACTGTGCCGACCGCCGACATCGGCGAGACCGGCGATGACACTGATGCGGCCGCGCCCCCGGAAACTGACGAGGAGGAACGCGGCAATGAGATACAACCCACCGCAACCGCGACGGTCCCCACCGCGGTCGCGCCGATAGCGACCGCCGAGCCAACGGCTGAGCCAACGGCCGATCCAACACCGACGCCCACCGTGACCCAGGTCGCCAGCCCGCCAGAAGTGACCGGTGGTGAGCTCGGCAACAACACCGAGCCAGGCGTGCTCAATGCGCCGGTTACCGAATGGGACGAAGCACTCGAAGGCAACGACGACCAAGTAGTTGCGCTGCGCAGTGAGCTGCTCGGTATCGAAAATCCGTCGCAGACCCAACAGCTCTACCTCGCACTCGCGGACTTCCGCCTCGGCGGGCCCATCGCCCCGCCTACGGTCGACGCGATCAAGTCGCTCATCGACCCTGCCACTGACCGGAGCGGCTGGAGCGCCGAGTACACGTCGTTGGTCGATGCAACCGCGCTGCTGGCGGCTGGCGATGATCTGTTTGATCTGCCGAGCGACTTCGTGCTGAGCGGCGAGCTTCCGCCGTTCGTGCACCGGTTCGACATGGACTTCGTCGAGCTGCCCGACCACTTGCAAATCCCGGCCAGCGGCCTGCAGCTCAACCCAGCTCTCGATGACGGAAACACGCCATGAACATCGATCAGTCCGATGCGCAGACCACGATCGATATGACCGATCCTCACCCAGTCGCCGTTGCGACCCCGCCTGTCAACCCGGGCGTGCTCGACTACGCATCGGTCAAGTCGATCCTCAAGGCCGCCGCCGAGGTCGTCGTGCCCACTGGCTTCCTCGTGTCGCTGGCGTACTACTTCGGACTCGTCAGAACCCGCAAGGTCTTCACCGAGATGGGTGTCGACCAATCGCTGCTCGAGTTCTCGACGACCGACTACCTACTGCGCAGCCTCCGCGTGTTGTTGGTACCTATCCCCTGGTTCGTGGTAGGCGCGGTCGCCGCCGTCGCCTGGTTCCTGTCGCTGCGCCGACTCTTTCGCGGCCGGAAGTTGCCGCTGCTCGCCTCGGTCGTCGTGGTGGCGATTGGCGTCGGTGCAGCCTTCTGGTTTGGTCTCGAGCGGGTGCACAGCTCGGGTACCCGGCCCGATCCCGACAACGCCGTTCTGCTATTCATCATTGTCGTCGCGGTCGGCATTGTGATCTGGACCGCCGCGCTCGCGAAACCACACGGTTATGAGTTCGGCGACCGCCTTCCGACGGCGGCGGTGGTCGCTATTGCGGCCGCCGGGGTGTTGCTGCTGTCCAATAGAGCGTTCGAAGCGGTGCGGGCCCAAGCGTTGCAGGTCGGCGCAGACCAGGCCCTCGAAGCCCAAGCCGATCCGGCGCTGTTCACGTGTGTCCGAGTCACCACCGATCTTCGACTCGCCATTGGTGATCCCGTTCCTGATGGTGGCGACGGCACCAACGGGATCCGCACCTATGACGGTCTGCGGATGTTCGTGAAAACCGGCGGCGGGTACTTCGTGTTCGACGATCGCTCGTCACCGCGCAACGGCCTCTTCATGATCGACGAAGACCACGTCAAAGCGATCCAGTTCACGCCCCAGCGCGGTAAAGACTTCGAGTTCTGTAACTAGCGAGCGCCGCATCTGACAGAGTAGAGAGATGAGCATTCGTATCTCAGGCGTTCATCACTTGGCGGTCAACACGGCAGACATGAAGGGGCAGATCGAGTTCTTCACCGACGTGCTCGGTGCCGAACTGTGCGCGCTGTTCTGGATGCATGGCGTGCCGGGCGGCAAGCACGCGTTCTTGCGCCTCAACGACCACTGCTACATGTCGTTCGTCGACCTGCCAGCCAATCACGAGGTCGAGGCTGAGATCGGCGTGACCCACGCCGGCACCGGCGCTGGGCCCTCGGCGCCCGGCACCACCCAGCATCTGGCGTTCCGGGTCGACACGGTCGACGAGCTCGTCGCGATGCGAGATCGCATCAGGTCTCGGGGCGTCAACGTGATGGGGAACATCGATCACGGCATGTGCCACTCGATCTACTTCGCTGGCCCCGAGGGCCTCACCCTTGAGGTCGCGACCTCGACCGAGGCCATCAACCCCAAGGCGTGGATTGACCCCGAGGTGCTCGAGATCTACGGCATCACCGACGACGAACTCGATGGCTTCGTGAACCCCGACGACTACCAAGGCAATGGCGGGCAGGTGCCCCAACCGCCCGTCGACCCCGCCAAGCCGCACATGCACTACCCCGCCGATGAGTACGAGAAAATGGTCACCACGCCCGACGACATCGTGCTCAAATACGGCAGCTTCCCCGAGCCCCCGGTCAAGCTATGAGCCGTATCCCTGGCACTCCCGACGGATGCGAACGCGTCGCCTATGTACTCGGGCGGCGAGAGACATCGGCGTTCTCTGACACCTACGGCGGTGGCGGCGACGTCATTGGCCTCGACTGCCATCTGGTGCGCCCGACCAATACCCCCTCAGACACCGTGCTGATCTTTATGCACCCGACCGGCGGCGGCATGTACTTGCCGATCGTCAGCGGTTTGGCCCGAGCCGGCCATCACGTGATCTGGGGCAACTCGCGCTACCGCGGCACCGATTCAGCCCTCATCATGGAAAAAGTTGCCGCCGACCTCGGCGCGGTGGTGGGCGATGCCCGCGATCGGCTCGGCTACGAAAAGGTCGTGCTGGTCGGATGGTCCGGCGGCGGCTCACTCTCGCTCTGGTATCAGTCGCTGGCCGAAGCTGGCGCAGGTATCAGCGACACGGCTGCCGGCGACCCGTATGAGATCGATGCCGCCGCGCTGCCACCAGCCGACGGGGTCCTCGCCATGGCCGCCCACATCAGCCGCCACGGCATCTTGACCGAATGGCTCGACGCGTCGATCCTCGACGAGGCCGCGCCCTATGACCGGGCCACCGAGCTCAACCTGTATGATCCCGCCAACCCAAATCAGCCGACCTACAGCCCAGACTTCCTCGCCACCTATGCGGCGGCCCAGGTCGCACGCAATCGCCGCATCACCGAGCAGGTGCAGCAGCGGCTCGCCGATATGCGGGCAGCCGGCCAGCACGCAAGCGAGTACGCATTTTGCGTGCACGGCACGATGGCCGACCCTCGCTGGCTCGACCCGACCGTCGACCCCAGCGACCGCCAGCCCAACTGGTGTTACCTGGGCGACCCCCAGCTCGTCAACGACGGCCCGGTCGGCATCGCTCGGTTCTCGACGCTGCGCAGCTGGCTGAGCCAGTGGAGCTACGACCACGCTCGCGCCGATGCGCAGATCTCGGCCGCCAAGATCGGTGTGCCCGTGCTGGTCGTCGGCAACACCGCCGACGACGCGTGCACCCCCAGCCAGACCCGCCGTATCTACGAAGCCGTCGCCCACGACCGCAAACACATGCACGAAGTCGTTGGCGCCACCCACTACTACGGCGGCGAAAACGGTCGCGACCATCTCGCCGAAGCCATCACCACTGTCGGCAGCTTTTTGGATGAGCACCTATAGGTGCTCGTTTGGGTTACGCGCGTGAACTGACGGCGAGGTCGCTCATGTCGGCGATGAGATCGGCGATAGCGAAGTCGGCTGGCGAGTAGATGCGCTGCACGCCCGCCTCTCGCAACGCGGCGCGATCAGCTTCGGGGATGATGCCGCCGACGACGAGCGGCGCCACGACACCGAGCTCTCGCAAGCGGGCCGCCACATCGGGCACAACTTCGAGGTGGCTTCCGGACAGGATCGACAGACCCACCAGGTCGACGTCTTCGTCGCGTGCGGTGGCTGCAATCTGGTCAGGCGTGCGCCTAATGCCTTGGTAGATGACTTCCATGCCGGCATCGCGGGCCGCCAGTGCAATCTGCTCAGCGCCGTTCGAGTGGCCGTCGAGTCCGGGCTTGGCAATCAAGACCTTTGGTGGGCCATCCGCGAGCGCTTGGTGTCGGGCAACGAGTTCAGCCAGCGAGCCGGACACCGCCGATGCAGCCTGCGCCACACCCGTCGGCCCTTGGTATTCACCAAAGACATCGCGCAACGCCTCGGCCCATTCGCCGGTGGTGACCCCGGCCTTGGCGCAAACGATTGTGGCTGGCATCAGATTCGCATTGGTCGCTGCGATCCTGCGCAGCTCGTCGAGCGCAACCACCACTGCGGCGCTGTCTCGTTCGCCCCGCCACGCTGCAAGGTCGTCGAGTATTGCTTGGCCTACGGCGGGGTCGACCTGCTCGATCGCCTCTGACCCGCCCAGCGCCGACGGTTCGGATTCAGTGAACGAGTTACGACCCACCACGGTGATCTCACCGCTTTCGATGCCCCGCACCCGTCGAGCGTTCGACTCGACCAGCGCCTGCTTCATCTCGGCGATCTGGGCGAACGCGCCGCCCGCTTCGATGATCTCGTCGAGCAACGCACCGGCTTCGGTACACAGCTCTTCGGTGAGACCTTCGATCACGTGTGAGCCGGCGAAGATGTCGTCGTACTCCAACAGGTCGGTCTCATAGGCCAGCACCTGTTGCATGCGCAGCGCCCACTGCTGGTCCCACGGTCGAGGCAACCCGAGCGCCTCGTTCCAGGCGGGCAGTTGCAGCGACCGGGTGCGGGCGTCTTTCGACAAGGTCACGCCGAGCATTTCAAGCACGATGCGCTGCACGTTGTTCTCGGGTTGAGACTCGGTCAGGCCGAGCGAGTTCACTTGCACGCCGTAGCGGAAGCGCCGGTCACGCGGTTCGACTACGCCGTAGCGCTGCTCGCACAACTGGTCCCACATGCGAGTGAACGCCCGCATCTTGCACGTCTCTTCGATGAAGCGAATGCCTGCGTTGACGAAGAACGAGATGCTTGCAACCACCCGATCGAACCGGTCGGCGGGCACTTGCCCGCTGTCTCGCACCGCGTCGAGCACAGCGACTGCATTGGCCAACGAGAAGGCGATCTCTTGCACTGGGGTCGCGCCCGCCTCTTGCAAGTGGTAGCTGCAGATGTTGATCGGGTTCCAGCTCGGCGCCTCGGCTGCACAGAAGGCAATGGTGTCTACGATCAGCCGCAGGCTTTCGGGCGGACCGAAGATGTAGGTGCCGCGGCTTAGGTACTCCTTGACGATGTCGTTCTGGGTCGTGCCCCGCAGCGCAGCCCGATCGACGCCCTGCTCATCGGCGTTCGCGATGTGCAATGCCAGCAGCCATGACGCCGGCGCGTTGATCGTCATCGACGTGTTCATCTCGCCGACCGGGATGCCGTTAAACAGCGCGCGCATGTGCCCAAGGTGCACGATCGGCACACCGACCTTGCCGATCTCGCTGCGAGCGAGCGCGTGGTCGGGGTCATAGCCCGTCTGGGTCGGTAGATCGAACGCCACCGACAGCCCCGTCTGGCCCTTTTCGAGGTTCGATCGAAACAGCCGGTTCGACGCCTCAGGCGTCGAGTGCCCGGCATAGGTGCGCATCATCCACGCACGCGGCAACGCTGGCGATGCAGGCTCACGATGGGTCACTGCGCAAGTCTCGCCGACCACGGCAGTGTTTTGGTCATTACGCAGCGTGCAACCAGACTGCGGCTATGAGCACAGCAGCGCTGACCAAGCAGTTCAAGACCGTCAACGGCAAGCAGATGGCGTACCACGAAACCGGCAGCAGCAACGGAGCCGGCGACACCGTGCTGTTCTTGCACGGCAACCCGACCTCGTCGTATCTGTGGCGCGACATCATCCCCCACGTGTCGGGCCAAGCCCGCTGCATCGCCCCCGACCTGATTGGCCAGGGCGACAGCGACAAGCTCGACGACAGCGGCCCGGACTCGTACACGTTCGTGCAACACCGCGAGTACCTCGACGGCCTGCTCGACCAGCTCGACATCGGCGACAACGTCACGCTAGTGATTCACGACTGGGGCTCGGCGCTCGGCTTCGACTGGGCCAACCGCAACCGTGATCGAGTCGCCCGAATCATGTACATGGAAGCCATCGTTCGCCCGATCACCTGGGACGAGTTCCCCGATGGCGGCCGAGACATCTTCAAGGCGATGCGCTCTGCTGGTGGCGAAGAGATGATTTTGACCAAGAACTTGTTCGTCGAGGCGATCTTGCCGAGCTCGATCATTCGCGCCCTTAGCGACGACGAGATGAACGAATACCGCCGCCCGTTCACCGAGCCAGGCGAGAGTCGTCGGCCCACCCTGACCTGGCCACGCCAGATTCCTATCGAGGGCGACCCCGCTGAGGTGACCGAGATCGTGCAGGCCTATAGCGAGTGGCTCTCGACCAGCGAGGTGCCCAAGTTTTTCGTAAATGCCGAGCCCGGCAGCCTCTTGACCGGGGCGGTCCGTGACTTCGCCCGGACCTGGCCGAACCAAACCGAAATCACTGTGCCTGGCATCCACTTCGTGCAAGAAGACAGCGCGGACGCGATCGGCGAAGCCCTCTCGGCCTGGCTTTCGGGCTAAACACGAGGCACCACACAAACACCAGGGGGAAGCACATGTTCGACTTCGCAGGCAAGGCCGCAATCGTGACCGGGGCGTCGTATGGGTTGGGTGAGGTGTTTGCCCACGACCTCGCTCGGGCTGGCGCCGCACTAACACTCACCGCCCGCAGCGCAGACCTACTCGAAGCCGTGGCCGAGAAATGTCGCGAACTCGGTTCGCCAAAGGTGACCGTCGCGACCGGCGATGTGTCGGTCGAGGCCGATGTGATTCGGGTGGCCGAACAAGCGATGGCCGACCACGGCGCCATCGACGTGCTGATCAACAACGCCGGTATCGCCGACATTCGTGGTCTGTCGCCCGAGCAGTACGACGCCGACACGTTCGACCAGATCATCTCGGTTGATCTGCGCGGCGCCTTTCTCTTCCTGCGTGAGTGCGGTAAACGCATGCTCGAGGCCGGGTCGGGTTCGGTCGTCAATATCTGCTCGATCATGGGCACCGGAGCGAACGAACTCGGCGTGATCCCTTACTCGGCAGCTAAGGGCGGGCTAAAGACCATGACATTGCAGCTCGGGTGCGAGTGGGCAGACCGTGGGGTTCGCGTCAACTCGGTGTCGCCGGGCTTCATCTTGACCGACATGATCCGCAGCGCGGTCGAGGGCACCCCCAACGCCGACTACATCGCGAGTCGCACGCCCATGCGCCGGCTCGGCGAGGCCCAAGAGGTTTCGAACGCGGTGATGTTCTTGGCCTCAGATATGGCCAGCTATGTGACCGGTGCCGATCTGTACGTCGACGGCGGCACCAACGCCGGCAACGGCTACTACCAGGTGCGTCCGATCCACCACGAGTGGAACTCTGACACACCCGCCGCCATGGTCGATGGCGCATACGAGGGCTTGCTTGGTCGCCCCGACGACCTCGAAGCCATGTCAGTCGGCATCCCCGGCGTGCACCACTAACGGTCAAGCCAAGCCGCGATCTCGCCAGCGCTCTTCGCGTTGGCGGCCGGCGAAAGCTAGGGTCACAACACCAACACGAGAGGGAAGAGTTCATGGGGGCTGAATCATGGGGGCGTTAGACGGCCGCGTTGCCTGTATCACTGGTGGAACGCGCGGGATAGGGCGCGCTACCGCAGAAGCGTTCGTGCGCGAAGGCGCAAAGGTGGTCATCAACGGGCGCAGCCCTGAAAAGGGTGAGCAGGCGCTCGCCGAAATGAACGCTGGCGATGCCGTGCACTTCATCGCCGGCGACGTCAAGAGCCGCGAGGGCTGCGAGGCAATCGTGAACGGCTGCGTCGACCACTTCGGCAAGATCGACATCTTGTTCGCAAATGCCGGTGGCGCCAGCAACCACGCTCCGGTCGCCGATCTAACCGACGAGGCGATGCAGGATTCGCTCGTGTGGAACTTTTGGCACACGTTCTGGACCATGCAGACGGCCCTGAAACACATGATCCCGCAAGAGTCGGGCCGCATCATCACGATGTCATCGGTCGAGGGCAAGGTTGGCAAGCCGGGCGTGTCGATCTACGTCGCTGCCAAGCACGCGATCAACGGCATCACCAAGTCGGCCGCCCAAGAGGTCGGCACCTTAGGCATCACGGTCAACTCGGTCTGCCCCGGTGCCATCGAGACCGACATCATGTTGGCCGAGGGGCCCCCGGCCGCCGAGGCCATGGGCATGACCTATGACGAACTCATCAACTGGTTTACCTCAGAGTCCGCGATCAAGCGCCTCAACGAGGTCGAAGACGTCGCCGAAGTGTGCGTCTTGTTGGCCAGTGACGCCGGCGCCGGCATCACTGGATCGATGATTTCCATCGACGGCGGATCATCGCCGTACTAGATCGCAGCAGAAGCAGAGAGAGGGAAGCACCATGGGAAAGCTTGACGGAAAGGTCGCCTGCATCACGGGCGGAACACGCAGCATCGGCCGGGCAATGGCCGAAGCATTCGTCGCCGAGGGTGGCAAGGTCGTCGTCAACGGCCGCAGCGAAGAAAAGGGCGCAACATGTCTCGCCGAGATGGACGCCGGCGACAACGCCGCGTTCTATGCCGGCGACGCGTCGAAGCAAGACGCGGTCGAAGGTCTCATCGACTTCACGATCGAAACCTACGGCCAGCTCGATGTGTGTTGTCTGAACAGTGGTGGTGTCAATATGACCGCGCCCGTCGCGCAAATGAGCGACGAAGAGTGGAACCTTGAGATCGATTGGAACCTCAACCAGGTCTTTTGGGGCATGCGTCGCGCGTTGCAACACATGATTCCGCGCGAGTCCGGAAGAGTGCTGGTCACCAGCTCAGTCGAGGGCAAGCTCGGCAAACCGGGCATCCCCGGCTATGCCGCTACCAAGCACGCCGTCAACGGCCTCGTCAAGGCTGCGGCCCATGAGGTCGGCACGATGGGCATCACCGTCAACTCGATTTTGCCCGGCCTGATCGAGACCGACATCGTGCGCGACACCGGCGAAGACTCCGCGATCGCTATGGGCCTCGAGGGCTACGACGCACTGATCGAGATGTTCTCGCAAGAGTCTGCTATCAAGCGCCCAAACACCGTCGAAGAGGTCGCCGCAGTAGCCGTATTTTTGGCCAGCGACTCGGCCAAGAACATCACCGGCACCATGTTCCCCGTCGACGGCGGAACAATGCCCTACTAATTTGCGATTTCGCCGAAGCTTTCGACGCACAGGTTCAGGCCGTCGAAGGCCCGGCGATCTCCGCACGTGGCGCCGAGCTGCTCGGTCGATGAACCGAACTCGGTCAGTGAGTAGAGATAGTCACACGCGATCATTTGACCGCTTCGGCACGCATCTTCGACCGCCGGCACACCCGGTGAAGTTGGATCGATGAAGAGGTCGCCGTTTTCGTCGACCATGTCTGGGCTGCAGCTGATGTCGCTGAATGGTTCACGGTCACCACAGGTCAGCGAGATTGCCTCGTAATCACTCTCGGCCGCCGAGTTGAAGTACAGAACATCGCAGGCGAGGTCATTGAGCTCGTCGGTGCCAAGGCATCGGTCTTGCAACAGGTCAAAGGTCGGATCATCGCCGTAGGTCTGCGGGCCGGTACCGGGCCCACCGAGCATCTCGGCTGCGTTCTCTGGCGTCAGGCATTCTTCGAACACTTCGAGGGTGAGGAAGGGTTCGCTGCCGAACAGCACCGAGCCACCGTTGCCACTATCGATGAGCCGTTGCACGACACAGCGCCCTTCACCTTCGGAAACATCGCCCGGGACTCCCTCGCTCAACCCACTGGTGAACTCAGACACGAATGAGTCTGACAACGCCCAATCGGGAGCGCATCGAAAGACCTCGTTATAGACGTCTTCTTCTTGATCGCCGATTTGCCCACTCGATGCTGCAATGCCCGCCTCGATCAGATCAGCTGGGTCATAGCCCACAGCCTCGAGACACTCGATCTCGGCGTCGGTGAAGTCGGCGCCGTTGCGAGGCTCGTCAGCACCAGAGCTCTCGACGGCATCAGGAACGTCATCGACAGCCTCGTCGGGCGCCACGTCGACCGTGTCAGGGGCCACGTCGGTCGTCGTGTCAGTGCTGTCCGCAGAGTCTGACTCGGCAGCTTCACGAGCTTCGACAGCTTCGACAGCAGCCTCGACGGCATCGTCGACCGGGTCGCTCGCCGTGGTCTCAGTGCTCGCTGGGCTGTCGCTACTGCTTGCATTCTCACTAGGAGCATTCTCGACGCTGGTGATCGTGGTCTCGGAAGCACCACAGCTGGCCAACAGCAGCAGTGCGACGCTGGCCACGGCGATGCCCTTTGCCGTTCGCGAAACAAGGCTTAGGTTCGTCATCACGACTCTTTCGGTCAGCTCAGTGAGAGGTTTATGACCGTACCGAAATTTGGGACCCGATAGAGGCCGGGGTCGTCGATGATCTGCGCAACCGCCTCTTTGGCGTTGACGCCGGTCAACGCCATGTGGCGCACAAGCGCTGCAGCCACAATGGGCGCCGCAAACGAGGTGCCAGTCCATCGAGCCCACGACTCGAACCTGTCAGGATCTGACCCACCCGGCACCGGCGACACCGGCGCATCGCCATCGAAGTCAGCAAAGAATGAGCTCACGACATCGGTACCAGGAGCACAAGCCCGAACCCATGGGCCATGGTTCGAATACGGCGCTGGGCCATACGCATCGATCGATGCAACGGCCACGACGTCAGGTAGTGCAGCCGGAAACTGGGGTGCACACACGCCATCGTTGCCTGCCGAGGCCACGACCACTGCGCCGGTTCGTTGCACCCGTCGAATCGCAGAAGCGAGCGCGATCGACTCGCCGTCGGCGTAGCCGCCAAACGACAGGTTGATGATGGTGCGGTCATCGAACCGATCAGCAGCGATCAGTTCGTCGAGACGCTGCACGATCTCAGAGACCTTGCCGTCGCCAAAGGTCGTGAGCACGCTGTGCACTTCGACCAGGCGGCCCGGCGCCAGCTGTTCGATGATGCCGGCGATAAACGTGCCGTGCCCGGCTGCAGGATCGAGGTAGTTGTCACGATCCTCATCAGGCAACTCTCGATCGCGCACCGGGGCACTGTCGTGTGGCGCGTGGTTGATCAGCGCCGGAAGCTGCGATTCTTCGGCAATGCCGGTGTCGAGGATAAAGACCCGTTCGCCGCCTGGGCCCGGCAAGGCGGGCGCCTTGCGCTTAGGGTCCGCAGCGGGTCGAGCGGTACTGGGTCGCGCGCCGGTGTCTCGGTAACTTGCGAACACCGGGCTCGCGAACACCGGGCTCGCGAACACCGGGCTCGCGAACACCGGGCTCGCGAACACCGGGCTCGCGAACACCGGGCTCGCAAAGACCGGATTGGCGCCGACGCTGCTCGCAAAGACCGGGTTCGCCTGCGCGCCGCTTGCAAAGACCGGACTAGCAAAGACGGGGTTGGCGTGGGCACCGCCTTGGCAGCACGAGCAACAACCACCGCTGTGGCCAAACATCACGTAATTGGGTTCGGCCCGGTAACCAACATGGCGGAGTTCGTCGACGATCATCGCCACGTCGAGACTGTCGGGACCCGACACCAGCAGGTCATTGCCGTTGATCTGGCTGACACGCGACTTCTCACGAGCGAACTGTTCGACGAGCGCGCCGGCAGCATTGGCCGCAGCTTCACCGACTACAACAATCTCGCCAGGGGTGTATGCGTAGCCGCGGTCGCTCAATCGCACCCGCGTCGTCCAGGGTCCACCTGACGCCGGCCCAACGGGTGGTGGCGGCGGCGGCGGTGGCTCCTGGCCCGTCGGCTCTTCGTAGGTCGGTTCTTTGGGCTGTTCAGGTTCTTGAGGCGCAGGCGGGTTAGGCACGTGTTGCTTTGCTTCCCAGTTCTCGGGTGCATCGTGTTCAGACATGGTTAGTTCCTAGCGGTCAAGGTCACGGCTGGCTCGGCTCCCCCAGAGTCTCGCGCTATCGCGCCGACAAGTGGGTTAGTTCCCGGTCGAGACGTCAACTGCGTGTCCTGTTGATCTGACGAATCCTGAGCGCTGCGGTCGAGCACCGACATGGCCAGAGTCACCGCGTCGGGAAGCGCTAGCGCTGCGCCGCGCTCAGTGGCAGCTACGAGCGCGTCATGGTCAAGCACCGAGGCGCCTTGTTCAACCAACGCTTCGAGCTCGCGACGATCCGCGTCGTAGAGGGCGTGCGCGGCCTCGTGCAAGATCGCTTTCGCTGCCGCTTGCAGCTCGATCGCAGCGGGCCAGTCAGCTGAGGCGCCAGCAAGGCGGGCCGCCACGATAAGCGAATAGGCAACCAGTACTGGTTGGCCCAGCGCCATCGACCCGTCAAGTGATGCTCGTTGATAGCGCGCTGCGCGACCACGATCACCCATGCGCAGCGCTGCTTCGGCAACGTTGCTCTGAGCGCTGGTGATTCGCGCGTCGTTGCTCAGTGCCGAATACTCGGCCAACTCATGTTCAAAGGCGTCGAGGGCCTCATTCCATTCGCCTTGCTCATAGCGCACCAGTCCGAGCAGATTCCACACTCGTGCGGTTGCGCCAGGGTCCTCGGCCGACCGCAGCGCCCGCTCGGCGATCGCAGCCGCCCGGTCGTACTCGCGCATCCGTAACGCCAGCTCGCCGGCGGTGCGCTCGATTGCGACCTCGCTCCATGTCGGAACGCCCACCTCGATGGCGAGAGCGCTGGCCTCGTCGAGTAACCGCGAGGCGGCGTCGACATCGGCACGTCGCAGATGCAGGTCGGCGAGCTGCGTCAGCAGAGCCACCCGACTCGGGGTTGGCGCGTGTAGTTCGTCGATCGCGCGGGTGAGTTCTTCGACACCGGTATCAAAGGTGTGAACCACATCGTGGTACCGGCCAATCGTGCACATAATCTGTTGAGCCAGTTCGGGCGCATCAGCTGCGATCAGATCGACAAGGCCTCGCAGGTTGGGCAGTTCGATATCAAGAGTGCCGAGCCACTCGCTGTCAGCAACCTGCCACGGCGCGACCATCTCGAGATACCACTCGGCCACTGATCGTGCGTGCTGCAAGGCATCGTCGTTGTCGAGAAGCAGCCGCATCGCGTACTGCTGCACGCTTTCGGGTAGTCGATACCGCGTCGAAGACTGCGACAGGTCGATCATGACCAAGGACTTCTCGGTCAATGACCACACCAGTTCGGGAACCTCATCGGGGCTGACGTCGTTCGACACTGCCGCAATCGCCGCATCGGCCCCAAAATCGCTTCCAAATACTGCGAGGCGCCTGAACGCTGCCTGTTCTCGATCATCGAGCAGGCGATAACTCCAGCTCAAAAGGCCTTCCATCGTTCGTTGCCGCTCGGGCAAGGTCCGATCGCGGCTTCGTAGCAGCCGAAAGCGGTTGTCGAGACCAGTCAAGATTTCGTCGAGCTGCATCACTCGCACCCGAGCGGCCGCAATCTCGATCGCGAGCGGAAGCCCGTCGAGCCGTTCACAAATCGCGGCAATCGTCTGCTCATCATCGGCTCGCACCGACATCTGCGGCGCCGCACTTCGAGCACGATCGATGAAGAGCTGCACAGCAAAGGGAGCGCGCGCCGGCGAGGTAAGCGGCTCGACCTGAAACGACTGTTCACAGCCCAAACCAAGCGTTTCGCGACTAGTCACCATCACCGCAATGCCGGGGCACACGGCGAGAAGTTCTTGTACGAGGGTGGCGGTCGCATCGCGTTGGTGCTCGGCATTGTCGAGGATGAGCAAGGCTTCTGCGTCACAAAGATGGGTCTCGAGGTCACGCCGGGCACCCTCAGCTGAACTTGAGGCGCCGAGGGCGCGCACGACTGCCTCGCAAAGCAGTTCGCTGTCGACAACGTCGGCCAACTCGACCATCCACACCCCGTCGGCCCAGGCATCAGCAACGGCTGACCCGACCTCGTTCGCAAGGCGGGTCTTGCCCACACCACCGGGCCCGACCAACGTCACGAGCTGCCCTGCGCCAAGCAGACCGTTGATGGCAACCAGGTCGCTCTCACGACCGACGAACGAGGTAGCGACCGGCACGAGATTGTGATGCATTGCCGGGGTTGCCCGAATCGGCCGATCGTTGGGCACCAGGCCCGCAGGGTCGACGCGAAACAACTCGCACGCGTCATCGAAGTCGCGCACCCGGTAGTGACCAATTGGCGAGAGCGAGAACGCGTGGCTCGCAGCCACTCGATTCGCCACGGCCGCCGAAATCAGAGTTTGCGCGCCGTGCCCGGCGGCCATCACCCGCGCGGCCTGATGCACCGCAAGCGCAACGTAG
>Ga0209828_1002663_pt1 | contig 14430 bp, 13 predicted proteins | sample MaitaG_FD_187429 | JGI IMG/M metagenome (GOLD analysis project Ga0209828, IMG submission 187429) | Marine algal microbial communities from Maine, USA - Maine_Asex2 metaG (SPAdes) (version 2) | ecosystem: Host-associated > Algae > Red algae > Unclassified | place: Maine, USA | collected 2015-01-05 | reverse complement strand
TCCCAGGCGATCAAGCTGACGAGCGATCTTCAGCTTGTCTTCGACCGTGAACGAGATGCCTTCGAGCTGGCTTCCGTCGCGCAGCGTGGTGTCATAGATCTCGACCCGCTTTGCCATTCGATTCGTGAGGATTGTCATGGCCGTTCTCCAGGGCTGTAGTTCTTTTTCGTGTCGTGGAGGCCTGGCAGAGCCGGGCCGGGGCTATTCATTGAGCCATTCTCTGGCCATGCCGGAAGCGAGGCGGCGCGTTCGAGGCGTCGGGCAGCTAGACCGCAGCGGCGATGGCGTCGCCGATTGCTTTGGTGCCGCCTTCGGTGCCGCCGAGGGCGAGCGCTGCGGTCGTGATGCGGTCGGCGGCATCGTCTTCGCCGAGGTGACGAAGCATCATGGCTCCGGAGATAATGGCCGCCGTTGGGTTCGCAATGCCTTGGCCCGCAATGTCGGGCGCGGAGCCATGAACCGGTTCAAACATGGATGGTCCGGTCCGAGCAGGGTTCAGGTTTGCCGACGCAGCGAACCCGATGCCACCGCTGACGGCACCACCAAGATCGGTCAAGATGTCGCCAAACAGGTTGTCGGTGACGATCACGTCGTATTGCTGGGGTGACTGCACGAAATAGATACAGGCTGCATCGACGTGGTTGTAGTCGGTCGCCACGCTGGGGTATTCCTCGGCGACCTCGTTAAAGGTCCGTTGCCAGAGGTCGCCGCTGAAGTTCAAGACGTTGGTCTTGTGGCACAGCGTCAGATGTTTGCGTTCAGTGGTATTGGCCAGATCGAAGGCGTACCGGATGCAGCGCTCAACGCCCATGCGCGTGTTCACCGAGCCTTGGGTCGCAACCTCGTGCATCGTGCCCTTGCGCAGAATGCCACCTTCGCCGGCATAGGTACCTTCGGTGTTCTCGCGGATCACGGTCATGTCCACGCCCGCCTCGGCAGATACGAACGGTCGCTGGTTCACGTAGAGGTCGAGTTCGAAGCGCATCTTGAGCAACAGGCCCCGCTCGATCACGCCGGGCGGAACGCCTGGGGTGCCGACTGCACCCAAATAGATCGCGTCGAGTCCACGCCACTCGTCGAGCGTTGCATCGCTCAGAATCTCACCGTCGCGCAGGTAGCGAGCACCGCCCAGGTCGTAGTCAACGGTCTCAAGCTCAACGCCAGTAGCCGCAATGACCTTAAGACCTTCGGCAATGACCTCGGGCCCGATGCCGTCGCCGCCCATGATCCCCACTTTGTGTGCCATTGCCTGTGTCCCCTTAGCGTGAGTGGCGCGGCATCTGTAAAGCGCCGCGATCGAAGGATCCAGCTTAGGGGCAGACACCCAGATGGCTGCAAGCCACTGCCTCGTCGGTTCCGCGGTCACGCCCAAGTCGTCAACAACAGCCCGACAAGTGAGTGGCTGTAGGCTGGCCGACTATGGCAGATCCGAAGCAACTCTCTCAAGAGGCGCACGATCGTTTGCAAGCTGAGCTTGATGATCTAACGACCCGTGGCCGCATCGACATCGCTCGCAAGATTGAAACCGCTCGCGAACTCGGCGACCTCTCCGAAAACGGCGACTATCACGCCGCCAAAGAAGAGCAAGGCAAGATGGAGGGTCGCATCATGCACCTCGAGGGCACCCTCGAAGACTGCATCATCGTCGAGACCCCGGCAGCAACCGACACTGTGACCATGGGCAACGTTGTTGAGATTCGCTACGAGGGCGACACTGACACCGAGAGATACCTGGTCGGCAGCATCGAAGAACGCCGCGAAGGCGTGACAGTTATGTCGTCGGGCTCACCCATGGGAGCAGCCCTGTTGGGCGCCAAGATTGGCGAAACCGTTTCCTACAAAGCCCCCGGCGGCATGCTCGCCGTCGAAATCGTCTCGATCGAGGTTTAAGCCGTGTCAGAATCCACCGCCGCCGCTCCGCCGCGCACACTCAGCCAGAAAGTCTGGGACAACCATGTTGTCCCAAGCCAAGCAGGGGCCGCCGCAGAGAACGGCGCTGCTCTCCTTTACATCGATCTGCACCTGGTACACGAGGTCACATCGCCGCAAGCTTTCGAAGGGTTGCGCATGTCAGGCCGCACGGTTCGCCGCCCCGACTTGACTATCGCCACCGAAGATCACAACGTGCCGACCGAAGGCCAGGACCAACCCGTTCCGGATCCGATTGGTCGTAAGCAGATCGAAACGCTACGTGCGAACACGTCGGAGTTCGGCATCACGAACTACCCCATGGGACACAAGAACCAGGGCATCGTGCACGTAATCGGCCCAGAGCTTGGACTTACGCTGCCCGGCATGACGGTCGTATGTGGTGACAGCCACACCAGCACGCACGGCGCCTTCGGCGCCATCGCCTTCGGGATTGGCACCAGCGAAGTCGAGCATGTGCTCGCCACCCAGACCCTGCCGCAGCTCCCCCAAGAGACCATGGCCATCACCATCAACGGCGAACTCCCCCCGGGCGCCACCGCAAAAGACGTCGTTCTTGCCGTACTCGCCCGCACCGGCACCAGTGGCGGCATCGGCGCCATCGCCGAATACCGAGGATCGGTTATCGAGAACCTGTCCATGGAAGGCCGCATGACCGTGTGCAACATGTCCATTGAGTGGGGCGCCAAGGCCGGCCTCATCGCTCCCGACGACACGACCTTCGAGTACCTCAAGGGCCGCCCGCACGCACCGCAGGGTCAAGATTGGGACGACGCCGTTGCGGCGTGGCGCGAACTCGCCACCGACGAAGGCGCCACCTTTGATCGCGAGATCATCATGGATGGCTCCGAGTGCGTTCCCCACATCACCTGGGGCACCAACCCGGGTCAAGTCGCCCCCATCGACAGCGCCGTGCCCGACCCGGCAGACTTCGAAGACGCTGGCGAACGCGATGCCTGCACTCGTGCGCTTGAATACATGGGCCTCTCGCCGGGTATGACCATGCGCGAAATCCAGGTCGACACGGTGTTCATCGGCAGCTGCACAAACAGCCGAATCGAAGATCTGCGAGCCGCTGCTGCGGTAGCCAAGGGCCGCAAGGTCAAAGACGGCATGCGCACACTGGTAGTTCCTGGCTCTGGACTGGTCGAAGAACAAGCCAAAGCCGAGGGACTCGATCAGATCTTTATCGAGGCTGGCTTCGACTGGCGCCAGCCAGGCTGCTCGATGTGCCTGGCCATGAATCCCGACAAGCTCGCTCCGGGCGAGCGGAGCGCGTCGACCAGTAACCGCAACTTCGAAGGCCGCCAAGGCCGAGGCGGTCGCACCCATCTCGTTTCACCCCAGGTGGCCGCAGCAACCGCGATTCTCGGCCACGTCGCAACCCCCGAGGACCTCTCATGAGCACAACGCCACTTGCCAGGACCGCAGATCCACAATCCGGAAAAAAGACGCAGCAGCAATCACGAAACGTTGCTGGTAAGGCGGGCTGCTAATGGAACCAGTACGTATTGTTCAGGGGCGGGCGGTTCCACTTGAGCGCAACGATGTCGACACCGACCAGATCATCCCGAGCGATTGGCTCAAGCAGGTCGAGCGCACCGGCTTTGAAAAAGGCCTGTTCAGCGAATGGCGCGACGATCCCGACTTCGTCATGAACAAGGAAGAACATGCGGGTGCCAACATCTTGTTGGCCGGACCAAACTTCGGTACGGGTTCATCTCGTGAGCATGCCGTATGGGCCATCATGCAATACGGTTTCCAGGCCGTGATCTCGCCGCGCTTCGGTCCGATCTTTGCGAACAACTCCACCAAGAATGGCTTGGTCTGCGTGCAGGTCGAACCCGAACTTGGGGCCACCATTATGGCTGCTGTCCAGGCCGACCCAAGTCTCGAAATCGTCGTAGACGTGCAGAAGCTCCGACTCGAAGTGCCCGCCCTCGACATCGACGTAGCCTTCGACATGGACCCGCAGGTCCAACACCGCTTCCTCGAAGGCCTCGACGATATTGGCCTGACCATGCAGAAGGGCGACGACATCAGCGCCTTCGAATCCACGCGTCCCGCCTACATGCCAGCGAGCAGCTGAAATGCCACGGTGGATGCGACGAGTCGGTTGGAGTGCTGCGTTTGCTGCACTGGCGGCGCGTGCCTACAAAGGGCTCGCTCGACTCGACGAACCTGAACCCCAGGACCAGGTCGCCCAATGGCCAGCGTTAGCATTCGAGCAGGGTTCCTAGCGCGAAACGCTGCCCCACTCGGCCCTGCGGCGCAGCCAACTCATCATTCGTTTGTTGCCAAGAAGTGCAGTACGGCGCGTGCCGAGTGCAGACGATTGGCGGCCTGGGGCCAGATACGACTCTGTGGTCCGTCGAGGACTTGGTCGGTGACCTCCTCGCCGCGATGGGCAGGCAAGCAGTGCATGAAGATCGCACTCGGTGCAAGCTGCAACATCGCTGTTGTCACTTGCAGACCTTCGAACTCGCGGAGCTTCTGCTCACGAATGTCTTCTTCACCCATGCTGATCCACGTGTCGTTGTAGATGACGTCGGAACCTGGCACGAGCTCTTCGACCCGGTCGCTCCAAGCAAACTCGACACCCGCCGCCGCAATGCGGTCGGCGTCAACATCGCTGAACTTTTGGCTCACCGGTGAAACGACACGCATCTCCCCACCCAACATGCCAACAGCCAAGGCCAATGACCGAGTCACATTGTTGGCGTCGCCAACATAGGTCACGACCTTGTCTTCGACCGTGCCGTACTCCGCAACGATCGTGAGCACGTCGGCAATGGCTTGCATGGGATGGGCTTGGTCGGACAACAGGTTCGCGATGGGCACGAGACCTAGGTCGGCCCATTCTTGGAGCACCTCGTGGCCGTACACCCGAGCACAGATGATCTTGTGGTAGCACGCAAGCGTGTGGGCGACGTCGCTCACCGACTCGCGTTTACCAAGACTGACTTCGGCATCGGTGATGTATACGGGGTGGCCACCCAGTTGCACCACCGCCATTTCCGTTGAGTTGCGGGTCCGCGCAGATTGTTTGGCGAAGTAGCAGGCCACGCCCTGCCCTTCGAGTGGCCGACCGAGGTCAGCGACCGGCATCTGGGCGGTCTCTACGATCGACTTCAGTTCGTCGATCGAGAGATCATCAACGTCGAGAATATGCCTCATGGGCAACCCCGCTAGGTGGTGGACGGCAAAGGGAAGCAGCAAAGACTAACGGCAATCAAAATCGTTGCCGCAAATCCATGCCGATTCGCATTCGGTTCGGCGGTGCGCCGGAGCCGCGGCTGCTAGTTGGCGTTGACCGCGAACGGCACGTTCTCGCCCGCTAAGCCAAGTACGACCTGCTCGGCAACCTGGACTCCAGCCTTGAGCTGTGCTTCGGTAGTACTGGCGCCAAGGTGAGGTGTCACCGTGACCTCTGGCAGCAAGAAGAGCGGCGACTCGGTAGTTGGTTCCTGCGCAAAGACATCGATCGCTGCACCACCGACAGGGCCGTGCGCGATTGCCTCGGCGAGATCAGCCTCGTTGATGATTCCGCCCCGGGCGACGTTCACGATCCGCATCCCTGGCTTGGCTTTCGCGAGTAAGGAAGCATCGATGAGGTTCATCGTCTCTGGTGTTCGAGCGAGATGCAGGGTCACAAAGTCGCTTGAGGAGATCAGCGTTTCGAGATCGACGAGTTCACATCCGAGTTCGCTAGCGTGCCGCGGTTCGACATAGGGGTCGTAGGCGATCAGATTCATGTCGAACGCCGCAGCTCGCGCCGCAACGAGTGCTCCGATTCGGCCAAGGCCGATGATGCCTAACGTCTTCTCGGCAAGTTCGACGCCGTTCCAGTTGCTGCGTTCCCAACGGCCGTCGATCAATGCAGCATGGGCGGGGGCAATATTGCGGGCTTGGGCCAGCATCATCGCCAGCGTGTGCTCAGCTGCGGTTACGGCGTTGGAGAATGGAGCGTTGGCTACGAGCACATTGTGCGTCGTAGCCGCGTCGACGTCGACGTTGTCGAGGCCAATACCCGCGCGCCCAACAATTTTCAGGTCGGTGCCCGCCGCGAGCAGCTCGGCGGTAACGGTCGTTGCTGAGCGAATGATGATGGCGTGAGCGCCGGCAATCGCCGAGATCAGTCCGGCCTCGTCGAGCCCGAGCTGTACATCGACGTCGTGGCCCGCTTCGCGGAGAAGGTCCAAGCCTTTGTCAGCGATTTTTTCCGTTACAAGAACTCGAGCCATACCCAGGAATCTATTGGCGCCTGCAAGCAGTTCATCGGTGTCGGCGACACATTCGCTCGGGGCCCCTCAATCGATTGCCGAGTCGATCGTTCCAGGGGGTAACGCCAGCGGTGCAAACCTCTACGATCAGGTGCGTGAACGACACGATCATTCTCGGATCAGGGGTTGCAGGTTTGTCAGCTGCCCGTGTTCTTACCGCCAATGGCCATACCGTCAAAATCGTCGACAAAGGTCGAGGCGTGGGTGGGCGATTGGCCACTCGGCGCATGGGTGCTGCCCGACTCGATCACGGCGCGCAGTTCTTCACGACCCGCGGCGAACTCTTCCGCGAAACAGTCGCACAGGCGGTTGCCGCAGGTGCGGTCCAAGAATGGTGCCGGGGCTTTGGTGATGACGACGGCTACCCCCGCTATCGGGGCTCTACCGGCATGACCGATTTGGCGAAGTGGCTTGTCGCTGATCTTGACGGCGAGCGCACAACCCTTTCACTCGGCGCACAGGTCGACCACATCAGCGTGGCCAACGGTCAAGTCAGCTTCAGTGACCACAGCGGCCAGGTAATGGCGCATGCCGAGCGGGCAATCATTACCGCGCCGATACCTCAGATGCTGCAGCTCTTGGATCGGGGCGGCATCCAGATTCAGCGGGACCTCGATCAGTCTTTGCGGGCCACTACCTATTTTGCGACCCTTGCATTGCTGGCGGTTGTCGATGGCGAGCCAAACGTAGACGAGCCCGGCGGGATGCAATTCACCAATTGCCCGTTCACGTTTGTCGCCGACAACCAGCGCAAAGGTATTTCACCAGTTCGGGCCCTTACCTTCCACGCCGACCACGACTACAGCCTGCGCCGGTTCGATGACGACGAGGCCGAGGTGCGCGCGGAGCTGATCGCCCAAGCCGCTCCTTGGCTCGGCGAAGCAACCATCGTTGAGTCCCAGCTAAAGAAATGGCGCTACGCCGGCCCGGTCGCTCCTCTCCCCGAGCCGACCTACATGATCGAGGTCGACGGCGCTCAGATAGCGCTCGCCGGAGACGCCTTCGCCGGCCCCAAGGTCGAAGGGGCCTTCAACTCCGGTCACGCCGCCGCTTCGTCTCTTCTCTGACTAGGAAAGCCAGTCGGTGGGACTGGCAAGTCCGAGCGAGTCGACGTGCAGTGTTGCGTGGTCGAAGTTCATTGTCTTGGTGATCGGCCCGGGGGCGGCGATGCAGCGCATGCCGGCAGCGATGGCAGCGCTCACGCCATGGGTCGAATCTTCAATCGCGATTGCCGTTGCCGGGTCAACGCCTAGCTCGGCACAGGCGTTGAGATAGACGGTGGGCTCGGGCTTGCCTGGTATTGGCGGATCCGCACAACTCACCACGGGAAAGTGGCCATCGAGTCCAAGGCGAGCCAGGTGCGGTCGGACCCAGCCGCTCGGGGAACTCGAGGCAATAGCAAGAGGCACGCCGGTCTGAGCGGCCGCATGAATCCAATCTGCCACACCCTCACGAATCGTTTGCTCAGCAAGCATTTTGTCGCAAGTCGCTCTTCGAAGCTCCTCGACTTGCGCCGAGATTGCATCGACGCCGAGCTGTTCGCAGAGCACCGCCCGCACGTCCAACCCAGATCCGTCGGCTTTGCCGATGTCCTGCAGCCAGATCGATAGCGGGACTGGTTCCACTCCACAGATTCGGAACGTATCGGCCCACGATTCGTATACCGGCGTTTCGGTATCAACAATGGTGCCGTCGAAATCAAAGACAACTGCGCTCGTAATTTTGGTCATCGAAGCTCAAGCTGTGGCAGGTCACCGGCAGGTTCAATATCGAGAATCTGACAGAAGAAAGAAAGTTCAGCTTCGAGGGCTGTGATGATGGTCTCGGCGTCGCGAAAGCCGTGAGCGACGCCGGGAAACACGAGATAGGCGTGAGCGACACCGTTCTCGGCCAGCGCAGCCACCACGGCATCGCTTTGGTTCTTGGGAACGACTGGATCTGCGTCGCCCTGCAAGACGATCATTGGCGTCTCGAGCGCTTCGGTTCGATTGATGGGAGATCGGGCTTCATAGATGGCTTGGCCTTCGGGCCACGGTGCAACAAGGCGATCGCAATACCGGGCTTCGAACTTGTGTGTGTCCTGGGCCAGAGCCGTGAGGTCAGCGACCCCGTAGCGGGAGGCACCGGCTGCGAAGACATCGCTGTCTGCAAGCGCTCCCAGCACAGTGAGCCCGCCGGCTGAGCCACCCTTGATCACGATCCGATCTGCGTCGACCATGCCTGCGTCACCCAGGTAGAGCGCAGCCGCTACGCAATCGTCGACGTCGGCAATCCCCCATCGACCATTGAGCGCATGGCGATACGTGCGGCCGTAACCGGTGCTGCCGCGGTAGTCCACGTCGACTACGGCAAAGCCCCGACTCGTCCAGTATCGGTGACCGAGCTGGAGCTCGGTTCGGGCGCGCGCTGTGGGCCCACCATGGGCCAGCACCAGCAACGGCGGCAGTTCGTTGACAGGACCTGTGAGCTCGTCGTGCGCTGGCCGGTAGAACCATCCATGAGCTTCTTCGCCGTCGGTGGTCGGAAACACGATGTGCTCAGGAGCTAACAAGAATCCTTGGGGCAGTCCAAGATCGCGTGCTTGGCGCAGCACCCGGGGTTCTGAGCCCGGCACCCATTGCACGAGCTCGGGTTCGCCGCTATGGCGAGCACCAATAAAGACCACGCCGTCGCCGTGGCGAACGAGCGCCGATACCGCTGACCAATCGTCGCGCACCTCGCCTGTTGTGTTCGAGCGCACTGTGTCGCCACCGGGATCGGTCGCAGCGAATACCGCCATGCCATCGATCTCGGCCCACCGGGACAGTCCAAAGACCCATCCTGGGGTTGCGATCTCGAAGGACCCTTCGGCTACAGCAGCTGGTTCGGTGTCCAGCGATGTGAACTCGTACAGGTTCCACCACTCGTGGTGATCGCAGACGGCCCACAGGCGCCCATCGGCGGTGAATCCAGGAAACACGATGGCTGCTGGTTCGTGTTTGCCGCCGACCTGACGAGGGTTCACCAGCACACCGTCGACGCACTCGGCGAGCCAAAGCTCGGTTGCGTCCCATGGCATATTTGGGTGGTTCCATTGCACCCACGTGAGCTGTGAACCGTCGTGAGACAATCGCGGCGAGCTGTAGAAGTCGGCGCCACTCGCTAGGACCGCTATGGCTCCTGATCCGTCGCCCGCGACGGCAACGAGATCGTTTTCGGGTTCGTGGCTGTCTTGCCCATGTTGCTCCCGAACACAGACGAACCATTGCTGGTCCGGTGTTGGGCGACCGTCGGCGAACCGCACGCCCCGCTCGATCTCTGGATCGTGCGTAAGCAGGGTGACCGTGCCGTCGGGATCCTGGCGGCGTAACCGCTGGTCGCTGTCATCCACGTACCAAAGCGTGTCTTGGTCCACCGACCAGGCTCCGCCGCCGTACTCGTGCACACGAGTTCGCACGTTGGCGTCGGGTGCCGTCATCTCAACGATCTCGGCTTCGCCAGCGGTAGTTGCTCGCCACCGCATGAGTGCGACTCGACCGCCCTCCTCGGGTCTCGACTCGCTGAACCAAACGTCGTTGCGATCAACAACAACTTCGCTCAGTCCCGCCGCGCCGACCACCAGGTCTTTGGCTTGAATCGGCGACTCCCACGTCCCAAAAGGTGCTGCGTCAACACTCACAATGCGAACTACCCGCGGCCCAGAAGGTCGGCGATGCGGGTGACCCCTTCGATCAGATCTTCGTCTGACAGCGCATAGGACATGCGGCCGTAGCCCGGCGCCGAGAATGCTTCACCGGGAACGATAGCCACATTGATCTTGTCAAGGAACAGGTCTGCGAGCTCGGCAGTTGTCGTGGGCGTTACGCCGTCGATCTCGCGCCCAAGCACGTCATGGAACGATGGAAAGGCGTAGAAGGCGCCTTCAGGTTCGATACAGCTGACACCATCGATTTCGTTGAGCATGGTGTGAATGGTCTTCCTGCGGCGGTCAAATGCTGCGTGCATTTCGTAGACCGGTTCAAGCGGCCCGCTCACAGCAGCGAGCGCTGCGGCCTGGGCCACGTTGCACACGTTTGATGTCTGATGCGATTGCAGCGTGGAGGCGGCCTTCGCCAGAGCAGGTGGGGCGATGATCCAGCCCACTCGCCAGCCCGTCATGGCATAGGTCTTAGCGACGCCGTTCAAGATGATGCAGTGATCAGCCAACTCGGGCACGAGCACCGGCATCGAGTGATGCTCCGCCTCGCCATACACCAGATGCTCATAGATTTCGTCGCACAGCACCCAGATGCCGTGTTCGACCGCCCAGCGGCCAATCGCTTCGATTTCTTCTTTGCGGTAGATCGCCCCGGTTGGGTTCGATGGGGACACGAACATGAGTGCCTTCGTGTTCTCGGTACGAGCACCTTCGAGCTGGTCGACGGTGACCTTGAAGCCGGTCTCTGCGGTGCTGTGCAGCTCTACTGGCGTGGCCCCAGCCAGTCGGACCGGCTCGGGGTAGGTGGTCCAGTAGGGGGCGGGCAGCAACATTTCGTCGCCCGGGTTGAGCAGCGCAGCAAGTGCGTTGTACACCGCCTGCTTGCCGCCGTTGGTAACAACGACTTGGTCCGCAGTGACCTCGTAACCCGAGTCTCGTTTCGTTTTATCGACGATCGCTTGGCGCAGAGCGGGCAGGCCCGGCGTTGGCGAGTACTTGTGGTTTGCGGTTTCGCTGCAAGCAGCGATCGCTGCATCGACGATGTGCGGCGGTGTTGGAAAGTCCGGCTCGCCGGCTCCAAAGCCGATCACCGGCTTACCTTCGGCCTTGAGAGCCTTGGCCTTGGCGCTCACCGCAAGCGTGGCAGATGGGGCGATAGCGCCGACACGGCGCGAAAGTTCAGAAGTCACGCCGCGAGTGTGACAGCGAACGCGTCACAGAGCCAACGTTTTACTGGTGACTTCGCAAATTGTCTGTGGCAAGTCGGCCACGACCGTGGGCTGCAGTCACCGAGCGCCAGTGTTGGTGGTCGCGTTGTGACGGATCGTCACCATGACCCACCGGACAACCGCGCTACCAAAATGGCAGACTTGTCGCTGTGAGTAACACCAGTGCGAACATAACCATCCCGGCTGACCTCTTGCCCGCCGACGGGCGCTTCGGGTCTGGCCCGAGCAAGGTGCGAACCGAGGCGCTCGAAGCCCTGGCCGCAACCGGCACCGGGTTCATGGGAACGAGTCATCGCAAAGACCCTGTCAAGGACATCGTGTTACGCATGCAGCAGGGATTGCGTGACTTGTTCTCGTTGCCAAGCGATTGGGATGTCATCGTCGGCAACGGTGGCGCAACCATTCTCTGGGATGCCCTTACTTTCGGGTTTATCGAACAGAAGAGCCAACATCTTTCCTTTGGAGAGTTTGGCTCGAAGTTTGCAAAGGCAGCCCAAGCAGCGCCCCACATTGGCGACCCGACGGTGATCGAGTCCGAAGTTGGCTCGCACCCACAGCTCGTTGCCGACGACGCAATCGATACCTATTGCTTCACGCACAACGAGACATCGACCGGCGTGGCCATGCCCGTTGCTCGTCCAGCTGGGGCGTCTGGCCTCATGTGTGTCGATGCAACCTCGGCAGCTGGTGGCATGCGCTGGTCACCATCGCAAGCTGACCTTTACTACTTCTCGCCGCAGAAATGTTTTGCGAGCGACGGCGGCTTGTTTATTGCCTTGGCTTCACCCGCCGCCAGCGCTCGTATCGAATCAATCGCCGCCACCGACCGTTGGATTCCGACCGGCCTTGATCTCAAGACAGCGCTCGACAACTCTCGCAAGAAGCAGACCTACAACACGCCAGCACTGGCCACGATCTTCCTCACCATGCATATGACCGAGTGGATGAACGAGCATGGCGGGCTGGAGTTCGCTGCGGGCCGGTCCGACGAGTCGTCTTCGCATTTGTACGCATGGGCCGACGCTCACCCGCTTGCGACACCCTTTGTGACCGACACTGCAATGCGGAGCAGCGTTGTCACCACTATCGACATCGATGACTCGATTCACGCCGACAGCGTTGCCGAGGTACTGGCTGCGAATGGCATCGTCGGCACCGACAGCTATCGCAAGCTCGGCCGCAACCAACTGCGTCTCGCTGCGTTTCCTGCGATCGACCCCAGCGACATTCGTGCACTTACAGACTGCATCGACTACGTCATGGGCGAGATGGCCTGAACCGCCCATGGCCATGCACACGAGCACCGCAGGGAAGCTACTGATCGCCACGCCAGCGATCGGCGAGGGAGAGTTCGAACAGTCCGTGATCTACATGCTGCACCACGACAGCGGCGGAGCGCTCGGCGTCATCATCAACCAGCCGAGTGAGATCGACGTGGCCGAACTTTTGCCACGCTGGGCTGACCTCACGGTTGCTCCTCGCACGGTGTTCACCGGCGGCCCCGTGGAGACAAACGGCTTTATCGGTGTGGGTCGGGGCGTAGGCGAACAACCAGATTCGACGGTGACCGTCGACGGCACCGACTTGGTCACTGTTGACCTTGAGAGCGACCCGGCACTCACGGCCGCCCACGTGGATCGCTTGAGGTTGTTCCGCGGCTACTCCGGTTGGGGTGCGCATCAGTTGGACACCGAGCTTGGTGCTGGTGCATGGTTCATTGTTGAGTCAAAGCCAACCGACGTGTTTTCGCAACAACCTGATTCGCTCTACGAAGATGTCCTGCTTCGCCAGCAAGGCGACTTGCGATGGTTCGCCAACGCCCCGCTAGACCCCACCCAGAACTAGGCAGCTACACAGAGAAGTCGACAGGGCCTTCGCCGGTTGGTTCTGGGCCTGTGGAAAGGTGAATGATGCCTTCGGTCTCGGGGACTCCTTCGACATCGCTGGCGGCCCAGTGCAAAAACATCGGCGATTCGTGGCGCAGCAGGTCGAGCCAGAGCGCATAGTCCTCTGCTGGCAGGTGGGCGCGAACGCTGTCGGCGCCTCCGAGTGTGTTGAAGCCGCCTTCTTGTTTGCCGAAGCGGTCGGAGAAGTAGATCTCGCTGCGGGCCTCGGCTGCGTCGGTGCTCGCTCCAATCAGGCCGTGAGACAGTACGAGCAGGCGATCGCTGCCCAATGGGCCTAATCGTCCGACGTGTGCGGTGTAGCTCGAAATTTGTGCGCTCGGCATGAGATCTCCAGGTGGCGGTAGCCGTCAGAGGCTAATCACATCTGCGACCAGTAGCCAGTACTGTGCCCTGGGTGCATCTTCGGCTGACCTCTCTGTTTGCAGTTTGCCTGCTGCTGGCCTCGGCCTGCAGCACCTCGAGAGAGATCAGTGCAGAAGCACTACAAACTGACATTCTTGAACCCACAAGTGATTTGGCAGAGGCCCCGGGCGAAGCAGTCGAGGCCACCGACGAAACCGGCAGAGCGTCGTCAGAATCTGATGGCACCCGGGCCGATTCCAGTGCCAAGGATTCCGCACCGACCGAGTTAACGAACGAAGACGTCTACCGCACTATCGAGAATTCGATTGTGTATTTGCAGGCACCCGACGATGCGTCGGGAAGCGGCATCGTCATCGATGGTGGCTGGATTCTCACGAACGCCCATATTGTCGATCGTCATCAGACGGTGCGCGTTGGCCGCAGCGATGGCTTTGATCTCGGCATGCACGCCGTGCATGGAATCGACTGGGTTTTCGATCTGGCTTTGGTCGGGCCGATCGACGATGCGTCGTTGATTCCCATCGACCGAGGCGTCTCTGCTGACCTTTTGCTTGGCAGCCGGGTTCTGCTTGCGGGGTTTCCCGATGAGCCGTCGATTGCGCCAACGCCAACCTTGACCGAAGGGATCGTGAGTCGCCGCCGATCGGTTGCCATTGGCGAGTACTCGTTCTTGCAAGTCGACGCCACGGTCGCCCCCGGCCAGAGTGGCGGGGCCTTGGTCAATAGCGATGGTCAACTCGTTGGTGTCAGCGGGTTGGAGTTCGGCGAGGGCGAGTTTGCGTTGTCTTTTGCCGTAGATGAAATGTGGCCCCGAGTCGAAGCCATGATCTCAGCGCCACCGAACGGGCTGCCAAGCGACCCGCCCGTTGCCGAACTCGTTGATGTCGTGGGCCAGTTACGCAACTTCGGGTTTTTGGTCGAAGTCGGCGAGTCGGGCGAGATCGACGTTTTTGCTTCAGGCGGTGCCGACATCTGGATTGATTTCAAGACGCTTGGCGGCGACACCGTGGTGCTCTTCGATGAGTCTCCCGATCCGTTTCGTG